>ERZ1027125.831-NODE-831-length-11240-cov-7.624586_pt1 | contig 11240 bp, 13 predicted proteins | sample MGYA00519249_ERZ1027125 | MGnify/ENA primary metagenome ERZ1027125 (study PRJEB26926, sample SAMN06164580) | human gut metagenome | biome: ENVO:00009003; feature: ENVO:2100002; material: ENVO:00002003 | host: Homo sapiens | place: USA | collected 2012 ... | reverse complement strand
GAGATAGGCTCCGGTCTCGTGGGCTCGGAGATGTGTATAAGAGACAGATAATATTTCATCTGATATTATTAAATCATCAACGTTTTTTGTTGGAATATAATAGTTAAAGTCTAGCAATAGATTATGATTAGTGAAGAAAAGTAATTCATCAGAGAAAAGGTATTGTTCAATAGAAGGCTTGGTTAAGGTTATACTGATGTCTTTGATAAACGATTTTAGTTCCAAACAATTTTCTTTAAATTTAGAAAGGGTATTTGTATTAAATCTACCGTAACCATCATAAGACAAAGATATTGAAATGTTATTGCGTTTTAAAAAATCTATAATACGATTAGTTTTTGTAAAAATTCCATTTGACATACAATGTAAATTAAATTTTATATGTGGATAATACTTATGTATATTGTGTATAACGAATTTAAAGATAGTAAGGTATTGTTCTAATTGGTTTTCTGAAAATCTATCTTGAAAAATTTCACCGCCACGTAATGATAAGGTTATTTCATTTATATTAGGAGTTGTTTTAAGTTTTTCTAATAAATGGTCATATATAATTTGTGGTAAGTCATTTAAGTATTGTTTATCTATATCATTTTTTATGTGTGTTTGAAAGCAATGTAAACAATTTAAGTTACAGTCAGAAAAAAGTACAATATCTAAAGCATATTTAGTATTAAGCATTTTTAAACATCATATATAATTTTTTAGGAAAAGAACAGTGTTTTTGCAACGGACAAGGTTTACATATATTTGCCAAAGAACACGATAAGCATTCATTAACTATTTGTGGTTGAATGTATTGTGGACAGCCTTTACGGATTATTCCGGTTGGTTCGAGAGTATATGTTTTTTTACAATCACAATTCCAAGTATTTAATTTGTCGATAATTAAGTTTTTAAATGAATATTGCCAATTTTCAGATATCTTACATAAGAATGTATCCACTTTTTCATAAAAACTTTGGTCTTTAGAATAATCTAATAATTGTTCGAATAATACACCTCTTATTTTCGTTTTATCTAAATCAGTCAGTGTATCAGTCAGTTTCTCAGTATTGTGTATCAGATCATCAGTCAGAGTTATAAGTACAATACAGTCAATATTATATATATTTATCTTATGTATATTATTTATCCATGTTATATATTGTTGTTTATTTAATCGTATATTATTCCATGATGTAGCTATATGTATATTATATTTTTTTAGATTATTTAAGATATCTAAATCGATGTTTAATAAATTTGTTGAAATAGATGATATTTTATTTGTTTGTAGTATTTTTAGTAATTTGTCTTTATATAAAAGAGGTTCACCGCCAAATAAAACGATTTCTTCTGCATTTACGTTGGTTAGTGAATACATAAAATGCTCTTCATCGTAATTTGTTTGTTTTTTAAATAAATCACAATGCGGACATGCTAAGTTACAATTATAATGTGGGATAGCATATAATGTCTTTATATCTTCCATTTTGCCTCTATTATTCTCGGTTTTAATTTTAGCATTTCTTCACAGTGTTCGGGGGTTTGTTTATTTATGCGTTGTAACGAACGACATGCATTACATAATTTAAACAATTCACAATAACAGCATTTATCGTTTATAGTATTATTTATTTCAATTTGTTTTTTGACTGGTATTGGTCTGATTTTATCTAAAGGGATACGTAGTCCTAGCGTTGAACAATCTTCGCAATTTCCATATTGTACTTCATCATGTTCGTTTAGCCAAAATGTACGAATAGTAGATTCACAATAAAGGCTTGTATTAAAATTACAACCACCTTCATAAAACTGTATTTGTGTATCTAAATATTCTTCTAAACCTAAGTCTTTGATTTCTAACCATATTTTTATCATTTTATGAGTTGGATAAAAACTTTTTGACTTACCAAGAGGCAATGTACCGTTGAGTTTACATTTTGTGTTTAATCTTTTAGCTAAGTATACATGGTCCAAAGCTTTATCTTCATTATCGGTATCTATTAATGAAATAAAAGGAGGAGTATATCCAATTTCATTATAAAATTTTTGCATAACATCAATAAATAGCTTTTCGGTATAAGGAGTATTATTATCCCATAATCTTTTATTTCCATATTGAAAAGAGGTTCCTATACCAATTCTTGGATTTTTAAATAGTGATATCCATTTTTCTGGATTTAAATAAAAATCTTTTAAATTAGTAGTAAAAGCGATATTCCAGTTTCCAAGCGATAAGATTTCATTATAATAGTCAGGACTTACAAGTAATGGATCTCCACCGGTAAAAATAATATTATCAGGTTTTATTGTATTTAAAACAGTCTTTAATTGAGTAGAAACTGTTGTACTGTGTTTAATATCTAATAAATTCGCACTGCAAAATTTACAATTAAAATTACAACGACCGGTCGGTTTTATAATCAATTCCATAGAGAAACTCTTTTTTAAAATAGTCTATCGTTTTTTGTGCTGCAGGATAGTTTAGGATATCTGTTAAAGTGCTTAGTATATGATCATATCCATTTTTGAATTGAGAATATGTATACTTGTTAAAATATTTGTCATCAAATAACAATTCAATATCATCTAAACTTTCATAAAAAGGCACATCAAAGTATTGTTCCAAACATTTAGCATAAATTATAGCTACGAAAATTGTTTTTGCCGGATATACCAAGTCAGATTCAGTCTTGAAAAAAGAAATCACTTGTTCGGGTATATTTTCGTAATCTTCATGATATGGTAGATTTATGTCGTCCCATTTGTTTATATAATATGCTAATTTTCTTCTATTTTTTAGATTTTCATTCATGGTTTTTAGAACTTAACTTTCTAGTTCTATAATTATAAATAATAAACATTATAAGGGTTTTAAACATGTCTCTCACAACAGGACAAACGATTAAATATAAAAATGCTGTTGATGCTGTATTAGCTCAAATTAAAAAGGTTTGTCAAAATATTGATGCACTTCCATCTGGTTTACCAAATGCTTTTGTAAACAATAAGTCTTGGCAAGTAGCTAGTAAGGACGTGTCATATGTAACTGGTAATGGTACAACTGGTACATTTACATTAACAGCTACTGCCACAGTAAATGATACAATTTTAAAAGCGGTACCATCTTCTACAGTCAATTCTCAATTTAATTCTTTTCTTACTTCAAATGGAATTGCAGATAATACTGGTGAATTGATTCCGTTTAAAAATTTAATGATTTTTTGTAATGTTGTTTCGGCATTTATTGCAACCAAAGTAGTTTTTTTAACAAGCGCTTATTCAAGTAATAAATACGTTTTCTATAACAGTGAAGCAACTAATTTTCCAACTTTAAGTGATTTAACTCCAGCAAATGCAACTTTTACCGCTGATCAAATAAAAGTATCATTTACTGATTTGTTAAACTGTATCAATAAACCAATTCAACACCGCTTAGTAAACGTAATGCTATCTTATAGTTCAAGTTGTTCTTCTTCTAGCTCTTCGTCTTCATCAAGTTCAAGTAGTTCAAGTTGTTCTTCTAGTTCTTCTACGTTTATAGCTTATATGGATATTTAAAATGGCTCTTAGTGCAATAACTTATAATACTGTAGTTGAGCACGTTAAAAGTTGGATTTTGGCAAATTGTATGAATTTTGATACAACTATTGCTAATTTACCAGCTTGTTTTAAAACAGGATATAGTGTTGTAACAACAATCACTACAAATGCTAAGTCTACAGTTACAATTTCAAAAGGTGTATCTCAAGTAGCTAGTACAGTAGTTGCTACAGATATGACGAATTTTTTAACAACAATAAAAGTAAATGATAAACTAAATACTAACATTGTAGCAAATGAATTTTTAAATTTCGTTGAGGATATTATTTCATTTTGCAGCACTAAAATCGGAATAGCAGCTAGTCAATATTCAACTACGAATTATATGGTATATCTAACAGGAAATACTACTTATTCATCACTAAAGAATATTACTACAACTACTACCTATCGACTTATTGATGATGCAGATATTACAACTTTAATTAATTTTATAACAAGTGTGGTAAGACAAAATATTAGACCGTATGTTTGTACATATAGCATAGCATTGGCATAAAAAGGAGAAAATATGTCTATTCTTGGGGATTATAAAAACGCCGATAAATTTTATATTATTGATTCGACTGGAAATATTCAGTGGGTACCTTCTTTAAAATTAGCAGAAAAATATGTTGCGGATAAAGATAATTTAGAATGGTATGGTAAAGATATATACGCTACTAACGAAGATCTTGTTGAATTTAAAGGTAAAATTGTATTAAAAAATACTGTTGTTAATGAAATAGAAGCTCAACAAAATAAACTAGATAAAGAGATTGTATATCATAACTTTATTATACAGGCTGAAAACTATATTGAAGATGCTTTATTAAAATTCAGTAATAAATATGGTTATGATAATATTTATACTATGATATCTTGGTACAATTCTTCTGTTAAAAAGTGGAAAGATGATGCAAAATCTGCTTTAAAATATCGTGATTCTGTATATATTTACCATTATGATTTTATAAACACTAGATTGACCGTATCTGATAATAAGTATGATATTTCAGAAATTTATGATGAATACTTAGCTGGTTTTCCTAAGGCTTAATTAGTTCTAAATACATAAGCGTTAGATATTTATAAAAAAGGAGCTTTTATGACTGAAAATTTACGTAACTATGAAGCGATTCGTGATGATATTAAGACTTTGGTTGAAGGAACTAAAGGAATTTCTTTTGCTGAAAATGAATTTATTGAAATTAGAGTAGATAAATACGTTGAAGTTATGGATATTATACCATTTTTAGAAAAGCTTTATTGTTTAGAAACAGAGTTAACGGAACTTGCAAGAAATAATGTTAAATTATTCCTTAAAGGTGTTGAACTTGAAACTTTAGTTAGAGTTTTTGAAATGTCAATGAATCGTGAAGATTTGTGTGATCCATTGATGATTTTGAATATCATTAACTTAATTAAATTGTATAATACTTTAGAAGATGACTTTTTTGATGATGAAAATATTTATGTATCATCTATTGAAGATTTGTTAGATTTAAAACTTGAATTACAATCTAGTTTAAACAAATTTATTCGTCAGCTAAGTATTTATTTCATTTCGTTGTTTAAATCTTATAATAAAACAACTTATACACCGTTAGATACACATATTCCATTACCTAAGATTTATCGTACAATTTTCATGTCAACAGATTTGTTAACTCTTTCTGGTATTTTTTCTGTATCCGAAAAGTTTTCTACAGAAGAATGTGTTTACTTAGATAATGCTATTGAATGTATCATTGCTTTACAAAGCAAGAGTATTGTCTCTGTAACTTTATTAGATGGCTTTTTAGAGGGACTTTTTAATGGCGATAAAGAGCAATAATACAATTACTTATCAAGATTTATTAGATAGTGCTCAATCATATATTTTGAGTAAATGTTGTAATATTGATAAGTTTAGAAGCGATGTACCAAAACAATTACAACATGGATACAGTTGGAATAATAAAACAACAGCTGTATCTTTTGTCATAGGTGGTAGAAATAGTAACTTTACCCGTACAACAAAGACATTAATTCAACATTCTCAAGTTAATGATCCAAAGTTGCAAGTTGTTTCTACATCTACTGTAAAAAATCAACTCAATTCCTTTTTAAAATTACGTGGAATTGCAACTAAGCCAACCGAAATTGTATCTTTTAAAGGTATTATGAATTTTTATAATAACTTTGCATCTTTTTTGGCTGTTAAGTTGATTGCTGTTACAAATAGTTTTGGTGCAGGAATATTTATCTTTTACGATGATGATGCTAGTAATTTTTCAACAGTATCTTTACGTCATGATGATATAGATTTTAGTGCAACAGAAATACAAACTAGTGTAAATGAGTTACTTGCCGCTGTTAATAACACATCAAATGTTCACTATGCAAATACTCTTTTAACTTATTCTAGTTCAAGTTCGAGTTCTTCTAGTTCCTCATCTTCGTCTTCATCTAGCTCAAGCTGTTCTTCTAGTTCGTCTACATTTATTGCTTATATGGATATCTAAATGCCAATAGGAAATATTACATACAATACAATAGTTAATCTGGTAAAAAACTACGCTAAAACACATTGTCAAAACGTAGACAATAAATACAATTCTTTACCGGCAGAATTTAAATCTGGATATAGTAAGAAAGAGGTTATTTCTAATAACGATAAAGCAGCAAAGGTAAACGGATATTGTACACACACTATTACAAAATCTATTGCTAAAGTCACCAGTGCTACTATTGATACTGATATGACTAATTTCTTAAAAACAATAAAAGTAGATACAAAACTCAATACGAATGTTGCACCACGTGAATTTATTAATTTCATAAACGATATGGTTTCTTTTTGTAGTACCAAATTCTGTTTTACAGTTAGTCAATTTAACACTAATAAATATTTAGTTTATTATACCGGTAATACAACCTATCCTTCTATTAAGTTGTTAGATGCTGATATAGATTTATATTTTCGTTTAGATACTGCTCAAGATGTAAATGATATTATAAATAGTTTGATGAATGTAATAAAGCATACATTTAGAATTCAACCTTGTAGATATTCGGTTACATTATCCGCGGATTAAAATAAAAATAAGGGGGGAATGTGAAATATAAAAGGATTTATGAATTTCTCGTTTGGGATAATTGTAATAATAATTGTAAGTTTTGTTTCCAACGTGAAAAACCTCGCTTATACAATCAAGAAAAAAGAAAATTTATTTTAAATGAAGTTTTATCATTTATAGATAGTGATAAATTCATAAAAGGTAGTCATATACTCATTTGTGGTGGTGAGATATTTGATAAACCTAGCGATTTCAATGCTTTAGAAGAATTTTTTAATCAAATTGTTGGATTGATGGAAGCTGGCATTATAGATTTGTTATATATAAATACTAACCTAATCTATAAAGATTTAACTGGTTTAAATTCCATGCTTAATATGATATCCAAATGTAATTTATTCGATAGACTTAAATTTACTACATCATATGATTTAGAAGGAAGATTCAGAACTGAAGATGATAGACAATTGATGCTATCTAATTTAAAATGGATTAATCGAGTATATCCTAAATGTAATATAGTTACGAATACAATTCTTACAAAAAAAGTTTGCCAAGAAATTTTAGATGGTAATTTTAAATTAAGTGAATTTACAGCTGAATATAAATGTTGGATTAATTTAATACCTTATATTGTTTTAGATTCTGAATTAACTGCTCCTCGTAATGCCATTTTTAAAGCCCTTAAACGCGTGGATTTGGATTTACCTGGCTATCTAGCTAAATATGTACCAAACATGACCATAACGCAAGAAAAATGGCTTTATATGTACAAAGATAATGAATTTCAATTTTGTAGTTGTGCAATGTCTGATTGTGGACACTCAGTTAACTTTAAAAGATATTCAGAAAAAAATACCTGCTTCTGTTGTGATTTATTAGATGTATTTAGTGAGTATGCGTAATGGAAAGATATATTGCACCTAATAAGTTTATTCAATATCAGTTATGGCAAGATTGTAGAAACGGCTGTAAATTTTGTTCAGAACGTTGTCAAATGTCTGTTGATAAAAAATGGGCATTAGAGTTTACATTAAATAAATTAGATGATCCAGAAGTGTTTGATTATGAAGAAGTAGGTATTATCGGTGGAGAAATCTTTGATAATCAAATAGAAGATGAAGAAGTTAGAGCATTATTTTATAAGTTAATAGATAAATTAGCAGGAATGCATTTTAATAAAATTTATGTTGCCACATCTTTAATTTATGATATGAAACCGTATTTGCTGCCATTTTTGGATTATTTACGTGAAATTAATATAATGGATAAGGTTTTATTGTGTACTTCTTATGATTTAAAATATCGTTTTAATGTACCGGGTAAGCAAGAATTGTGGGAAAGTAATATGCTTGCTTTATTAAAAGATTATCCTGATTTAAAGACACATGTTGAAACTATTATGACACAACATTTTATTGATGCGGTATTAAATGATACGTTTAGTATTAAAGAATTTTGTGAAAAATATAGAACGCGTGTGGATTACATAGAACCTTCTTCTGGTATGTACTATAATACAAAAGCAGACTGTGAAAAAGCTTGTCCAGGATTTTTTCCGAAAAAGAAAAGCTTTATTGAATTTTTAAAGAAAGCTGGTTTAAAAAACAAAGAAATAGACTTAAGCTGTTTAATTTCGTATCAAATCAGAGCGAGTAGAATATATCACTTAGATTGTGGGGATTTTGTTTGTTATGAAGATAGACGTGAACCTGGTTTTAGAGTGAAGTGTAAAGATACATCTAAAAAATATGAATTAGGTTTTATTGATTCCGAAGATTCTATGGAAGATATAGCAACTGAATTATGTAAGCTTGTAAATGACTAATTTTAAAAATGAAAACACATTTGTTCAATTTGAATTATGGAAAGACTGTAAGATAGGTTGTAAATTTTGTTGTAATAAAGGTCAACCTAAAATTGATAAGTTACAATCTTTACAGTTTATCATGGCTAAATTAAAAGAGTTACAAATCATAAAACACGATGAGATAGGCTTTATTGGTGGTGAATTTTTCAATGGTGAATTAGATCCGCTCATAAAGCCTGTTTTTTATAATTTGTTTTATGATGTATCTAAACTTAATTTTTCAAAGATATACATAACCGCAGCATTAATCTATGATATTAATATTGATTTAATACCATTTTTAGATTATTTGCGTAAAATACAGTTATTAGATAAAATTGTATTGTGTACCTCTTTTGATGTTAAGTATAGATTTAAAACTCAAGAGCATAAAGAATTGTGGAAACGTAATGTGTTATTCTTAAAAGATAACTATCCAGAGTTACGTCTTCATACTGAGATTATTTTAACAGAATGGTTTTTAAACGCTGTATTAAATGATGAATTTGATTTAAAAGCCTTTAAAGAAGTGTTTAATACTTCAGTGGATTATATAGAGCCTTCTTCTGGTTTGTATTATGTAGATAAATATGCTTGTGAAAAGGATTTACCGGGGTTTTTTCCTAAGAAAGAAACTTTTTTGAAATTTTTAAAGAAAGCCATTCGTAAAGATTTGATTAATAGAGATTCTTTTTTGTCTATGGAGTTAAGGTCTAACACATTGTTTTTTATAGAAAATGGTAAAGTTAGAATAGCAGAAGATAGACGAAGCGGTGATGGCAGATGTGAATTAAGTGATAAAACTAAAAAATATGATATAGGCTTCATAGATTCTAATAACAAGATGTATGATGTTGCGCAAACATTTTTTAAATTATATGGAAATTAAATATGGGAAAGCAATTACAATTTGAATTATGGAAAGAATGTAACTCTAAATGTACTTTTTGTTATTTGGGTAATACAAATAGATTTACTTCGGAAGAAACAAAGTTGTATAATTTAGAAAAAGCCTTATCTACAATAAAAAATTTAGAGATTTATAATGAGTATGATACTATTGCTTTTATTGGTGGTGAATTTTTTCAAGGACAGTTAAATACAGAGGCTGTAAAGAATAAATTTTTTGAATTAATGCAAACGACCGCCGATTTAATGAAAGCTGGTTATATAAAAACAACTTGGTTATATGCAACACTTACGATAGGTGAACAAACCGATTTATATGCTACTTTAGATATTTTTAAAGATTATCAGGATAACTTTTGGTTATTAACCTCATATGACACAATGGGACGTTTTCACACTAAAAAAATGGAAGATAATTGGTCATATCATATGTTGAATATAAGAAAACTATATCCTGGAATAAAGTTTAATACAACTACAATTATAACTGGCGATTTAATAGACAAATATCTGGCAGATGAATTTTCATTTAAAAATTTAATGTCAACATATAATACTTCGATGTTTGTTAAATTATGTGCTGGTCCAGAAGGTATGTATATTTCAAAAGAGCATACAAATCAAGTGCTTGGTAACTTTTTTCCGAAACGTGATGCCTTCTTACGTTTTTTAAAGAAAGTAAAACGAGAAGAAGGTTTAGCTTTTTATGACAAGTTGTTTAATATTCAATACCGTGCAGATACATTAATTTGTGAGTATGAAGAACACGACGCGGTAGTAAATAGAAACAAAGAAAATGGTACAGAAACATATAATCCAAGAATAGATTATATTATGGATTGTGGGCATTTATCTGTTTATAGTGCGTATATTGATAGTAATAGATGTGCGATATGTGATAAACAAATGATACGGGACTTAGATATTTAATGCTTTTAAACTGGTGGAATACATATTTACCTTTAAACAGTGCCGATAAAGAAATCGTTAAGATAAATTTATCGCATGACTTGTCTGAAAAAAGTTATATCGAGCCAAAATTTAATACAGAAGCTTTTAAAAGTATATCTATGAAATTTTTTGACAAGATGCTCGCTTCAAATTGTACGATTGATAATAGCTTTTTAACTTTCGAGGTATCTGCTACTACATTTATAAAGAAATTATTTGCAAGACATGTTGATGAAGATACTTTAATTATTACTAGCAACGCTGAACATCCAAGTGTTAAAAATATTATAAATGAATATAAAAATGTTTTGGAAATAAATCAATACAATGATATTCGAGCATTTAATTTTCATAAAATACAGCAGAGTATTAAACAATATAAAAAAGTATTTGTTTATATAATTGGGACTCAAAATGCTACCGGTGAAATAACACCCCAAGAGTTTTTTGTGGAGTTGAAAAATCTTTTCATTAAAAATAATGTACAACATATTCTAATACTTGATGATGTACAAGGTATGTTTTTAGTTCCACGTGATTATACTTTATTTGATTACGTAATAGGTACGGCTCATGCTGTTTGTATGGGTTTTGATATGGGAATTCTAATTAGTAAGCAGCGATTTCCAGGGATAGATGCTTATAATTGGGGCGAATTATATTTAAAACGATTAGAAATTGTAACATCACGTGCAAATAAATTTAATTTGTTTAGAGCATTGTGTATTCAATATTACAGTAAATATATAAAAAACTTAAATAAAATATCACGAGAATTAGTTGTACCCTATATATTTTATTTACGTTTAAAAGAGTTTAATATTTCTGAAAATAGTATTGCATTGTGTAATAACTGTCTCTTATACACATCTGACGCTGCCGACGATCTTACGCGTGTAGAT
>ERZ1027125.824-NODE-824-length-11290-cov-5.247174_pt1 | contig 11290 bp, 9 predicted proteins | sample MGYA00519249_ERZ1027125 | MGnify/ENA primary metagenome ERZ1027125 (study PRJEB26926, sample SAMN06164580) | human gut metagenome | biome: ENVO:00009003; feature: ENVO:2100002; material: ENVO:00002003 | host: Homo sapiens | place: USA | collected 2012 ... | reverse complement strand
TCTAATTTTTGCACAAAAAAGAAGACTGCCTAACTTGGGTTGTTAGACAGCCTCTCGTCTTTTATTAAACCGGCACTCCTTTATATCTATTCTGACACACCGGATATCTGTCTGATCATTCCGAATGTATTAAAAGAAATCCGTATAAGTCGGACACTTATTCACAAATGTGAATCATTAATGCAAGCAATCCTTGTAACTTTGCACCATGAATCCTTTTGTAGAAAATATCGCCGTAAGATATAACATCGACGTTAATGCAGCACATAACTTCGTAGGGCATTTTAATATAACGGATATAAACAAGTCAGAACTAATCGTAGAAAAAAAAAGCTTTAACGATAATTTCTATCTTCTGAAAGACGGTATAATACGAGCTTTTATGCCGACAGAAGACGGAGAACAGACTCTATGGTTCGGATATCCGGGACAGGCATTCTTCGACATATGGTGTTACCACTGGCATAAACCGTCCATAATTGCTATTGAAGCTGTAACTCCAAGTACCGTCTATTCTATTTCTAAGAATAAATTAGAATCGTTGTGCGAACAATCCCATGCTATCTGCAATATCGTAAGAAAAATATTTGAAGGTCATGCCGCAGAAACAGAAGAGAGCAGTACAAATCTATTCGTCTGTGACGGAGGTCTTGAAAGGTATCTGTCGATTCTAAAACATCACCCGGAGTTACTCCAAAACGTACCATTAAAAAAACTGGCATCCTATCTGCAATTGGCGCCGCAATCACTAAGCAGAATACGCTCACAAATCAAATAGTCCCGATGAATACATCTTTTTCCATAAGCAAATCATATTATATATTCCTGATTGCATTTCTCGGATTACTATCGGCATTCGGTCCGTTTGTGATAGATATGTATCTTCCCGCTTTGCCCGAAATGATAGAGGTATTTCATTGCAATACCTCTATGGTACAACTGGGACTTACATTTTGCATGGTCGGACTGGCGGCAGGACAAATTCTTTTCGGTCCGGTCAGTGACAAGTTCGGACGGAAACCGGTACTGATATTTTCGCTGATCGTTTTTGTGTGCTCTTCTATAATCTGCTGCTTCTCCACGTCAATTGCCGTATTTACCTGCGCAAGATTGCTTCAAGGTATAGGAGGAGCGGGAGGAATCGTATTATCACGTTCCATTGCGGCAGATATGTATTCCGGACAAGAACTTGCAAAACTCATTGCCATACTGAGTGCAATCAACAACCTTGCACCGATTGCCGCTCCTGTTGTCGGAGGCGGAGTAACCCACGCATGGGGATGGCAAGGCATATTTATAATCTTGCTTATTTTAGGCTGTATATTGCTGTTATTATCTCTTCCTCTACAAGAGAGCCTTGCATCGCACCGGAGGTTCAAAGGGAATCTGATTTCCTCTGTTAAAGGATATAATGTCGTGTTCCACATCAAAGGCTTCATTGCATACAGCATAGTATATGCACTCGGCATGGCAGCTCTATTTGCCTATATATCATCCACGCCTTTTATTATTCAATCGATTTATGGTTTTACCGAGTTGCAATTCTCTTTGGTCTTTGCGGTCAATGCCATTGGACTCGCAGCAGGATCCTACCTTTCCATCAAATTTAAATCCATGAAGACAGCCGCCCTTTTCGGGAGCGTAACAGGTGGTATATTTGCCCTCATCGGCATCTTCACAAACTTATTCGCCAAGAGTTCTTTCTTCCTATATGAAATCCCGGTTTTTCTAATGTTATTCGGTATCGGACTTGTACTAACGGGCGCAACAGTTCAAGCCATGAACTTGGGACGCGAGTGTGCAGGAGCAGCCTCGGCGGTAATCGGAGGAATCGGATATATAACAGGAGGTCTGGTTTCACCTTTGGTCGCCCCCAACAACATAATCATTACATCCTTTATTCTTTGCGCTGCATTTCTTATCGTCGGAAATATAATTATTCTCGAACAAAAGAAACACTAACACCCTGTCGTTATAGGATGTATGCGGTTCTCAAACAGTAAATAAACGAATAGGGCTATCCAAAAAAAATTAGATAGCCCCACCTTTATCCGATCGGGAAAGCAATCACTTCACCTCCCACGTTTCACCACTCAACAAGAAGTCGCGCAAACACGAAAAACCTTTTTTCTGTTGCACCTCTTCGACCTGACGTTTCACCTCGGCGTCGTAAACCGGCGCATCCACATCGCGGATTACACCGATAGCCAGCGGCAATTCGTGACCGTCCATCATAGCCAAAGCCTGATGCAGGAAGTTTTCGGGCGTCTTGGCATCGTGTACGAGAATATCATCCATCGTCACGCCATTCTCTCCGATTGTCACCGCTTTCAGTTTATAGCCGTCCAAAATCAATCCCCGGTTACGCTCCTTGCCGAAAATCATCTTCTCGCCGTGACGCAGATGAATCGTGCGGTCGGCACGGAATTCCTTATCGGCAACATAGCTGTGAATGTTGTGGTTGAAGATAACGCAGTTCTGCAACAATTCCACCACCGACGTTCCCTGATGACGGGCAGCAGCCACCATCACCTCCTGCGAAGTAGCCAGTTCCACATCCAACGAACGGGCAAAGAACGTGCCACGTGCACCGAATACCAGTTCGGCAGGGATAAACGGGTCTTCTACCGTACCGTAGGGCGACGATTTCGTTATCGCGCCGCGATCGGTCGTCGGAGAATACTGACCTTTGGTCAGACCGTAGATTTTGTTGTTGAGCAACAGCACATTCAAATTCACATTCCGGCGCACCGAATGGATAAAGTGGTTACCGCCGATAGCCAGGCAGTCGCCGTCGCCGGACACCTGCCATACGGTCAGATCGGGATTCGCCACCTTCACTCCGGTAGCAATCGCTGCGGCACGCCCGTGAATCGTATGGAAACCATACGTATTCATATAGTACGGCAGACGCGAGGAACAACCGATACCCGATATCACCACCGTCTGATGCGGAGCGATGCCCAGTTCAGCCATTGCCTTTTGCAACACGTTCACAATCGCATGGTCACCGCAACCGGGACACCAGCGCACATATTGGTCGCTCTTAAAATCCTTAGCTGTATATACTTGATTTTCCATCGTCTTATTCCTCCATGAGTTTAGTGAAGTGTTCTACCAATTCGCTCACCATAAACGGTTGAGCCTGCACTTTGTTGTAACGCAAGATATTGATGCCGGAAACCTTGCCTGCCAGATAGGAGGCGAACTGACCGTTGTTCAATTCGCATACCACAATCTTTTTGTAACGGCGCAGCACCTCCTCGGTATTACGCGGCAGCGGACTGATGTAATTGAAATGAGCGAACGCTACCGGTTTACCGGCTTGACACATAGCCTCTACCGCCGAATAAAGATGCCCGTACGTTCCACCCCAGCCGACAACCAACAGATCGGACGATTCGTCGCCCAATACGGTCAGTTCGGGTATATCGAAAGCGATCCGGTCGATCTTTGCCTGACGCGCCTTCACCATTTTCTCGTGGTTGGCAGGGTCGGTCGAAATCGCACTGGTCACATAATCCTTTTCCAGTCCGCCCAAGCGGTGCATAAAGCCCTCGGTTCCCGGTTTTGCCCAATAGCGCACACCGGTCTCCTCATTGCGCATATACGGTTTCCAGCCTTCCGCCTGTTCCGGAGCCACATATTGCGGACGGATTGCCGGATACTCGTCATTATCGGGAATACGCCATGCCGACGAACCGTTACCGATAAATCCGTCGGTAAGCAGGATAACCGGGGTCATGTGTTCCAAAGCGATCTTCGCCGCATTGAACGCCATATCGAAACAGTCGGCAGGAGTAGAAGCCGCCACTACTGCCAACGGGCTTTCTCCGTTTCTACCGTACAAAGCCTGCAACAAGTCGGTCTGTTCGGTTTTCGTGGGCAACCCCGTAGAAGGTCCGCCCCGCTGTACGTCGATCACCACCAATGGCAACTCCGCCATTACCGCCAAACCGATGCCCTCGCTTTTCAGTGCCAGACCGGGACCCGATGTCGAGGTCACTGCCAGATTTCCGGCAAACGAAGCTCCGATAGCCGTACATACGCCGGCGATCTCATCCTCCACCTGAATGGCTTTCACGCCCAAGTCTTTCCGTTTCGCCAGCTCATGCAGCACATCGGTCGCCGGCGTAATCGGGTAACTGCCTAAGAACAACGGCAGACCCGACTTCTCGGATGCGGCGATCAAGCCCCAAGCCGTAGCCGTATTGCCGTTTACATCGGTATATACACCTTTTTTCACGCTTGCCGATTCGATACGGTAGGTCGAAACGGAAGCATGTATGTTGTTGCCGTAGTTATATCCGTCGCTCATCACTTTGGCATTGGCGGCATATATTTCCGGCTTCTTGGCAAATTTATTTTTCAACAGGTGTTGCGCATGTTCGAGCGGACGATCGAACAGCCAACAGATCAGACCGAGCGCAAACATATTTTTACAACGCAAGATCGATTTGTTGTCCAGCCCGCTGTCAGCCAACGAATCTTTTACCATTTGCGTAATCGCAACAGGCACCACTTGTTGAGTCAGTCCTAATTCCGAGAACGGATCGTCGGTTTTGAAAGCCGCCTTATCCAAGTCGCTTTTTTCGAAACTGTCGGTATCGATAATGATCACACCGCCTTGTTTCACATACTTCGCGTTGGTTTTCAAAGCGGCGGGATTCATCGCCACCAACACATCGGCTTGGTCTCCGGGCGTATGTACCCCTTTCCCGATATGGACTTGGAAACCGGACACACCACCGAGCGTTCCCTGAGGAGCCCGAATCTCGGCAGGATAGTCGGGGAATGTAGAGATCTCATTCCCGATACCGGCAGAGACATTCGAAAAAATGTTTCCAGCCAACTGCATACCGTCTCCCGAGTCGCCGGAAAAACGGACTACCACTTTGTCCAGAACTTTCACCTGCGTTTTTTCTTCCATGATTTTTCTTGTTTTTAGAGTGGTTTCTCTCCTTAGTAATAGGTTTAGATTAGGTTTGATATTATACAAAGATAATGTAAGCGAAATACAAAACCAAGTTTATCGGGATGAAGTTATCCGCTTTTCTCAAAAATAAACCCTAAACGCAGAAAGAACGGCTACAAATGGCAGCGGTTTCTATTTAAAGCTCATCGTTTTCCACAAACTTTCAGCTTGTATGCTGGTTGCCACAACCGGGGTTTGGAGTTTTTCATTGGTCAGGAATGCTTCTTTTCTTACATTCGTCCGAATATAATCCGCCAGATCGCCATAAGTCACATCGCCTTGGGTCTCTTGCAACTTTTTCAACAGGAAATAGGTAAACAAACCGTGCGATTTCGCCTTGTACGCCATTGCCGTTTCGTCGCCCGATGCCGCAGAGAACACGACCGTATTACCCTCTATCGTTTCTTTCTTTACCTTACGGGCTACGCCACGGGCTGCAACCAACATCGAGCCATCTTTATTCGCCCCACTGAAACAGGCATCAATAAAATAGGTCACACTACGGGCTTTCGATTCCGCCAACTGTTTGTACAGCCGGTTCAGGCTATAACAAGTCGCCATATTCGTGCCATTCCCGTCGGTCGGGATAATATAGGCATCGCCGGTCTTCTCGTCGGGAATCCCATGACCGCAATAATATACGATAGCTTTCGCATTATCGAAGATATTCATTGCCTGCACCATTTTGTCTACGCCTCCGAATATAACTCCGGCAGTAGCGTCGCGATACATCCATACCTGACGTTCGGGAATCCCCAAAGTCTTGATGCAATACTCCCGAAAAACCTCTCCATCGTTCAAGGCAAACTCGGCATTATCGACAAACATATAGTTCTCATTGGCAATAATCAGCACGAATGTGTTGTCCGAAATCCGCCCCGTGACCGGAATATGAATATCCACATCCGATTTCACTGCTTTCGACGGTTTATTACGCACCTCTGCAACCGGCTCTACTGAACGATCCGTCTCTTTATGTTCCGGTTGCGCCACTGACACCTGTACTTTTTCAGCTGGTTTCGTAGCAGGACGGTTTTTCTCTGCCAGCAAATAGCCCGGCATATCATCCGGCTTGGAGTCCGGCACGAGTGCGGAACAGATCAAATCATAATCACGAGTCACATCGTGCCTGAATTCATCCAATATCTTTTGGCATAGTTTCAATGCTTTTTCCTCACATACCTTTTCATAATAAAGCCCCAAAGAAACTCGCCCGGATTGCGCATAAGTATATTTCTTTACAACCGTTCCATTCAACGATTTAATCGTAAACGACATTTCCATATCTACTTTCCCCATAGCAACCAACGGACCCAAGGCAAAAGAAAGAGATCTATCCACATCTACATCCAACTTTTCACATTTGACCAACAGAGTTCCTACGGGCAAACCGGTTTGCTGCATCATATTTTTTTCCAACTCACTTTTTGCCGCTTGCTTTAAAATATCCGGATGCATACCCATAGGGAGTTTAACACTCGAATAATCATATTCCAATACAGGCAGTTTATTGGGAAGCGGATTATATTCTCCGCTTTTATATACGGTGCAACCCGAAAGCAACAATACGCATAGCAAACATGCGCTTATAAATTTCTGTTTCACAGCAATTCGATTTTAGTCATTAATTATTCCTGATTTTTTCGTATTTCCAGCACTTACATATCGGCTTCTTGCATTCCGCACTTACGTAATTTATAAAACTGTTCCAGCCAGACTTCACTGTCATACGGCAACAAGCCTCCATTCCGGTACAAATATACAACACTCCCCCTTATCGAAAAACAAATTCGATAACAGATATGTAAAGTTTTTTTACACGTTCCATCTTACGTGTAAAGAAAATCGGTTTTTCTTTACATATAAAATCGCTCCTATAAAGGAATCCGTGTTTTCTTTATTTCAATCGACCCAATCCGGTATATCCGTCCGTATCGCTAAAACATCGACATGAACAGATTCATGTCGAAACATGGCAATCCGGTGCGTACACTTAATGTCTTGTTTACCAATTTACCGCCATGCAGATATACCGCCTCGCCCCACCCGGCATTCCGGGAGATTTCGGATAGGATATTCATCGGCGACATCAACTCCGAGAGCATCGGCACCAATTGATTGCTCAACGCCATCGAAGCCGTACGGGCAACCGCCGAACCGACGCTCGACAGGCAATAATGCAACACTCCGTATTTTTCATATACCTTATCGCACGGGGCTTCGCTACACACCGATGTGGCAAAACATCCGCCCCGGTCCATACACAAATCGAAGAGCAATGCACCCTTTTTCATCTTCAAGACAGCCGTTTCGTCCAATGCAAAATCGCCGAACACTTCCGTGCCGATTACGACATCTGCCGTACGCAGAGCGTTTTCCAATACGTTCCGGTGCATATTCGACGTGAACAATGCCGGCGAAACTTCTTGCTGCGCCGCTTGCAGACGATAGAAATTATCGTCGAACACCCTGACCAATGCACCCAGCCCCAATGCCGACCGGGCTGCGGCACGCCCAGCCAATCCGGCTCCGATAATCACGACCTCCGACGATGCCACTCCGGGAACGCCGCCCATCAGGATTCCTTTTCCTCCTGTCCGGTTGCTCATCCATTCGGTGGCAACAACAACCGATGCCAAGCCATCGACAATGGAAAGCAGATCGGCGACCGGACAACGGCCGGCTTCATTCCCGATATGGTCGATCGCCAATGCAGTCACTTTTTTGCTTATAAGCATTTTCAGCACCTCTACCGATTGATATTGCGGTTGAAACAGAGTCATAAGCACCGCTCCGGGACGTATCAGACCGGCTTCCCGAATATTCAGCGGAGTCAGTTTCAGAACCATATCGCAACGGTACACATCCTCCGCCGGCTGTATTTCCGCACCGGCTTCGGTATAGTGAAAGTCCGAATAGTTGATTCCCTCACCGGCTCCCGGTTCCATAAAGACACGGATGCCCCGTTCCGTCAATATGGCAATGGCTTCGGGGGTGAGCGGGAAACGTTTTTCGCCGCCGCTGCACTCTTTCGGCAGCCCGATACAGAATCGTTTTCGCGCCGATTTCGTTCCCAACAATTGTTCCTGAGGAGCCAGCCCCTGATCGGGGCAACAAGAGAAGTGTTCTTTCATATCTTTCAAGGTCGTCTTACTGCCGACGAAGATAATGAAATTTTCCGAATATCAGTTATTTATCTCTATATTTATTCAGCCATAAGACCGGACACGCATCCGGGAAGAGCGGGAAGTGTCATTCTGCCGAAGCATCTTGCGCCAATAGCGATGAAAGCCGTTCGGTCGCTTTTTGCAACGCCTCGCCCCGTTCGTATTCGTCGGAGTTGAATACCGCATGCGCCCGACGATAATAGATGTCGCGGCGGGTCAGCATCTCCGCCACGAAACCCGCCAGTTCCTCTTCCGTTTTCGAGTCCACCAACGGACGTTTCGTATGGGAGCATTTCAACCGCCGGCACAAAACGGGAACCGAGGCTTCCAGATATACGGTAAGCCCTTGTGACAACATATAATCCATATTGTCGAAGAAACAGGGTGTGCCGCCTCCGGTCGAAATCAGCACCCGGTCGAATTCTCCCACCTCGTGCAACATACGTCGCTCGATTTCACGAAAACCTTCCTCGCCCCGTTCGGCAAACAAATCCGATACGGATTTCATATAACGAGACTCGATATAATGATCCAAATCGATAAAATCGTACCCCAGCCGCCGCGCCGCCCAGCGTCCCAACGTGGTCTTTCCGGCAGCCATGTATCCGATTAAAAAGAGTCGCCTCGCCATTTTTCTTTTCTTTAAACCGAGCAAAGGTACGACAAAAATCCGTATTTTTGTAAGGAACAAACAAAGTCGCAGATATGAATTCAAAATATTACGTCGTTTGGGTAGGACGCGCCACCGGGATTTTCGAATCGTGGGAGGAGTGCAAAGACGCGGTCGAAAACTACAAGGGTGCAAAGTACAAAGCGTTCAGTACCCTTCAAGCCGCCACACAAGCGTTTCGCGACGACCCCGACGACCACATCATCCTACGACAGATCGGGAAATTCGCACAGCAGGAAAAACCGCAGCCGGCAACCCATATCATCCGGGAGAGTCTCGCGGTCGATGCCGCATGCAGCGGGAATCCCGGAGACATGGAGTATCGGGGCGTATATATCGCCACCGGACAGGAAGTTTTTCGGATCGGTCCTATGAAACAGGGAACGAACAATATCGGTGAGTTCCTTGCGATCGTCCACGGACTGGCTCTGCTGAAACAAAAGAACAATCCGATGCCGATCTATTCCGACAGCCGGAATGCCATCGCTTGGGTACGGCAGAAAAAGTGCAAGACCCAATTGGAACGTACCGCCGCAAACGAACCGATATTCCAGCTGATCGCCCGGGCGGAAGCGTGGTTGCAAAACAACAGCTATACCACCCGGATCATCAAATGGGAAACCTCGGAATGGGGCGAAATTCCAGCCGACTTCGGACGGAAATAATCAAACATTCTCACATACCGAAAAGACGATGTGCCATAATGTCCAATCTGCTGCGTTGCCATCGGAATTCGGGCTAAGTCATTTACGTCAGTAAATTCCTGTCGTCCTCATCCTCGGCGCCTTGCATCTCAAACATTCTTACACACCGAAAAGAGGTTGCATCGAAATTTTCATTTCGATGCAACCTCTTTCAATATATCCGGACTGCTCCGGATTGTTTCTATTCCCTTAGTCGATCATATCGAAGCCGGTGTAGGGAACCAGCACTTTCGGGATACGGATACCTTCGGGTGTCTGGTTGTTCTCCAACAGAGCAGCCACGATGCGCGGCAAAGCCAATGCACTACCGTTCAGCGTATGGCAAAGATGCGTTTTCTTATCGGCACCACGATAGCGGCATTTCAAACGATTTGCCTGATAGCTTTCGAAGTTGGAGACAGAACTTACTTCCAACCAACGTTTCTGCGCAGCGGAATATACTTCGAAGTCGAAAGTAATCGCCGAAGTAAAGCTCATGTCACCACCGCACAGACGCAGGATATGCCACGGCAGTTCCAACCGTTCAACCAACGATTGCACATGGTTCTTCATCTCTTCCAATGCCTCGTACGAGTGATCGGGGTGTTGTATTTGTACGATCTCCACCTTATCGAACTGATGCAGACGGTTCAAGCCGCGCACGTCTTTTCCGTACGAACCAGCCTCACGACGGAAGCAAGCGGAGTAAGCGGTATTCTTCACCGGCAGATCCGATTCGTTGAAAATAACATCGCGATACAGGTTCGTTACAGGCACCTCTGCCGTCGGTATCAAATACAGATCGTCTTCGTTGCAGTGATACATCTGACCCTCTTTGTCGGGCAATTGTCCCGTTCCGTAGCCCGAAGCGGCATTTACCACATACGGCGGCTGTATTTCCAGATAACCGGCTTCGCGGGCGGCATCGAGGAAGAACGAAATCAACGCCCGTTGCAAACGGGCACCCTTGCCTTTATATACGGGGAATCCGGCACCGGTGATCTTCACACCCAACTCGAAGTCGATCAAGTCGTATTTCTTCGCCAGTTCCCAGTGCGGCAGTGCATCGGCAGGCAGATCGGGCATCACGCCGCCCGTCTTTTCCACTATGTTATCTTCGGCAGTACGTCCTTCGGGCACCGCATCGCACGGCAGGTTAGGAATCGAAAGCAATATGTTGGTGATCTCTTTTTCCGATTCGGTCATGCGTTCTTCGATCGAAACGTTTCCGCTTTTCAGTTCGGCGACCTTTGCTTTGACGGCTTCTGCTTCCGAAGCATTTCCTGCTTTCATCAGCTGTCCGACCTGTGCCGACAACGTTTTTACCTCTGCCAGACGTCCGTCCAATTCGGCTTGGGCAGCCCGGCGGGTCTTATCCAATTCGATAATCCGATCGATCATTTCTTTCCCGTCGAAATGTTTGATCGCCAACCGGCGTACCACCTCTTCGGGATTTTCTTTGATTACATTCAGCGTAAGCATAATACTATTCTATTAATATCCTATTGTTTTCTACATTAGCCCAACAACTCTTTTACTTTGGCAGAGATAGCCCTGCCGTCAGCCAATCCGGCAAGACGTTTGGATGCCACACCCATTACCTTGCCCATCTCCTTTGCCGACGTAGCGCCCACCTCGGCGATAATCGCTTTCAGGGCTTCGGTCAGTTCAGCCTCATCCATTTGTTTGGGGAGGTAAGTTTCGATCACGGCAGCCTCTGCCAATTCGGGTTCCGCCAGATCGGGACGGTTTTGTTCGGTATATATCTGCGCACTTTCCTTGCGTTGTTTTACCA
>ERZ1027125.819-NODE-819-length-11330-cov-4.882749_pt1 | contig 11330 bp, 9 predicted proteins | sample MGYA00519249_ERZ1027125 | MGnify/ENA primary metagenome ERZ1027125 (study PRJEB26926, sample SAMN06164580) | human gut metagenome | biome: ENVO:00009003; feature: ENVO:2100002; material: ENVO:00002003 | host: Homo sapiens | place: USA | collected 2012 ... | reverse complement strand
GTCGGCAGCGTCAGATGTGTATAAGAGACAGTAATAGTTATATCAACGGGAATGCTTTCGAGGCGATTATCGGGGCTATCTATTTGGACAAGGGTTATCTGTTCTGCAAGCATTTTGTGGAACAGCGTATCATCACACCCTATATCGACATGGAAACGATCGTCAAGAAGGAGACGAATTTCAAATCGAAGCTGATCGAGTGGTGCCAGAAAAACAAGGTGGAGATACGGTTCACGCTGACCGAGTCGCACACCGACGATGAGAACAATCCGGTGTTTCAGTCGCAGGTGCTGTTGAACGAAATGCCGGTAGGCGAAGGTGAGGGATATTCGAAAAAAGAGTCGCAGCAACATGCTGCCGAGAAAGCCTACAAGAAGGTGAGATCGGATAAGAATTTTGTCAGACAACTTCTTGAACAGACTCCGAAACCCGAGTTGGAGTTGCCGGCGGAATCCGACGAAGGATTGTTGTCCGATTCGCTTTGATCGGGTTCCCTATTCCATTTTTTTTGCAGTAGCCCGGAGTCTCTGTTTCCGGAAACCGTTATTTTACCCGGCGGTTCAACGCATTGTCGGCTTTCCACGGTTTCGATTTTCCAATCCGTTTTCCGGTCGGCTTGGTTCGTTTGCCCCGTTCCCCCGGAGCTTGTGTCCTGCGTTTCCCCGATTTGATTTTCTGCATACCTGTCTTTTTTTAATGAATTCGTACTCCGGTTCCGAAAGAGACGTATGCCTTTTCCCGATAAGGATTTACCGTGAACTTTACCCAGACGGGGATATGGACTTTGTCTGTGATCCGGAACGATTTCAATCCTTGTACCCCGATATTCACCACGTTGAATTGTCGGGCGTATTTGCCGTTCCACGGTGTGATTCCGACTTCCGGCTTTATCTCCATGAATTTTACATCGAACGGGTAGGACGCCTCGATATAGGTAGACCAAGCCCGTTTTCCGTCGTCTAAATAATCTTTCCCGAAAAGGTTAGTGTACCACGCGAAAGTCAGCGGCACTTTGTCGCAGATACGGTATCTTACGCCCAGTTCGACCGAGTGGTTGGTCTCTTTCGATTTGAAGTTGAAGTATCGGAATTGTTTGTCGTTTTCTTGGCAGAATACATCCAGCAGCCTGATGTAAAGTCCTTTGTATTCGTATTGGACCGACAGGTCTACTTCGTTGAATTCGGTGCGGAATTCGGTCGAGCCCCATGCGGTAATGGAGAATCCTTTCACCTCGAAGGTCAGGGACGGTTGCAGGCTGAGCCCGCCGCAGTTGATACCCCGCCACATATAATGGCTGACCAAATCGGCCTCTATCCGGAACGATTGGGCGGAAAGGGAAGCAAGCGAGCCTAAAAGGCACAGGAATGTCAGGAGCCTTTTGTTCATGAGATTCGGGTTTAGGTGTTTTGTACAAATTTAAAATAAACCGCACGTATTTCCAAATATATTCGCAAATAGTTGTTTTTCAATAAAATTGGGGCTGAATGGTTAAATTTCTTGAACTGCAAGAACTTTTTGGGGCGAGTTGTGTCACATAAGGACTGAACCCCCTCTATATATTTAACAGAATAAATTTAATTTTAGCATCGCGAATGTTATAGAATTTGTATTTTTGCAACGGTAGAAAAAGAATTTTCCAGTGAATATAACTTCTGTTTTAAGCAAGATATTTACTCCCCGGCTGAAAGAACTCGATCGCTTCGGCATGTACGGAGAAGAAATACAAAAAGAGCAACTGCGTAAGTTGGTTGCTGCTGCCCGCAATACGGAGTTCGGACGGGAACATCATTTCTCGGAGATTCGTTCGTATGCCGATTTCTGCGATCGTGTCCCGGTGACCGACTACGACGGAATCAAACACTCGGTGGAGCGGATGATCCGGGGCGAGAAAAACATACTTTGGCCCTCCGATGTGCACTATTTCGCCAAGTCGTCGGGAACGACCAACGATAAAAGCAAATTTCTTCCGGTAAGCCGGGAAAGTCTGAAACATTGCCACTATCGGGGCGGTACGGATTGTGTATCCGTCTATTTCCGGATGAATCCCGACAGCCGTTTTTTCTCGGGGAAAGGATTGATTTTGGGCGGTAGCCGCGCGGTTAATCCGTTCGGGTCGGATGCTTATTGCGGCGATCTCTCCGCCATATTGATTCAGAATGTAAGTCCGTTTGTCAATCTGTTCCGTACGCCGGATAAGAAGACTGCCCTCATGGGGGAATGGGAGAGCAAGCTCGATGCGTTGGCAGAGAAAACGATTTCCCAAAATATCACCAGCCTGTCGGGTGTTCCCTCTTGGTTCTTGGGCTTGATCAAGCATATTCTCGAAAAGACCGGAAAAGAAACTCTGACCGAACTTTGGCCTGATCTGGAAGTGTTCTTTCATGGCGGAATCAGCTTCGCGCCCTATCGGGAACAATACCAGAAACTGATCCCGTCCCCGCGTATGCACTATGTCGAAACGTATAATGCTTCGGAGGGATTCTTTGCCGTACAGGACGATCTGTCCGATCCGGGCATGTTGCTTCTGATCGACTTGGGAATCTTTTTCGAATTCATCCCGATGGACGAAGTGGATAACGACAATGCGCGTCCGGTACCGATCTGGGAAGTGCAGGCGGGGAAAAACTATGCGCTGGTCATTACGACCAACAGCGGGCTTTGGCGTTACCGCATCGGCGATACGGTGCGTGTGACCTCGACCGATCCGGTGAAGATCGTTATCTCCGGTCGTACGAAACATTATATCAATGCTTTCGGTGAAGAACTGATGGTGGATAATGCCGAGCAGGCGATTGCCAAAACTACTGCGGAAACCGGTGCGACGGTTCTCAACTATACGGCTGCGCCGGTCTATATGCGCGGCAATGAGCGGGGACGGCATCAGTGGCTGATCGAATTCGGTGTCCGTCCGCAGTCTATCGACGATTTCGCTTTGCTGTTGGATAAAAACCTGCAATCGCTCAACTCCGATTACGAGGCGAAACGATATAAAGGATTGTTTCTCGATCCGCTCGAAATCATACCTGCCCGTGAAGGTGTGTTCGACCAATGGCTTCGCGACAGGGATAAACTCGGCGGGCAGCATAAAATCCCCCGTTTATCGAACAATCGCGAATTTATCGACGCATTATTGCAAATCAACCATTAACTATATTATCATGAACCGTTTTTACAAATTTCTGATCGCCCTCTTTGCATTCGGCATTGCATTGCAAGGCTCGGCGAAAGCTCCCAAATATGTATTTTATTTTATCGGTGACGGAATGGGATTCGGTCAGATCCAATCGACCGAAATGTACTATCGTTTCGGTGCGCCCGTACCCGGTGCCGACAGTTTGATATTTACCCGTTTCCCGGTAGCCGGTTACATCACGACCTATTCGGCGAGCAGTACGGTGACCGATTCCGCTGCTGCCGGCACGGCTTTATCTACCGGTGAGAAAACGACGAACGGGCAGTTGGGAACCGACCCGGATATGAATCCCCTCACTTCGGTTGCCAAACAGTTGAAGGAAAAGGGAATGGGCGTTGCGATCTTTACGACAGTCGCTGCCGACGATGCTACCCCCGGCGCATTCTATGCTACGCAACCTACCCGAAACAATCACTATCTGATTGCCCGTCAGGCTGCCGAAAGCCACTACGACTTTATCGCCGGTGCCGGGTTGCGTGATCCGTACAACCGGAAAGAGGGTGGTAAGGACAATGTGTACCGGTATTTCGAAGAGAACGGATATACCTTTGTCCGGGGTATCGAGGAGTTTGAAAAACACCGGCAAGCCGACCGTATCCTGTTGCTCAACACCGATACGGTGAATACCAACGGACTGTCTTATGCGATCGACCGGCAGCCGGGCGAACTGTCGTTGCGCTATATGACCGAGGCGGCGATCGATCATCTGTACAAGCGTTATCCGAACGGATTCTTTGTTATGGGTGAAGGCGGAGCGATCGACCATGCTTGCCACGGAAACGACCCGGCGACGGCGATTCGTGAAACCGACGACTTCAATCAAGCGATCAAGGTGGCGTTCGAATTTTATAAGAAACATCCGAAGGAAACATTGATACTGATCACTGCCGATCACGAAACCGGTGGTCTCTCGCTCGGTACTCGGGCTTCGGGATATGCTTCGTATCTTCAATATATCCCGACACAGAAAATGTCGAAAGAACGTTTCGAGGCGCAGGTGAAGAATTGGAAGAAGAGCGGGGAGAAGATCGAATGGGAAACGGTGAAAGCATTTATTTCCGACCGGTTCGGGCTTTGGGACGAGATCGAGATGAGTCCTGCGGACGAAGACAAACTTTATGCAGAATTCCAGCATTCGTTCGTTACCTGCGACGGAGAGAGTGAGAAGACACTGTATGTAGAATACGACAGTCTCTCTTCGGCGTTATTCCGCTTGCTTAGTGATAAACTCGGTATCGGATGGACTACCGGGGCGCATTCGGGCAATCCCGTGCCGTTCTTTGCTATCGGTGCGGAATGCGAACGTTTCAATCGCCCGATGGACAATACCGATGTACCCCGTACTCTCCGCCGGATCTATAAAATCGGGGACAAGAAATAGTGCCGTACGTCGGGATTTTGACGTTTTGGGCGGATAAATTTCTTCGAGTGAGGAAGTAAGCCGTAAAAATAGTATATTTGCACTTCGGAAAGAATCGCTTTCGGCGACGGCTTCCCGAAGTGCATTTTTAGTTTATAAGCAGGACAATACAGATATGGAAAAGAATTTCAAACGCACACTGGTTACTACGGCGTTACCGTATGCAAACGGCCCCGTACATATCGGTCACCTGGCAGGAGTTTATGTGCCTGCCGATATTTATACCCGTTATTTGCGTCTCAAAGGCGAGGATGTGATCATGATCGGCGGATCGGACGAACACGGAGTGCCCATCACGCTGAAAGCGAAATCGGAAGGTGTGACGCCACAGGATATTGTAGACCGTTATCATACGATTATCAAGGACTCGTTCGAGGAGTTCGGAATTTCGTTCGATATATATTCCCGTACCTCTTCCGGGATACACGCGAAAACGGCATCCGATTTCTTCCGCAAACTGTATGATAAAGGTGAGTTTATAGAGAAGACCAGCCTGCAATATTACGACGAGGAAGCGAACCAGTTCCTTGCCGACCGCTACATTACCGGTACTTGCCCGCATTGCCATAACGAACGTGCTTATGGCGACCAGTGCGAGGCTTGCGGTACGTCGCTCAATGCTACCGACCTGATCGACCCGAAATCGGCGATCAGCGGAAGCAAACCGGTGTTGCGGGAAACCAAACATTGGTATCTGCCGCTCGATAAATGGGAACCGACTTTGCGCGAATGGATTCTGGAAAACCACAAGGAGTGGAAAACCAATGTCTACGGGCAATGCAAATCGTGGCTCGATATGGGGCTGCAACCCCGTGCCGTCAGCCGTGACCTCGATTGGGGAGTACCTGTGCCGGTAGAAGGGGCAGAGGGCAAGGTGTTGTATGTGTGGTTCGATGCGCCCATCGGCTATATCTCCAATACCAAAGAATTGCTGCCCGACACGTGGGAAAAATATTGGAAAGACAAGGATACCCGTATGATTCACTTCATCGGGAAAGATAATATCGTGTTCCACTGCATCGTATTTCCTGCCATGCTTATGGCGGAAGGCAGTTATATACTTCCCGAAAATGTACCGGCAAACGAGTTCCTGAATCTGGAAGGCGATAAAATTTCCACTTCGCGCAACTGGGCGGTGTGGTTGCACGAATATCTGAAAGATTTCCCCGGCAAACAGGATGTGCTTCGGTATGTGCTTACTGCCAACGCGCCGGAAACCAAAGACAATGACTTTACGTGGAAAGATTTTCAAGCTCGCAACAACAATGAGCTGGTTGCCGTGCTGGGTAACTTCGTGAACCGGGCATTGGTACTGACCGGAAAATATTTCGAAGGGAAAGTGCCCCAAGCCGGTGCTTTGACCGAGTACGACGAGGAGACTTTGCGCGAGTTTGCCGATGTCAAATCGCAAGTCGAAAATTATCTGGATAACTTCCGGTTCCGGGATGCGTTGAAAGAGGCGATGAACCTTGCCCGTATCGGAAATAAATATCTGGCGGATACCGAGCCGTGGAAACTGGCTAAAACCGATATGCCGCGTGTTGCGACGATCTTGAACCTGTCGTTGCAGATTGCTGCCAATCTGGCGATCGCTTTCGAACCGTTCCTGCCTTTCTCTGCTGCCAAACTTCGCCGGATGCTGAATATGCAGCAATGCGACTGGGCACGGCTCGGACATACCGATATTCTGCCGGTAGGTCAGGAATTGGGCAAAGCCGAACTCCTGTTCGAGAAAATCGAGGATAGTGCAATCGACGCGCAAATAGAGAAGTTGCAGGCAACGAAGAAAGCGAATGAGCTTAAAAATCATCAGACTGCGCCCGTTCGCGAGAATATCGAATTCGAAACGTTCGGGAAACTGGATATCCGTGTCGGAAAAGTATTGGAGTGCCAGAAGGTGCCGAAAGCCGATAAACTGTTGCAGTTCAAGATCGACGACGGATTGGGCGGACGTACGATCGTGTCGGGTATCGCCAAACATTATGCCCCCGAAGATCTGGTGGGCAAGAATGTCTGCTTTGTCGCCAATCTGGCTCCGCGCAAATTGAAAGGAATCGAATCGCAAGGTATGATTCTTTCCGCCGAAGATGCGGACGGACGGTTGGTTGTTATTACTCCTGCCGATGAGGTGAAACCCGGCTCGGAAGTGAAATAACGCATCGTTCCCGAACGCGTCGGAAAGGCGATAGATGCGGACGTCGTATCGCGGTTTGTCCGGAGAACGCCTTTTGTATCGGCATACCATAACGAATAGCGGGGACGCGGTGTACCGCGTAAGACGGATGTAGATTCGATTGCGGCGCACCGCGTCCCTGTTTTATTTTTGAAGATCGGGTAACCCATAGGTGCTGCGGTCGCATTCCGTTGTAGATACGGTGCGTTGCGGCAGACTATTTATGAGGCGTGAAAACATTCTGTCGAAGGATAACGGAAGTATGGACGATAATCTGAAAAAAAAGACGAAGACCGCTTTGTTTTGGAGCTTTGCCGATAAGTTCGGGCAACAGTTGCTTTACCTCGTTTCGGGGGTACTGCTTGCCCGTATGCTCTCTTCGGCTGAGTATGGCATGATGGGCGAGCTGGCGATCTTTATCGCTCTTTCCGGAATTTTGCTCGACAGCGGTTTTTCTTCGGCACTTATCCGGAAAAAGGATTCTACCGATACCGATTACAGTACGATATTTTTTCTGAATGTGGCAATTAGCGTCACGCTTTACCTTATTCTGTTTTTCTGTTCGCCGGTTATCGCCGAGTTCTTCGGTCATACGAAACAGACGGGGCAGGCGGATTTTACGCGGGTATGTCAGGTGCTTTTCTCCGCCATCCTGTTCAATGCGTTGGCGTTGATCCAGCAGACCCGTGCGTTCAAGCTGTTGCAGTTTACCACGATAGCCCGGGTCAATAACCTCTCGTTGGCTCTTTCGTCGGCAATCGCTATCGGGCTGGCATACTATGGTTTCGGAATCTGGGCGTTGGTAGCGCAGACCGTAGGGCTTTCACTTTTCCGGGCGATCCTGTTCTGGTTTTACAGCAGCTGGCGTCCCCGGTTGGAGTTTCGGGTATCCGTTATCCGGGAGTTCTTCGGATATAGTTCCAACCTGTTCGTCTCCGGTATATTGAACAATCTTTTCAACAAAATCTACCCGCCGATTATCGGTAAGGTGTACGGGTTGGATAGTGCCGGATTTTATGCGCAGGCAGACAAATACCAGGAGATGGCATCGTCGTTGATCGGCAATATATTCCGCAGTGTCGGCTTTCCCGTATTGTCGTCCGTACATCAGGACCGGGAACGCTTGATACGGGTGTTCCGTAAATATATCCGCACCATGTCGTTTTTTATATTTCCGGTCATGATGCTCATGATGATTGTTTCCGAACCGATGTTCGTGATACTGATCAAGGAGAAGTGGCTTCCGGCAGTTCCGCTGTTCCGCTTGCTTTGCATATCGGGAATGTTCGCTCCGTTTATCGTACTTTATTACGACCTGTTCAACAGCATCGGGCGCTCCCGGCTCAATCTGCAAATCGAGATCGGGAAGAAAATCTATTTGCTGGCGGGCATCTGTCTGCTCTATTCGCAGAGCGTATTGTCGCTTACTTACCTGTGGATTTCCTACACGTTGCTGTCGTTGGTCGTGTCGGTGCTCTTTGCGCACCGGCTCATCCGTTATTCCGCCCGGTTGTTTATTGCCGATATATTGCCCTATTTCTGTATCGCATTGTGTACGGGTGTAGTATCGGTCGTGGCATATCGTTATCTCGACGGTAATGCGACGCGGTTCTTTGCCGTGTCTGCGATCTATATGACTGTTTATTTGTTTTCTTGTTTCCTGTTCAAGCGCGAGACACTCGATGAGATCTGGCAAATGGTACAGGCAAGCCGACATAAACCGCAAAAATGAATTCGACCATGAACCTGTCGCCGATATTGGTATTCGTCTATAATCGTCCGGAGCATGCCCGGCGGTGTCTGGAAAGTCTGCAAGCCGATCCGTTGGCTTGCGACAGCGACCTGTATATCTTTTCGGATGGCGCGAAAGCCTCGTCGGTAGAAGCGGTGGCGCAGGTGCGCGAAGTGATCCGGTTGCCCTGGCGGTTCAAGTCGGTGCGGATCGTCGAACAAGCCGAAAACCGCGGACTGGCGCGGAACATTATCGAAGGCGTAACCTCTGTGATGGAGACGGAAGGCAGGGCGATTGTCGTGGAAGATGATTTGGTTTGCTCTCCCTATTTCCTGACCTATATGAACGAGGCGTTGGAGCTTTATCGGGACGACGAACGGGTATGGCACGTTACCGGACATATCCTCGATCATCGCGCCCGGCTTCCCGAAACCTTTTTCCTTCGCTTTGCCGATAGTTGGGGGTGGGGCACATGGCACCGGGCTTGGCGTCATTTCAATCCCGACGGAAACGAGTTGCTGACCCGGTTGCGGGAAAGGAATCTGTGCCGGACGTTTGATCTGGACGGGGCATTTCATTTTACCCGTATGTTGGAAGAACAGATCGCCGGGAAGAACAATTCGTGGGCAATCCGTTGGAATGCCACCGTTTTTCTTGCCGATAAACTGATGCTGGCTCCCGACCGCTCGTTGGTCGATAATAAGGGATTCGACAATACCGGTACGCATTGCGGAGGTATGGAACTCTGTACGCAGACGATGACCGACCGTCCGGTTCGGGTGGAACGTATTCCGGTCGAAGAAAATCCGGATGCCCGGGCAGAGCTGGCACGTGTCTACCGGTACAATTATTCATATCGCCACAAACTGCTCGTGTGGTTGCGTATGTGGTATCAAAAACTCTGCTCGAAATGAAAGTCGTACTGGTCGATACATATATCCGCAAAGGCGGGGCGGCGATAGCCTGCAACCGTTTGAAACAGGCGTTGGAGAAGCAGCCCGGCGTGGAGGTGTCGTTATTGACCGCCGATATGCCCGACGAATCGGATCGGATTTATTCCGTTGCGTCCGGCTGGGTGGGACGTTGGCGGCAGAAATTTCGTTTTGCATGGGAGCGATGGGCTATCTTCTGCCGGAACCGTTTTTCCCGCAAGAATCTGTTTGCCGTGTCGATTGCCGATACCGGTGTCGATCTGTCCGGAAATCGGGTGATCGAAGAGGCGGATATTATCCATTTGCATTGGACGAACCACGGGCTGCTGTCGCTCGACGGTCTCCGGAAATTGCTGGATTCCGGGAAACCGGTCGTCTGTACGATGCACGACATGTGGTATTGTACGGCGATCTGCCATCATGCCGAACAGTGCGATAAATACCGGAGCCGATGTACCGATTGCCCCAAATTGCAACCGGGCACACCCGATCTGGCGGCACAGGTTTTCCGGCGCAAGAAACGGATATATGAACATGCTCCTGCACTGCATGTCGTAACGGTCAGTTCGTGGCTTGCACAGGTCGTACGCCAGAGTGCGCTGTTGGCGGGGAAGCCGGTTACCGTTATTCCCAATACATTGCCCGACGGGTTGTTTATGCCGTTACCTCCGGCAGAATGTCGCCGGGAAATGAAGTTGCCCTCCGATAAATATATCCTGATATTCGGTGCGGTCAAGATCGACGATCCGCTCAAAGGGTTCGATCTGTTGGCTGAGGCGTTGGAAAAGGTGATTGCCCGCGGGAGGATTGCCCGGGAGGATTTGCATCTCGTGCTGTTTGGAAATATAAAGGGCGATACCGCGTTGCTTCAAGCCCTGCCGGTCGCCTATACCTATTTGGGTACGGTGCAGGAGACCGGGCGGCTTTCGATGCTCTATTCCGCTGCCGATTGTTATGTCTCGACTTCGCTGTACGAGACTTTCGGGCAGACGATTATCGAAGCGATGGCTTGCGGATGTGTGCCGGTGGCGTTCGGGAACAGCGGGCAGCGCGATATTATCACACATCGGGAAACCGGGTTTCTGGCACAAGCCTATTCAACCGACGAGATTGCCGAGGGTATTGAATGGGCTTTGACCGAGACGACCGTCGAATGCAGGAGGCATTTGCCCGAAACGGTGAAGCAACGCTATTCGGAAACCGTTGTCGCCGAACAATATATCCGGCTTTATCAACGCATGTTAGACCCAAGAAACGAGAAATGAATACGCCCCTGTTTTCCATTATCACCGTTACCTATCAGGCGGAGAGTACATTGCCGCCGACTTTGAAGAGCGTGTGCGGACAGACGTGCACCGACTTTGAATACTTGATTATCGACGGCGCATCGACCGATAAGACGGTGGCTCTTGCCGAGGCAGCCCGTCCGGTCGTTTCCCGAATTGTCAGTGAGCCCGACCGGGGCATATACGATGCGATGAACAAGGGCGTTCGGCTGGCATCAGGCAAATACCTGATTTTTCTGCCCTGTTTTCTATCGGAAACAAAATTGACGCAGAAGAATATTGATGCTATACTGTAAGGTGAATTGTCAAACCTTGACGAAACGGAGGAATATTTTATGAAAAAAGTAGAGGATTACGTAAGAAGTATTCCGGATTTCCCGGAACCGGGTATTATTTTCAGAGATGTAACGAGTATCCTGCAGGACGCAGACGGACTGCAGCTTGCCATAGATGAGATGCAGCATTTTGTAGAAGAAGTAGACTGTGATGTAATCTGCGGAACCGAGTCCCGCGGCTTCATTTTCGGTATGCCGATTGCTTACAATCCTGTCTCTTATACACATCTGACGCTGCCGACGATCTTACGCGTGTAGA
>ERZ1027125.817-NODE-817-length-11351-cov-7.557720_pt1 | contig 11351 bp, 9 predicted proteins | sample MGYA00519249_ERZ1027125 | MGnify/ENA primary metagenome ERZ1027125 (study PRJEB26926, sample SAMN06164580) | human gut metagenome | biome: ENVO:00009003; feature: ENVO:2100002; material: ENVO:00002003 | host: Homo sapiens | place: USA | collected 2012 ... | reverse complement strand
GCTCGGACATGTGTATAAGAGACAGGACTGGCAATGTCTTCGATTTCTGCAATAATATTCTGAATCTTTTTGGACGTATCGTTGATTCGATCCATCTCTTCCATAAGAGATTTCATCTGTGCATGTCCGGCATCCGCCTGCTGTGCATAATTTTCCGCCTTCCGGGTGGTCTTCTGCAATTCACCCGCCGTACGGTTCACTGCATCCGCGATATTTGTAATTGTTGCTGTCAGTTCCTCCACCGAACCTGCCTGATCGGTAGCTCCCTCCGCAAGGGACTGGGCAGATTCTGCCAGATTCTCAGCGCCGGCTGATACCTGTTTTGCAGCTTCTTCTACCTGATGCAGCGTACCGTTCATCTGACGGTTCATTTTACGCATGGCATCCTTCAATGCCACAAACTGTCCTACATATTTATCCTCAATCTTAGTGCCGATAGCATAATTTCCCTCTGCCATCTGTCCCAGAAGTTCTCCGGCATCCGTAATGATCATATCCAGATCCGATGCCATCCCCTTTGCCACCTGTATCATATAAGAAATCTCATCTTCCGTTGCACACTCCGGAAATGCGCTGCTTAAATCTCCCTGTGCGAAGGTCTGCAGACGATCTGCCAATGCTATCATGGGCTTTTCTATGTCTTGCGCCATTTTTCGTCCCAGGATCACCGAACTCCAGAAAGAAACCACAACGATTGCCAGGATCACCAACAGCATATTCCGTTCCATTGCCCGCAGATCCGCTTCCGCACGGTCACCTTTCTGCACGCACAGGTTCATCAGTTCAACGAATTCTGCATAAATCTGTTCATATTGAGCCGTCAAATCTGTCGTATCCAGTTCCTGCGCTTCCAGATAACCATCCGCATCATCCGAAGTTGCCAATTCCAAGATTCGTGCATCCAGCTCCCAATAGCCGTCAAGTTCCGTCAAGACCGCATTGTAAGCTTCTCTTCCCTCGGAGAATTTGAGTGTTCTGCTCAATTCATCCATATAAGTTTCGAATGCCTCTTTCTTCTGGTCATGCAGAGCTGTCTGCTTTTCGATCACAGCTTCATCATCATACCCGACCACTGCGCGCAATGCACTTCTACTCTCCGAAAAAGCGGTCATCGCCTTACCGATATCCCCCTGTGTAAAACCATACCGATTCAGTGCTTTTTCATACTGCGCCGCAGCAATCAGAAGCGCTCCGATTCCAATGATTGCAGCTACCGCTCCAATTACCGCCACTTTTGTGAATCCCTTTGTCAATCGCTTCTTAATACCCTGTTGCTTTTGTGTTGCCATATATCGGTCCCCCTTGTTATTTATAAAAAATGCCATAATTTGCATTTTCATGTAAATTGTAGCACTTTCTGTTTTCCTCTTCAACTGTACGAAGGAATCACTTTTCTCATGTTTTCTGGTCTTTCATTATCTCTTCCGACAAAACCTCTATCCTATGTCTTGACATCTTATCACAATCTTTTTTTATGTCAGTACAATAGTTCAAAAATTTCTCCTTATCTGCATGGTACAGTAAATACATGATATTATAACAGGTATGATATCTATTCTGATCTACGTCCCCCACAGGAAAAGACGTCTTATTATACAGCTGATCCACTTTTGTCATTATGATCTCATGGTAATAACTGTTGCTAAAATAATTTCTGAGTTTATATGAAAATTGGTACGCTTTTTCCCCGTGGGTTGTGATCCTCAAATGTTCTACATATGTCTCAATCAAAAATTCTTTCATGTTTTCATTTTCTTCCATGTATATTATTTTCACCTTGTCTGAAGACATATGGAATAAATCATAAGAGTGCGTTAAAATTTCTTCTTTTCCATCTCTGACTGCCTGTTTTAGCATTTTGTTTAACCCGTTTTTATATATGGTTAAAACATCCTCATTATCTTCCTCCAGAATATCACTCCATACCATATAGGAATCTGCAAATTCGTTTAATTCCACAATGTTTTTTGCCTGAAGCAATCCCTTTTTTAAATCCGGCAGCATTACTTTTATCTCTGCATCTGTCTTATAATAATTGGGTTTATCTCCCGATTTAAGAAACAGTCGATACTCGGCTTCTAATTGTTCTTTATCAAGCGTCCCCTCCTGATAGTATCTCAACAGCATTCCGGTCAAATTATTACTGCTCTTTGTACCATAAAGATATTTCCCTATTCTATGCTCCAACGTATTTTCAATACTGCTCACCATCTTTTTCACCGAATCCGTATTGTTGGGATCATCCTCCTTATAATACAGATTGTGTGTACTTTCAACGACGATGGCATAACATATCAGTCTCAGTTCCTCCAAAAATTCATCTTTATTGCAGTCTTCACAAAATAATATTACATCATCATAAAATCGCTGCGCCTTTTCAAGTGTCCGCAAGTTTTCCACTTTATGAAGGTTCAGAAATTTTTCAATAAATTGAGCATGGATATGCAATTTACTCCACTCGACACTCTCTGCCCGTTCCGTAATAGCATATGTTCGTTCAATTACCTTTTCACTGTATTTGTCAAACATCTCTTTTTTATCTTTTGACATTTCTGCGGTATTCGCAACGAGTATAACTTTCACATAATTACATTGTTTCAGTTCCTCTATGATTCCAAATATCTCTTCCAAATTCATATTACTGTTCATTCTTTCCAGATCGTCTATGACCACAATGTGAAGGAATGTAAATTCTTTGGACAATAATAAAAATAGTTCTCTTTCGTTTGCTATATTTTGTACCACATCCCGGGCCTGTCCGACTTTATCCCAGACCTTTGCTGCGCCTTCTATGATATTATTAGCTATTTCACCAATCTTCCCGCCGACATTATTCTTCAATGCCAGTTGAAACAATACTTCATGATATATTTGTCTCGCATCTGTCATTCCGAACATTGATATTTTACAAACGTCCGGATTTCCTGCCAACGCCTCATTTACCGCATAAGACTTTCCGACACCCCAGGTTCCATCAAACAAGATGGTCTTATAAGGTAAGTCATTGATATTGCCAATTATAGTTTTTATTTTATCTGCTCTCATTTTTTCCTCTCTGTACACAAATTCATAATAACCGGACAATCTTTTTACATAAGTTTCTCCGGTTATCTGTCGTTCTGCGTTGTGTAATTGTTGGTGAGTTCCGGTTTGCAAACGGATTGTCTTATAAATGTCACAGATTAATCATTCCATATTTTCTCTGCATTGCCAGTAGCACTTCCGGATCATCCAGCTGCGCCACCTTATCTGTATCTCCTCCGGCATTGTTTGTCTGCATCCGCAGCATATCCAGTTCTCCTTCCGTCTTTATGTTGAAAAAACGTATCCATTCATCTATGTTCTGTCCCATTAAGACCTTATTCAGTTCTATCACATGCAGTTCCAACAGATTGCTGAACAATCTTCCTTCTTCATCACGCAACAAATATGTCTTATGGTACTGTTTATCTTCCGTCAGGTTAAAATCCAATATACTGATTGCTACACAACGCTTCATCACATCGTAGCTTCTGCCAAAAGAAATCTCTTCTGTGAGCATCTTTCCTAAATAGAACAGTTGTCTCTTGTCCCAGTTTCTGACTGCTTTCACCTGAAGTTCAATATTAATTTTCGTATCATCATTCAGTTCTACCAGAACATCCAGGATCCCCTGTTTCTGGTAACGATATCTTCTCCACAGGTATGTATTCAGCAGTCGCGTACTACGAATCATCTCCACCGGAATATTCAACACCACACTGATAAAATACTTTCGGATCACCGGATTACGGAATAATTCCTTCATACAGTAATCCCATTTAGGACTGATTATCATTTGCATTCTCCTCTCACACTTGCCACAGGAGAATACGCTGACAACGTCAGCAAATCAAATTTCCATTCGCTCTACGCCTTCTCCTGCTCTATTGTTATCATTGGGTAATTAAGCAGGGATTCCTCTGAAGTCATAGACACCGGCTTACACCGATATAGAAATTTGAAATAGAAAATCTGCTTACGAATAGAGGATAGCAAATGAGCACTCGATTGTCAACGTGGCAAAATAGCAAAATCTGTCCCTGGCAAATTTGGGCATTATGCTTTAGAATCAATTTTAACTCCATCTATATATTTATTTTGGTCTTATAGCCTGTCCTTCAGATTTTTCTGAACATCTTTTCATAATCATTCTCCATAATGTAAATCCTATTATTGCTCCAGGGACATTATGAAACGGATCATCAAAAAGTTCAAAGAGTCCACGTTTTGTTAATAACTGGCTGAATTCTATACTGTAACTTATAATTACTGCAATCAATATCACCCATTTTAACTTTCGAACACCTAATCCCTGTAATCCTATTCCTACCTTATTGCTTTAATATAACTCCAAAATGACATAAGTTCTGCCCTCGGATTTCTTATTGTTTGACGGGCATGGAATCGTTCTTCACGTTGTGTCTATAGATCACCGTATTGTTGTCTGTAAAGTCCTTACTGTTCAGATTCTCCGTATATATGCACCCGGGATATCCATACGAACCATCAATATTATGCATAAAGTAATAGGAATTATCGGAAGGGTGCTGTAAAATCGGATATTCAATTTCTGTCCCCGGTACAGTGATCCAGGCATACACATCCGGATTCACCGACTGCCGCTCCTGCCACAATGGTCATTATCTTTCGTTTCATGTGAGCTCCTTCTTCCCAAATAATGGAAGATTTTACTACTCCTAAATTTTATTCTACGTTTTTAACGTAATTTTAATTTCGTTTTAAATGTAACCGTTATATACGTTCAAAACAGGTATTGTCAATAGTTAGGGGGCTTCATGCAGGACGAGATGGCTGGAAAAACAGAAGAAAACGGATACTTCGGGTAAACCGCCGAAGTATCCGCTATTTTGACTATGTTAAACAATTCCGTTCTAATTAAATCCGAACAATTTCTGGCAGATCTTATATCCCTCTACCGAAATCTTCCGTCCGCCTCTTCCGGGAAGGTTCATGGTACCGCCCATAATGCCGTTACGCATCCACAGATACAGGCGTTTGTCTTTTCCTTTCAGGTACTCCCACAGTTCTTTCTTTTTCTCCAGATGTTCTGTGGTACCGGAGCGGATTAACAGTACGGAAGATACTGTCATGATGATCTCCAGATAGTTGCGCATGTACTGGTACAGACGTCGGTTTTTCACCAGTTCCGACTTTCTGCCCACCAGATAATCAATCATCAGCTTCGTCACTCGGATCTGCTGGTCAATGCGGGAGATCATCACGGTCTCATTCACCGACTGATCCTGTCTTCCTATATAATATCTGTAGAAATTCACATCCAGATAATACATATTCTTCACATAAGGAAGCGGTTCAAATACATACAGGTTGTCCACATAGAAGGTGTGCTCCGGAAGCTTCAGTCCACATTCCTGTAACAGTCTGGTACGGAAGATCACGGAGTGCATCAGTATGTAATGGCCCTTCAGAAAATGATGGCAGTCCGTCCAGGTGAACATCTTCTCCACCGGCAGGATATGACGGTACTGGATCACCTTTTTGCGGCGCTCGCCTTCTTTTTCATAGACATAGTTGCTGATGAGCATATCCAACGCCTGACCGCCGCCGGCCAGTTCTCTGAGAGTATCCAGGATCTTAAAATATGCATCCTGCTTCACCCAGTCATCACTATCCACTACTTTAAAATATAGTCCCGTGGCATTGGCGATTCCGGTGTTCACAGCAGAACCATGTCCGCCGTTCTCCTTATGAATAGCACGCACAATCGTAGGAAACTGTGCTTCATACTCGTCTGCAATCTCTGCGGTACGGTCTTTGGTAGAACCGTCATCGATGATCAGGATCTCCACATCCTCTCCGCCGATCAGCAGGGAATCAATACATTTTCTCATATACTTTTCAGAATTGTAACAGGGAATTGCTATGGAAAGTAATTTCATATCGCTGTCCTTTCTTCACTATCTTGTTATTCACTGTCCGGGATCGTTCTCTCGGGCCCCCAGTTTCATGTTCAATCCCTTCGCATAGACTGCAAACGCGGAAGGAATGGGATATTTCTCCCTTGTCTCCGAAGGTTCAATATAGATCCAGTCTGCTGAATCCGGGCCTTCACGCTTCGGTGCCAGTTCATCCACACGGATCAGATATCCTTTCATATGCCATTCTCTATGGGAAAAAATATGCTTTGCATCCTCAAGAGGCTGGATCCGGAGTACCTGCAACCCGTTCTCCGCCAGATATTCCTTGACCTCCTCCGCGGTATGATATCCTTTCATCGAAGGGAATTCATACATACCGGCCAGCAGACCTTTCGCCGGACGCTTATGCAATGCCGCCAGCTCCGCATCCCGGATAATGAGGATCGTCTTCTCCTCCACCGTACGTTCTTTTGCTTTGGCTTTGTTCGGATATTGCAGCTGTGTACCGTCCGCATACGCCAGACATATCTGCTGTAGGGGACATTCCTCACAGTGCGGAGCCCCGTTTGGAATACATACACAGGCACCGATTTCCATCATAGCCTGGTTGAAATCTCCCGGCCTGTCTGTAGGAATGACCTCCCACAGATCCTTTTCCACAGCCTTTTTTACTTTATCCTCAGAGATACAGCGTTCATCCTTGCGGACTCTTGCAATGACTCTCAGAACATTGCCGTCCACCGCCGGATTGGGCTTGCCGTAAGCAATAGAGGATACCGCCCCAGCCGTATAGCTGCCGATTCCTTTTAATTTTAATAACTCCTCATAAGAATCCGGCATGACTCCGCCATAATCTTCCATGATCTGGATGGCTGCTTTCTGTAGATTCCGTACCCGGTTATAATATCCCAGGCCCTCCCACAGCTTTAACAGCACCTCTTCCGGTGCCTGCGCAAGCGCAGCAATATCCGGCAACGTCTCCATAAAGCGCTGGAAATAGGGCTTTACCGCTTCCACTCTGGTCTGCTGCAACATGATCTCAGAGACCCATACGCGGTAGGGAGCAGGATCCTCTCTCCAGGGAAGGATCCTACGGTTATTATCATACCATTTTAAAAGTGGTTTGGGAATCGCCCGAAGGTCACCTTTCCTAAAGATTTCCTTAACATCCGTTAAATTTTCATTGTATTTATCCATAGAGTCTACCGCAGACGGTTGCATTCGAACTTCTCCATGGTGAGCAGGCAGTTCTTCAATTCTTCATAACGCTCTTCCGGCTCACCGTCATTTACTTCAATATCACAGGAAATCGCCATGGTCGTGATCATCTCGTTGGTGATACGATGGTGCAGTCCTGCCAGAATATTTAGCTTCTCCTCGTAGGAATCCGCATCCAGAAATTCCAGTACTAACGGATCCAGTGCGGGCTCTTCATCTTCTGCGGGGGAAACCGATGCTATTGTTGTCTGTGCCGCGGTCGCCGTTGCCTGTGCTGCTATGTTCTGCGCCACAATCGGCGTTGCCTGGGCTGCTGCGGGCTGGGACGCGGTCACCGTTGTCTGCGTTGATACGGGGTGCTCCACACCTGCTACCTCCGTCTCGCAAATCTGTCTGTCCGCATCCGTTCCCTGTAATTCAAACCGAAAACGCTGTGTCACCTCAGGGTATCTCTGACGATCCACTTCTCCGGTAAACATGACAAGGGGCCTTGCATAGGTCTTGAAATCTCCATACAAAGCCTGATAAATCACCAGCTGTTCTCCGGTCTCTGAATGTTCCGCAATCGTTACGACCTGATACAGATTGCCCTTAAAATGCTTATATATCTCATGTGGTTTGGGAATAAATGTCATCTGTCGTTCTCCTTTCCCATCGCCTCGTTTACTGTGGCATATGGTATCAGTATACCCCTTATTTCCAAAAAAGTCATGTAAATAGTCTCTAAAAATCCGTCAGCAGATATTCATAAGAGACCGAATAATTGCCGACTGCGTTGCAGGCCCGTGCCAGTTCTGCGCTCAATGCTCCCCGTTCCGTCTCACTCATGCTGTTGATCTTCTTATGATGAATGGTAAACGTATAATCCGGACTGCCGTCTTCTTCCAGTGCATAGGTCAGCGTCACGCCGCTGTTGCGATAACCGTTCTCATTCAGATACTGCTTCATATCGCTCATCAGCTGCTGTTCCTGTATCCGGTTCTCCATGCGCTGCGTCTCATCCCGGCTCTCGCTCTTCACGGTTGCGCCGATACATAATACAATGATCAGAATAAGTACTGCGGTAGTACTGTAAAATGCCACATTGGAAACGAACTGTCTTCTCATAACCCATACCTCTTTTTCTGCTTTTTGTGCTCAGGGTTCTGTCGGAAATCTTATTTTCCCGTCCTGACAGGTATAGATTACACTTTTTCAAGTCCAATAAAACTCTCTTATTTAAAATATTCGGCACCTGCTGCCTCTACCGCTGCTTTCAGCCCCAGTGCGGACATTCTTGTGGCACCGTTGCCCCAGATGATCATCTGTTCCAGTGCATCTGAGGTTGCCACCGTCACCCGGTATTTCTGCGGCTTCGCCCCCAACTGATGGGCCGTGCGCTCGATATACTGGTCTGCAGTCTCCGCTTCTTTTGTATAGACCACTTCTATATTATGATATTTCATGGTGGAGCCGGGATTGTCCTTCACCTTGTAGGCATCATAGACCAGGATCAGGCGACAGCCCTGATATCCCTGATAGTTACACAGAATATCCATCAGTTTGTCCCTGGCACTGTCCAGATTGATCTTCGCCAGCTCCCGCAGTTCCGGCCAGGCAAAAATAATGTTATAACCGTCCACCAGAAGGTATTCCTCCGGTTTTTCCTGCGGTACGACCTTCCGCATACCGGTGTCACCGGCACTTCCCGCCAAGCTGCCCGTATAGCTGTCACGGTTTCCGGAAGAAGTATGGTATCTGCGGAATCTGTGGGGATCCTCCGCCTTTTTCCCATAAGTCTGGCGGAAGATCTCTTCGATCTCTTCCTGAGAAATAATCCGCTCTACACCACCCCCGGTCTGACGAATAGCGCCCTGCTGCCTGTTTACTGCCTGCAGTCCTGCATCCGAAATGCCGTCCGCATCTTTGGTTCCTTCCTTCTCCGGCTTCCAGCCGCTCTCCACATGGGCATATTCTGGCACCTGGTCCCAGGACACCTGAAAACCGGCACCATGAGCGCAGAACACCGATCCGGTGGGGTTGACCACATCCGCTTCCGGATCATAGCCGATCTCTGCCATTACCTCCTCCGGATTATGGCAGGGTTCATATCCCTTCAGTGTGCAGGACAAACGCCCATGACCTTTGGTATAAGATGCCACCTCTTTTCCATAATCTCCCATAGAAGCCACGGGAACACTTCCCGTCAGCACACTGTTATTGCCTTCTGTCTCCGGTGCTTCAAAGCTTCCGTTCATCCTCGTGATATCCGACATGGCTCTGCCAAGATTCTCCGTAGGCACCTCCAGTCGGAAGGAAAACCATGGTTCTAAGAGAATGCTCTTTCCGCTGCGCATTCCCTGACGTACTGCACGGTAAGTGGCCTGTCGGAAATCTCCGCCCTCTGTATGTTTGGTGTGGGCTTTTCCGGCAATCAGCAATATCCGCAGATCCGTGAGTTCGGAACCGGTCAGCACACCCACATGACGTTTTTCCTCCAGATGCGTCAGGATCAGCCGCTGCCAGTTACGGTCCAGCATGTCCTCGCTGCACAGAGAGGCAAATTGCAATCCACTGCCCCGCTCCCCGGGCTCCAGCAACAGATGTACCTCCGCATAATGACGCAGGGGTTCAAAATGCCCGATGCCTTCCACCGGCTCCGCCAGAGTTTCCTTGTATACAATGCTTCCCGCATCGAATTCCACTTCCAGACCGAAACGCTCCCACAGGATATTTTTGAGGATTTCCATCTGCACCTGTCCCATGACCTGCATATGGATTTCCCTGTTTTCCTCCTGCCACACCACATGCAGCTGCGGTTCTTCCTCTTCCAGCTGGCGTAGTTTCCCAAGTGCCACGACAGGATCCACCTCCGGAGGGAGCAGTAGTCTGTAAGTCAGCACCGGTTCCAGTATCGGCGTGGAGTTCTCGCTTTCATAGCCCAGTCCCTGCCCGGCGAAAGTCTTCGTAAGTCCCGTGACCGCACAGACCTCACCGGCTTTCACCGTATCCACTGCCTCATAGCTTCCGCCATTATACAGACGCAGCTGGTCGCATTTTTCCTCCCAGATTTCCTCTCCTGCACCGCTTCTGCTGTTTCCCACCGGCATTTTAACCCGCAGACTTCCTCCGGTGACCTTCAAATACGACAATCTGATTCCTGCGTTATCCCTGCCGATCTTATAAACCCGGGCTCCGAATTCCTCCGGATATTCCGGTTGGGGCAGATACGCATTCAATCCGTCTAACAGCTCTGTAATTCCCCATTGTTTCAAGGCGGAGCCGAAAAAGCATGGGAACAGCTTACGCTCCGCCACAGTGTCCGATATGTTTTCCGCCGACAGTTCTCCGGTTTCCAGATATTCTTCCATCAAGGCTTCACTACACATGGCCGCGTGTTCCAGTTCTGTTTCCCGTTCTCCTTCATTGTCCCCAGGCTGCAGCAGTTTTCCCACGGATGTAATATTGCTATCCAGCTTTTTCTGTAGCTCCGTCAGTACTTTTTCCGGATACGTCCCCGGTTGATCCATCTTGTTTACAAATAAAAATACCGGCACTTCATATCTTTTTAACAGCCGCCACAGCGTATGTACATCTCCTTGCACTCCATCGCTTCCGTCGATGACCAGAACCGCCGCATCCAGTACCTGCAGCGTCCGTTCCATTTCCGCAGAGAAATCCACATGTCCCGGGGTGTCTAACAGTGTGATATCCACATCTTTCCACCGGATTCTCGCCTGTTTGGAGAAAATGGTGATTCCTCTTTTCCGTTCCATGTCCCCGTTATCCAGAAAAGCATCTCCGTGATCCACTCTTCCGGCCTTTTCTATGACACCACAGGCACATAAAAGGCTTTCTGCCAATGTTGTCTTCCCGGCATCCACATGTGCCAGGATCCCAACGATACTTTTTTTCATGCTTATCCTATCCTTCCAATGCCAGCATCATCCTGCAGGCACGTATAAAACGTTTTTTCTATTATAAAGAATACTATATCCATGAGCATTTTCCAACTGTTTTGTATTTCCAGATACCGTTTGCAAATCCGGCACCGCGTAGGATATAATGTAATGAGCGCAAGAGAGCCAACATGCTTGCATGATTGGTGAACGGTTCATTAGTGAACGAATATCCTGCGAAGCAGGATGTAGAGCGCGATAGCGCGGATTCGTGAGCTCATGATATAATGAGCGCAAGAGAGCCAACATGCTTGCATGATTGGCGAACGGCGAA
>ERZ1027125.816-NODE-816-length-11351-cov-9.935198_pt1 | contig 11351 bp, 10 predicted proteins | sample MGYA00519249_ERZ1027125 | MGnify/ENA primary metagenome ERZ1027125 (study PRJEB26926, sample SAMN06164580) | human gut metagenome | biome: ENVO:00009003; feature: ENVO:2100002; material: ENVO:00002003 | host: Homo sapiens | place: USA | collected 2012 ... | reverse complement strand
AGGGGGAACCACGTGGGGCGCATCGCCGTGCGCGGCGAAACTCTACGAGGTTTTTTGACAGACTGAAGCAGGGAACTGCCATCACGGCAGTTCCCTGCTTTTTCTATGCGCACCGGCGTCCTTCGGCACGGAAACCCTTTGACGCGGCGCGGATTTTGTGCCATAATGGGCACAATAGTATTTCTGTTCCCGGAGGTGCTTCCCTATGCGTATTGAACAGATCGAGCAGCTGATCGAAATCGTGGAATGCGGTTCGATCGGAAAGGCTGCACAAAAGCTGTATGTACAGCAGCCGAATCTCAGTATGCTCGTAAAGAACATTGAGGATGAATTTCATCAGCCGATTTTTTACCGCACGCCCAGCGGCGTCCGGCTTACGCCTTTCGGAAAGGATTTTATGGCCTTTGCCGAGCCATATTATAAGCAATATGTCCTGCTCAAGGAGATCGGCGAAAACAGTCTGAACGCCCCGATCGAGGAGTTTAAGGTGTGCAGCCACCATATGACGATCGCCCGCTGGGCCTTTGCCGAGCTCTGCATGGCTTATTCCGACCGTCCTCTGCGGATGCGCGTGTCAAACGTCACCTTTGAGGACATTCCGCAAAGCGTTGCCTCCCACCAGTACGACATCGGAATTCTCGGTCTTGTCAAGGATCAGAGCCGTCTGCATCTGAAGATCTTTTCCTCGCTTGGACTGGAGTTTGTCCCGCTCGGGAACGCCCATTTCAGCGTCATCGTCGGCGACAACCATCCCTTTGTCAAGGATCACGTGCGCTCCGTCAGCCTCGACATGTGCAAGATGTATCCCTTTGTCCTCTACAGGCCGATGGAGGTCTATCTTCGTGCGCTGGAATCCTACCAGCAGCTCATCAACCACCACACCCTGATCGATGTCCCCGACTACATCCTCTCGCAGGAGATCCTCCGGCAGGGCAAGGCCTTTTCCGTCGGCCCCCTCAAGTATCTCTACGCCGCCCGTTACCAGCATCAGGACACCACGCTCGTGGAGCTTCCGTTTGAAGACCGCAGCGCGGAGCTGTACTTCGGCTATGTCAAGCGCCGCAATGAGACGTTCTCGGAGATCGCGCAGGAATACGTCGGCCTGCTCTCCTCCATGTTCGCAAATCCATAACGGCCATACGTCAAAAACCCCCGTTTTCGGATGCTTTCCATCCGAAAACGGGGGATTTATTCGTGTCGTTCGCTCAGAGATATGTATTTTTGTATTCCTCGCGAATCTCCTCCGGGACCAGGCTGCCGCCCGTTGCCCATGCGATGTGCACCGCATTCTGCATACTGCCCATGAGGTGATTGTCCAGCAGGTATTTCTGCGTCTGCTCGTCGCGCTCTATGCGCGCAGGCCCCTCAAACGCGGCGCAGGCGCTCGGCTCCAGGAAGATCTGCTCAGAGGCGAGCAGGTCACGCATGTAATCATAGAGCTTTCCGTCCCGGATGGTGAACTCGCCGCTGAGCAGGTGCTTCATGACCCTGCCCACAAATCCGGAGGGCCGCCCCACCGCAAGCCCATCGGCGTGCGTCAGCCCCGTAAGGCCGATGTCCTGCACCGAAATGTCGTGATTTTGTCCCGTCGCCATGCCCAGCAGCATACAGGGCGCCTGCGTGGGCTCCACGAAAAAGCAATGCACGCTGTCGCCGAACAGGAGCTTCAGCCCGAAGCTCACGCCGCCCGGCGCGCCGCCCACACCGCACGGAATGTAGGCAAAGAGCGGATGCGCGGCATCCACGGCGATGCTTTGTGCCTCCAGCTGCTTTTGCAGGCGCTTGGCTGCCACGGCATAGCCGAGAAACAGCGTCCTGGAGTTCTCGTCGTCCACAAAATAGCTCCGCGGGTCCCGGGCAGACAGCGCCCTGCCGTTTTTCACGGCCTCACTGTAATCCGCCGCGTATTCCCGGACCGTGACGCCGTGGCTCCGCAGGAGCTCCTTTTTCCACTGCTTCGCGTCTGCCGACATGTGTACGATGACCTGATAGCCGATGGCGGCGCTCATGATGCCGATGCTCAGGCCGAGATTGCCGGTCGAGCCGACCTGAATCGTATACTGCTTAAAAAACTGCCTGCATTCCTCCGACGAGAGCCGTTCATAGCTGTCCTCCGGCGTCAGAAGACCGTGCTCCAGCGCCAGCTCCTCCGTATGCTTCAGGACCTCGTAAATGCCGCCGCGCGCCTTCACGGAGCCGGCGATCGCCAGATGGCTGTCCTGCTTGAGCAGGAGCGCACCCTGCAACCGGCTGCCATAGCGCTCGTTCAGCAGCGCCTTCATGCCCAGGATCGGCGTAAGCGCCGATTCGATCAGTCCGCCTGTCTCCTCGGTCTCCGGGAAGCAGGCCCGGATAAACGGCGCGAAGCGCTGCAATCTCCGCTCTGCATCCTCGACGTCCTCCATGGTCAGCTCGATGTGCCGCATGGCCTCATCACAGCCGGTTTTCTCCGGATTCATCCAGAATACTTCGTTTCCGGCGCGTATTTCGCGCAGAATCGGCACGTTCTTCTCCAGTTGCGTTATATCCGTCATTGACATGCTGCCTCCTTTGTTTGCGATCAGCCGCGGGCATCACGCCCTTATACCGGAGATTATAGCACATTCTCCGGAGAATGGGGCACCCAAATGCCGGGCCTGCGCCGCTCCATCCGGTAGAGCGCGCTCCGCAGAGCCGCGGAAAAATGCAGACTGAAACCTCAAACCCCCGTTTTCACCCGGAAAGGCAGATGAAAACAGGGGTTTACCCGTACAGGAATCCGCACACTGTCGTGTGCGAAAGCGCTCTACGCGCACGTTGTATCGTGCGGCACTCTTCTGGGAGGAAATCGGTATTCTTTCATCAATTTCCAGTATCTGGCCATGACGGTCAATGAGGACGGCTATTACAAGCTGCACATCTTTGATCTGGAGGGCAACTGCGAGGTCAACGCGCCCCAGCCTCCGGCCGGCGCGGTCAGCTCCTACGGCACCCTCTCCTGGTCGCCTGCGGCGCATCGCCTGCTCTTTACGCTCAGCAGCGGAAAGCGCCCCGAAAACGTCTGGCTGCTCGACCTGGACAAGGATGTGCTGCGGCCGCTGACCTATTCGGATCTGCACAGGCTGTCCACCGACATGCTGGCAGAGCCGCAGCTTCTGCACTTCCGCTCCTTTGACGGACTGGAGGTCCCCTTCTGGCTCTATGTGCCGCACGGCGCTGAGCGGAAAAACCTCCCCGTGGTCGTGGAGATCCACGGCGGCCCCGAAGGACAGGAGCTTCCCACCTTCACGCCCTTCATCCAGTATCTGGTCGGTGAAGGCATTGCTGTTGCAGCGCCCAACGTCCGCGGCTCTACCGGCTACGGCAAGACCTACACGCATCTGGACGATGTGGAAAAGCGCCTGGACAGCGTGAAGGACATCGGCAGTCTGGTGGATTATCTGGTCGGCGAGGGCATCGCAGACCCGGCCCGCATGGCGGTCACAGGCATGAGCTACGGCGGCTTCATGACGCTTTCCTGCGCCACGCGCCTGCCGGATCGCTGGTGCTGCGCCATCGACACCGTGGGTATGTACAACCTCGAGACCTTCCTTGAAAATACGGCGGAATACCGCCGCGCACACCGCGAAAGCGAATACGGCTCTCTGGCGCACCACCGGGAGATCCTCCGCGCCGTATCGCCCATCGCAAAGATCGACGACATTCAGGCGCCGCTCATGGTCATTCAGGGCCGGAACGACCCCCGCGTCCCCGCCGAGGAGGCCGAGCAGGTCGTCGGCACCCTGCGTGAGAAGGGTCATACTGTAGAATACCTTTGCTATGAGGACGAGGGACACGGCATCACCAAGCTGAAAAACCAGCTGGACTGCTATCCCCGTATGGCTGCTTTCCTGAAAAAATATATGAAGCTGGACGGCGACCTGCGGGTCTGACCGAACCGGAAAGGATGGTTCAGATGCTTCTTGTAAAAAACGGAACTGTATATCTTGGAAACGGCCGCCACGAGGCAGGCTGGGACGTTCTGTGTGACGGCCCCGTGATCCGCGCAGTCGGCCCGAATCTCTCCTGTGAGGGCGCGCAGGTCATTGACGCGGCGGGTCGGGACGTCTATCCCGGTTTTGTGCTGGGTCTGTGCGGACTGGGCGCCGTATCCTTCAGCGAAATGTGGTCGGACGGCATGGATCTTGACGAGTCCTGCGTTCCGCTCTGCCCGGAAATGGACATCCGCGACGCCTTTGACCTGCGGGAGCTGAAGCTCCAGCGCTTCGGGCGCGTGGGCATCACGTCCTACGGTCTCTGCCCCGGCATCCATGCGATGCTCGCCGGTCAGATCGCCCTCGTCCATGTGGACGGGGATCACACCGCCGACGTATTCCTTGCCGAGCGCATCGCGCTCAAGGGCAACTTCACAAGCAATGTCAAGAGCACCTACAAAAAGGCACGCAAGGCGCCGCAGACCCGCATGGCGATGCATCAGATGCTGGAGGATGCGTTCCGTGCCGCGCAGGAGTACATGAACAAGTCCGAAAAGGACTATGACGCCGGGAAAGAGGTCCTTTGCCGGGTGCTCCGCCGCGAGATCCCGTTCCTTGTCTCTGTAGAGACACAGGCAGAGATCGAGAGCGTGGTCGCCGTTGCGAAAAAGTACAACCTCCGGCTCGTGCTGACGGGTGCATATGCCGCGGAGCATGTTGCAGAGGACATTCTCAAAGAGGGTTATTCCGTGATGCTGGGCGACAGCAACTACATGCAGGCCGGTCAGCGCGGACATACAGACCACCGCAAGCTGGTGGAGCTTTCCCGGAAGGGCATGAAGCTCTCCATCTTCTGCTCCGGCGACGAGGCCTATCCCCCGGCGTACGAGCAGCTTCTCTGGGTGGCGGCGCAGATGTGCGCTGCCGGCGCGACCGGCGATGAGATCCTGGATATGATGACCATCCGCCCCGCCGAGGCGCTCGGTGTGGAGCATCTGGTCGGTTCTCTGGAGCCGGGCAAGCAGGCAGACCTCATCATCTGCCGCGGCAATCCCGCGCTGCGCTTTGACAATTTTGTAGATCAGACCATCGTCGCCGGACGCGTGTTCTACACGAGAGAGGAGGCCTGAAGATGCTGTTAATCAAGAATGCAACGGTATATACCATGGAGGCGGAGGGCGTCCTCCAAAACGCGGACATCCTCTGTGAGGACGGGAAGATCCGGGCCATCGGCCGCAATCTCACGGCAGAGGGCGCGGAGGTCATCGACGCCTCCGGCCTGATCGCAACGCCGGGTCTCATCGACGCCCATACACATGCCGGCGGCTTCGCCGGAGACAATCAGGATCTCAACGAGAGCACAAATCCGGTCACGGCGGAGCTTGACGCCATCCACGGCATCGACATCTACGCCGACGACTTCCAGGAGATCCACACCCGCGGCGTCACGGCGTGCTGCTTCATTCCCGGCTCTGCCAACGTCATCTGCGGAACGGGCTTTGTCGCCAAGACCGCCGGAAAGAGCTCCATTCAGGATCTGGCGATCCTGAATCCCGCCGTCATGAAGTGCGCCATGGGCGGAAACCCGAAAAACTGCTATGGAAAGCAGGGCCGTGCGCCCAAGACCCGTATGGCCGTCGCAAGCATTTTCCGCGAGACGCTCCGCAAGGCGCGGACATACCTCGATAAGAAGGAAGCTGCCGCAGGCGACCCGGAAAAAATGCCCGCATACGACGCACAGTGCGAGGCACTGATCCCGGTTCTGCGCCGGGAGATCCCGCTGAAGGTGCACAGTGAACAGTTTGACATGCTCACAGTCATCAACATCGCGAAGGAGTTCGGCTGCGACTATACCATCGAGCATGGCTGGGCGTGCAACCTGTACGCCGACGAGCTGGTAGAGGGCGGCGGCCCGGTCTGTTTCGGCCCCATCGGCATTGCCGAGGGCTGCGGTGAGCTGACCGGCGGCGACGTGGGCTTTGTCCGCGAGCTGGATGCACGCGGACTGACGGTCTGCCTCATCACCGACGGCCCCATCTGCGGGCCGCAGGTTCTGGCCATCTCCGCCGGCGAGGCCGTGCGCTACGGCGTGCCCCACGACCGTGCGCTGCGCATGATCACCTGCAATCCGGCAAAGACACTGCGCGTAGATGACCGCATCGGCTCCCTGAAGGCCGGAAAGGACGCAGACATCGTGCTTTGGAATGCTGTTCCGGCACTGGAGACCTGCGCGCGTCCGCTTTACACCATCATTGACGGCGCCGTGGTCTATCAGGAAGCCTGATCGCGCCTGTATGTGCACGCTGCACATATCTTGAAAAACCGAGCGGAGCATCCCGAAAGGGATGCTCCGCTTAGACTTTCAAAAACCTCGTAGAGTTTCACTGCGCCGCCACAAAAAAGAGCCGCCACGCTTGCAGGTGAAGGGGTACAATTCCCCAGGATCCTGCAAGCCGCAGCGACTTCTTCTGATGGTATTGTACGCAAATTTGATTCAAAAATCAATATGTCCATTGAAAATGTAACACAATCGCAACAATTCAAGCGTTGGTTTGGCGATTGGCAGAAATGCCGTTTTTTCATGTTTTGCAAAGCTGCGGGGAATACGCCGCCAACGCTGTTGGCGGCGTGCTGCGGCGCATTTGCCGTGCCGCAGCACGGCATGGCTTGGCTGCGCGATGCGCAGCCGCCATCTGGCGATGGCAAAATGCTTGCAGTCGAACCGCAGCGTTTCTCGCGCCGCTCGTCTACGACCAATAAAAAAGGACGTTCCAAACGGAACGTCCTTTTTTATTGGTGGAGCTGAGGGGAATCGAACCCCTGTCCGAAAACAACTTGACAGGACTTTCTTCGGGCACAGTTTGTTATTTACATTCCCTTACCGAGGCGTGAACAAACACACTCGACGGTTTGGTAGAGTCATGATGCATGGGCGAGGCAACTCTTACCCGCCGCACGTTCGCCACTCAAATCACACCCTAGCCCGGTTCGTGGCCCTCCCGGGGAGGATGGGCGCCTAATTAGGCAGCCAGAGCAACAGAATTGTTGTCAGTTAATTTAAAAAAATCGCCCGGTTTAAGGAGGTCAGACACCTCCGCCCGCTTATCCGGCCTCACTGCCCCCGTCGAAACCAGTACAGCCCCGTATCGTTGGGGGTCTTTTCCGCGCGGACGTGCCGCGCGGAAAAGGCAGCCTTGAACACTTGTTAGAAACGGCCGTAGGGGTCGCGGAGCTTATCCGGCTCGGGATACTCCTCGCCCTGTGTATCGACCGTGATGGTCGCGATCTTCTGCTCGTCGAGCGGACGATCCTGCGCGTTGGTCTTGACCGCCGCGACCTGATCGACCACGTCCATGCCCTCGAGCACCTTGCCGAACGCCGCATACTGCCCGTCGAGGAACTCGCCGTCGGCATGCATGATGAAGAACTGGCTTCCCGCCGAGTTCGGAGACTGCGCACGCGCCATCGAGAGCACGCCGCGCTTGTGCGAGAGATTGTTCTGGACGCCGTTGAGCTTGAACTCGCCCTTGATGCAGTAGCCGGGGCCGCCCATGCCCGTTCCGTCCGGGCAGCCGCCCTGGATCATGAAGCCGGAGATGACGCGGTGGAAGATCAGGCCGTTATAAAAGCCCTTGTTCGCAAGAGAAATGAAGTTGCGGACGCTCTGCGGCGCCTTTTCGGGGTACAGCTCACATACGATTTTGCCGCCGTTTTCCATGGTAATGGTCGCAATGGGGTTTGCCATTTTTGTTACCTTCCTTTCATCGCCCGGTCGATCTGACGCTTGGCGTCCTTCTTTGCGGCGTCCTCACGCTTGTCATAGAGCTTTTTGCCCTTGGCGAGCGCGACCTCGACCTTGACGAGGCTTCCGCGGAAGTAGACCGACAACGGGATCAGCGCGTAGCCGTCCTGCTTGACCTTGCCAAACAGGCGCGCGATCTCGCGCTTGTGCATCAGGAGTCTGCGTGGGCGAAGCGGGTCTTTGTTGAAAATGTTGCCCTGCTCATACGGCGCGATGTGCATCTGCCGGATGAACAGCTCGCCGTCCTTGATCTGGCACCACGCCTCCTTGAGACTGAGCGTGCCGGCGCGGATGGACTTGACCTCGGTGCCGGAGAGCTCAATGCCCGCCTCGAATTTTTCCTCGATGAAATATTCGTGATGAGCCTTCTGGTTTCTGGCCATGATCTTGACCGCATCGCCTGCCATCCTGCGCACCTCCCGTCCCGCAATATCCTGTAACTGCATTATACCATATCTGTCAAGCGGCCATGCGTCCTTTTTTCTCCCGTTATCTTGCCCGGTATGCCGCCCGAAGCGCCGTTTCATACTGGCTGTCGTTCACCGCCATGAGCAGGCACGGCGCTCGCTCGGCAATGTGATGGATCGGGACGCCCGCGCTTTGAATGGCGGCCGCCAGACGCGGCGCCGTCTCCGGCGTGCGGCAAAGCGCGGCAATGAGGCTGAGATTTTCACGGAGCGTCGTCTCCTCGGCGCCGAGCGTCCCTGCAAGCGCCTCGCCCGCCGCGTGCAGCGCGTCCGTCCCGGACGGCTCCACGAGCGCCGTGAGCTGCCCGAGCCCGCAGGACAGATGCACGACCGAAAGCCCTGCCCGCACGAGCGTCCGCGCCGCCGCAGCCAGCAGCTCCGGCTCCCTCTCAAGCCCCTGCCGTTCGGCGCGCAGCATCGTGATGCTCCGCCGCCCGGCAAAGACCGCCGCCTCGTTTTTTTCGTTTTTTTCCGCCGGCGCGGAGCCGATGCGCGTCCCCGGCAGCTCCGGTTCAAGCGAGGAACGGATCTGAAGCGGGATGCGTCGGCGGCGCACCGGCTCGACCGCCGATTCGTGGAGCACCTGCATCCCGACGGCAGAAAGCGCCTGAAGCTCGGCATAGCTCAGATAGGGAACGCTCTGCGGCTGGCTGACGACCGAGGGGTCGGCGGCAAGGATGCCGGGAACGTCCGTCCAGTTTTCGCAGACATCGGCACGCAGCGCAGCCGCGGCAAGGCTCCCGGTCACGTCGGAGCCGCCGCGCGGGAAGGTATGCACCGCGCCGCTCGGAAGCAGGCCGTAAAACCCCGGCGTGACGATCTTCCGTCCGTCGGCCAGCGACCGGAGCGCGGCGTAGGACTCCTCGCGCAGGACGTTCCCGGCGCTGTCAAAGCGGAGCCAGTCGGCGGCGTCCACAAATGTGAACTCCAAAAGCTCCGCCATGAGCCGCGCGGCGAGATACTCCCCGCGCGAGGCCAGCAGATCGCGCGGTGTCGCCGGAGAAAGCGAGGCATAGATCGCTTCAAGCTCCCGCTCGATGGGAAACCGGAGCCCGCAGCCGTCGCGGATGGCGGTGTAGCGCCCCGCGATCATGCGCCACAGCTCCCAGCACGGGACGCCGTATTGTAAATGTGCGTGGCAGAGATATAATAAGTCGGTGATCTTGTGGTCGGCGGCGTGACGCTTTCCGGCGGCAGAGACGACCACCACGCGTCTGGATGCGTCGGCGCGGACGATCTCACGCACCCGCAGAAAGCGCTCGGCGCTTGCCAGCGAGGATCCCCCGAATTTTGCGACTGTCAGCATAGTTTTCACCTCAAAAGGAAAAGCAGTGGCGGGACGCTGCCGTCCCATTTCATTGTATGAAGCGGCGACGGTTTTTGACAGGCGCGGCAGGCGCTCCATACCCATGAAATTCGCTCGTAAACTTGAAAATACTCCTTTACTTTTTGTGAAACCTGTGATATTCTAAACAAGCTGGCGCACTGCGCCGCCGCCCATTTCTCAGTTTCGGGGCAAGGTTCGTTTCACACGGACATTCTACCGGCCCGATACTTGGATACGGGATATATTTTTGAAAGGTGGAAATTCACTATGATGCGCAAAGAAGAAAAGACTGCTATCATCGAGCAGTACGCGACCCATCCCGGCGACACCGGCTCCCCCGAGGTTCAGATCGCTGTCCTGACCTCCCGGATCAATGACCTGACTGAGCACCTGCGTGTTCACAAGCAGGACAACCACTCCCGCCGCGGCCTTCTCATGATGGTCGGCAAGCGCCGCAGCCTGCTGGACTACCTCGCCAAGAAGGACATCAACCGTTACCGCGCGATCGTCGCCAAGCTCGGCCTGCGTAAGTAATTTCGCAGCCGCAAACCAGTCAGCCGAAAAGGGCGGTCGCAAGGCCGCCCTTTTTCACAAACAACGTCAAATTTCTGTATGGGAGCTTTCTTTAGCAGTTGAAAGCGCAGCCGGGGCGTCCGGCTTTGGTTTCAAGTGCTAAACCTCCCATGCAGCCGAAAAACTAAGGAGGTTTCTTATGATCACGCACAAGCAGTATCCGAATCATCACATTTTTGAGACCGAGATCGGCGGTCGTACCTTTACGGTCGAGACCGGCAAGGTCGCAGAGCTCTGCAACGCAGAGGCCATCTGCCGCTACGGCGACACCGTCGTGCTCGTCACCGCGGTCGCCTCTCCCCTGCCCAAGTCCGGCATCGACTATTTCCCGCTGACCATTGAGGTCGAGGAGCGCATGTACTCCGTCGGCCGCATCCCCGGCTCCTTCAACCGCCGCGAGGGCAAGCCCTCCGACCGCGGCGTCCTCATCTCCCGTCTGATCGACCGCCCGATGCGTCCGCTCTTTGACGAGGAGCTCCGCAACGATGTCGTCCTGACCAACACCGTCCTCGCGCAGGACTATGACAACCCCGTGGAGATCGTTGCCTCCATCGGCTCGTCGCTCGTCATCGCCTACTCCGACATTCCCTGGAACGGCCCGACCGCAACCACCAATGTCTGCTACCTCGACGGCAAGTATATCGTGAACCCCTCTCAGGACGAGCGCAATGCCTGCCAGTGCTTCGTGACCATCGCCTCGACCCATGAAAAGGTCGTCATGATCGAGACCGAGGCCAACGAGATCAAGGAAGACATCCTCATGGAGTGCATCAAGCTCGCCCATGAGACGAACGTCAAGGTCGTGGAGTTCATCAACACCATCGTTGAGACCATCGGCAAGCCGAAGTTCACCTTCGAGAAGGCCGCCGTCAACCACGAGATGCTCGACGATCTGTGCGAGTATGGTCTGGACAAGATCGCCTACGCACTCGACACCGACGACAAGAACGTCCGCGAGGCGCGGCTGACCGAGGCCGTCGTTGACTTCAAGGAGAAGTTCGGCGAGAAGTACGCCGAGGACTGGGACGTTCAGATCGACGTCTGCCTGTACAAGATGCAGAAGAAGATCGTCAAGAAGTGGCTGCTCGAGGGCAAGCGCGTCGATGGCCGCACGCCCGACGAGATCCGTCCGCTGGACGCTGAGGTCGGCGTTCTGCCGCGCGTTCACGGCTCCGGCCTGTTCACCCGCGGCCAGACGCAGGTGCTCTCCATCTGCACGCTGAACACGC
>ERZ1027125.815-NODE-815-length-11395-cov-6.149030_pt1 | contig 11395 bp, 6 predicted proteins | sample MGYA00519249_ERZ1027125 | MGnify/ENA primary metagenome ERZ1027125 (study PRJEB26926, sample SAMN06164580) | human gut metagenome | biome: ENVO:00009003; feature: ENVO:2100002; material: ENVO:00002003 | host: Homo sapiens | place: USA | collected 2012 ... | reverse complement strand
TCTACACGCGTAAGATCGTCGGCAGCGTCAGATGTGTATAAGAGACAGATAAAGGGATTTTGTAGCTTTGCACAATTTTAAATATCATATCGGGCAAAAGTTCTACTATTGCCATTTGGTTTCTAAATCGTAAATTTTCAATGAACCGAAGTGAGATCTGCGGTATCTGATATCTGAATTTCTTTCATACATAATAACGTCCCCCTTCGGACGGACTTTCCACGGTATACTTTTATTATACCGCACTATCCAACAAAAGGGGGAAACGTTTCAATCATTAATATTTTCGGCAATACCGCATAAAGAACGGATAATGCCTTTATTCTGTTCTCAAAGCTACGACAGGGTCTTTCTTAGCAGCGCTTCTCGATGGGATAAGTCCCGACACGAGGGTAAGCATCACGCTTATCGCAGTGAGTATGATCGCTGCAGGTACGGGCAGATATGCGCTGAGATTATTGATTCCCGTCAGAGCGTGGAGTATAAGATTTATAGGTATGCACAACAGATATGTAACCAGTACGCCCAGCAGTCCCGAGGTAAATCCGATGATCATTGTTTCCGCATTGAACATGCTCGATACGTCCTTCTTCGACGCTCCTATCGCTCGCAGTATACCTATCTCCTTGGTCCTCTCCTGAACCGAGATCAGAGTGATAACACCTATCATTATGGATGATACTATAAGCGATATAGATACGAACGCTATAAGCGCATATGTAATGGCATTGATTATTGTAGTCATTGAGGAGAGCATAAGTCCGATGTAATCGGTGTAGGTGATCTTCTTTTCCTCATCGGCTCCGTTATTGTAGTCGTCTATGGCGTCTGTGATGGCGTCCTTGTTCTCGAATGTAGAAGCGTATATGTTTATTGAAGCCGGAGTATCGAGATCCACATAGCCCATAAGCTCCAGATTGTCCTCATAGGTCGAGTCCGAAACGTCCTTCGGCACTACCTCTTCGTAGTAAACAGCGCACTGCTCTGTGGTAAATGTGTCCATAGCACCGTCCAGAGCCTCTGAAAGCTGCTTTGCGCTCATTGCCGCCGTCTGCTCGCCGATCTGCTGAGCCTTCATCGCTTTCAGATACTCGGGTATAGCCTGCATCAGCATTCCGTCAAATTCCTCGTCGCTCATAGAGGAAAGATATTCTTCGAGCGTAGCTTCGTCCATTGCTGCCTCGCCCTGAACAGCCTCCTTTACCATTGCCAGCTTTTCGTCCCTCGACATAGCGGCAAGCTGCTCGGACATTGCCGCTATTTCTTCTTCAGTCGGTACGCTCATTATATTAACGTAAGCCGCCGCCTTGTCGGTATCGTTGAGCTCGGCTATATAGTCACGGAACTTTGATTCCTTTTCCCCGTCGGAAAGCTCTCCGTCGTCAGTCTTAAAGGGAAGTCCGCTGATAACGTCGGTTTCGGGATCGTCAAGCTGAGCCTTTATAACGTCTGCGTCGGCTGCATTCTTGATAACGTAGTCTGTAAGACCTGCGGTGTAGCCGATAGAGCCTGTCAGCATAGTAGCCTCGGCATCCTCGTTCGGGCGGATTATTCCCGATACTTTAAGCGGGATACCGTTGTCATACAGGTAGCTCATACCCGTATCCGATTCTCTCATATCTCTGTAGGTCTTGCTTGCTTCGTCGTAGCTGTAGCACGCCGAGTTCAAGACTACACGGAACTCCATAGAGCAGATATCCTCGTAGCTCCATGTCTGAGTAGTCGCTTCTATCTCACCCTGATTCATAGCGGCGTCCATAAGATCCTGCATCTGCTCCTTCGACTCCAGACCCAATGCATACAGTGTGAGGTCGTCCAGCTCGTTGTTCTCGTCAACTACAAGCACGATCTCGTCATAGCTCTTAGGCCATTCTCCGTAAACCACGTCGTACTGGTCTTTGAGCAGGTCGCTGACGGGAGAGCCGTCCTCGGCAGGCAGCATTTCCTGCCACAGTACCACGCTTGTGGAGAACATGGAGCCGAGTCCCGAATCACTCATATAGCTGTCACGCATACTTGTCATCGACGACATATCCACTCCCATAGACTCCTGCATTATCTCATACATAAGCTCATTGGGGTCGGAAAGGATTATCGAATCATCCACGTTTTTTGTGTAAACAAGCAGGTCGAGATTGTAGGAATACTGCACTCCGCTTATTGCGCTGTGAAGCTTGCTGTTTTCGTCCGCTCTCTCTGATTCGATAAACTCCTTGAAAGTCTTGAGATCGTTTTCGCTCTGATTTGAACTGCTCATAGCATTTACCAAATCGTAGAATATCGGCTTTGAGTAAACTGCGTCCTTATCATGCTCGTCGCTCGCCTGATTTACGCCCATCATGGTTTCCATAAGCGAGCTAAGGTCCATTACCTTTGACTGGATAGTAAGAGGATATGCCGACAGCGCATTCTCCTGAACGGCGTCTATGTACATGGTAAAGCCCTGCGAGAGCGCAAGTATAAGAGCTATTCCTATGATACCGATACTTCCCGCAAAAGAGGTTAGCATGGTCCTGCCTTTTTTCGTAAGCAGATTTTTCAGCGACAATGAGAAAGAAGTTCCGAAGGACATGGACGGCTTTTTCTGCTTTTTGCCCTTGGCTTCTTCGATAAGCTTCTCGTCCGCAGCTTTTTCAGCCTCGTACTCCTCTTCTGTCATGGGGCTGGAATCGTCGGTGATCTCACCGTCCAGCACACGGATTATTCTCGAAGAATATTTCTCGGCAAGCTCAGGGTTGTGAGTTACCATTATAATAAGCTTATCCTTTGATATCTCCTTGAGTATTTCCATTACCTGCACGCTCGTTGCAGTATCCAGCGCACCCGTAGGCTCGTCGGCAAGGATTATATCGGGATTATTTACAAGCGCACGGGCAATAGCCACACGCTGCATCTGTCCGCCCGACATCTCGCTCGGCTTCTTATTTAGCTGTGAAGAAAGACCCACGTCCTCCAGCGCTTTTTTCGCACGTTCACGCCTTTCCGACTTTGACACACCCGAAAGTGTGAGAGCCAGCTCCACGTTCTGCAAAACGGTCTGGTGAGGGATAAGGTTGTAGCTCTGGAATACAAAGCCTATAGAGTGGTTTCTGTAGGCGTCCCAGTCCCTGTCCTTGAAATCCTTTGTGGATTTTCCGTTTATCACGAGGTCGCCTTCGCTGTACTGGTCAAGACCGCCTATAATATTGAGCATAGTGGTCTTGCCGCAGCCCGACGGACCGAGTATGGACACAAACTCATTCTTCCTGAATCGCAGGTCCACTCCTCTCAGCGCATGGACTACGCCGTCGCCGGCAGGATAATCCTTAGTTATGTTCTTTAGTTCAAGCATTTTCTTCTTCATTCCTCCTGTTGTTCAAATCTCTGTCTTTCTTGCAGATATTCAACTCATTCATGACGGTATTGTGCCCCGATTCTGCAAACGAGCTTATCCGTTCGTGTATCTGCACCAGCACACTAAAGAATATGTCAATATTCTCCTTTGGAATATCACCGATAAAATATTCGATAATACAGTCCATATCGTGTTCCATTTCCATGATAAGCTGTTTGCCCTTATCCGTCAGCAGGTATCTGTACCCCCGTTTCAGCTCATCGTCGTCGGGATTTCGTACAATGTAACCCTCGTCCGTCATTTCTCTGAGAATACGGGATACCTGCGCCTTGTCAAAACCGCATCTGTCGCATATCCCGCTTGCCGACATACCGCCGTCTGTTCGGTTGATGATTCTGATGCACATCGCAAAGTTAAAATTCAACTTGCAATTCGTGAAAATATCGGGATATATTTCATGCATAAGCTTTCGGCTTTTCATCATCATCAACAAAAATTCCTCGAAATTCTCCAAGTATACCCTCCTCTCTTAAGTTGATTTTTCAACTTACAGCCTTTAGTATACCACCGTCAAGTTGATTTGTCAACCTAATTTGATACATTTTCACATACTTTTCAATATCCGTAGAAAACCGGACGTTACATTAGAATTTTTTGTACACTATTTCACCGCCTTGCAAAAAAGCGGCACAGCCGTTAAGCCGTACCGCTAAAAATTCAAATGCAGATATATCAAGCCATATCTTTTACAACGTCAAATTCCTGTGTTATCTCCTCCTCCGGAGCAGGCGTAAGAAGCGACACTATTATTATCGCTGCCAGTCCCGCAATGAAAGCAGGGAGAAGCTCATATATATCCCATGCGCCGCCAAGAGGACGTATAACATATTTCCACAGGAATACGACGACTCCGCCGACTATCATACCTGCCAATGCGCCGTATTTGTTGGAACGCTTCCAGAAAAGCGCTGAAAGCACTACAGGACCGAATGCAGCACCGAAGCCCGCCCATGCGAACGATACGATCCCGAATACAGAACTATTGGGATCCCACGCTATGACCACGCCTATCACAGCGATAATCACAAGTGTAAGTCTGGCCGCTATCATAGCCGCCTTGTCAGAAAGCTTTACACCGAACATTCCGCGGATAAGGTTTTCCGATGCGCTCGACGAAGCAGCTAAAAGCTGAGAATCGGAGGTCGACATAGTGCAGGCAAGAATGCCTGATATGATGAGTCCCGCAACTATCGCAAGCAAAGCTCCGTGATGACTCATTATCTCCGATATCCTGATAACGATAGTTTCTGAATCTGCAAGAGTTTCAAGCTTGCCGTTTGCCGTGATACCCAGTCCGACAATACCGATAAGAATAGCTATAAACATTGAAATAACTACCCATACCGAAGCTATTCTTCTGGAGATCTTGACCTCCTTGCTATCTCTTATTGCCATAAATCTGAGCAGTATATGCGGCATTCCGAAATATCCGAGACCCCATGCGAGAGTTGAGATTATCTTGATAATACCGTATCCGTCAGATGATTTTGTTTCTGCATTATAGGTAGCGTTCATAGAAAGATATCCGGGAAGGCTCTTAGCATTTTCCGCTACATTGTCCCAGCCGCCTGCATATGAAATACCTGTAAATACGACGATTATCAGCGCAATGGTCATTACGATGCTCTGAATCAGGTCAGTATGGCTTGCCGCAAGGAATCCGCCCAGACAGGTGTACGCTACGATTATGACAGCCGAAACTATCATAGCGGCATGGTAGTCGACTCCGAAAAGCGAGTTGAAAAGCTTTCCGCAAGCCGCAAATCCCGAACCGGTATACGGTATGAAAAATACAAGGATTATAATAGCGGAAATACCCATAAGCAGTTTTTTGCCGTCTTTCCATCTGTTGTTGAAAAAGTCGGGTATCGTTATCGCTCCGCAGTGCTCCGTGTAATTTCTGATACGCTTAGCTACGATCAGCCAGTTTACATATGTACCTACAGCCAGACCGACGACCGTCCAGCCTACGTCGCATATACCCGTCAGATATGCCAGTCCGGGCAGTCCCATAAGCAAATAGCTCGACATATCCGACGCCTCTGCGCTCATAGCGGTCACGATAGGACCGAGCTTTCTGCCGCCGAGATAAAAATCGCCGACAGAATTATTTTTTGACGAACAAACAAATCCAATCGCCAGCATTAAAATAAGGTATGCCACTACTGTGGCTATCATGATTATCTGTGCCGTTGTCATTGAATTACCTCCCGTAATAAAAAATGATACAAAATTATTTTAACACATTTTCATCACAAAGTCAACTTTTTTCAATAAAATCTTCGGCTATTCGCTCCCTCAGACCTCTCATTATCACTTCTCTTGCCTTTACCGCCTGCTTCTTTGTTGCCGCAGGCACTCCCTCCAGCTTATAGGGCAGACCCAGCTTTTCGTACTTTACCCTGCCCATTGTATGATAAGGCAGCACGTCTACAGCCCTCAAAGTTTTCAGACCGCCGATAAAACGTCCCAATTCTGTAAGCGAGACTTCGTCGTCGGTGACGGTCGGCACAAGGACGTGCCTTATCCATATATCAATGCCCCTGTCGCTTAGATGTCCTGCGAAATCCAGGATATTAGCATTATCCCTGCCCGTAAGCTCTTTGTGCTTTTCGGAGTCTATATGCTTTATATCCAGCATAACAAGATCGGTAAGGTCAAGTACACGGTCAATGGCAGCGGCATTTTTGCCCTCTGCGCCGTCCCATACCGCACCCGAGGTATCAAGGCAGGTGTGAAGCCCCCTTTGTTTCGCCGCCTCGAAAATACCGGCGGTAAATTCCGGCTGCATAAGCGGCTCTCCGCCCGTGCAGGTGATCCCTCCGTTTCGGATAAATTCCTTTACTCCGTCCGCCTGCTCCATTATTTCGTCAACGCTCATCTCCGTCCCCGACATTTTCCATGTATCGGGATTATGACAGTAGGCGCAGCGCATGGGACAGCCTGCCAGAAATACAACAAATCTCAGTCCCGGCCCGTCCACAGTCCCCAGACTTTCTATAGAATGTACGATACCCATAAAAACAACCTCTTAATACAAAAACGAGCAGATGATACGCATATCACCCGCCCGTTTCGTTACAGCTCAGTGAACGAATATACTCACTGATTATTATTAGCTGTTTGAGGTCAACTATACATTACTGTTCTTTTATATTTCCCATGATTATTCCGCGTCCGTCCGTACAGATATATACTCTGCCGAATACCTTAGGATCTCCCGACATGATGTTCTTGACGTTTCCCCACTTCTGAGTGTCGTCGTTTATCCTAGTCCATGTAGCGCCCTTGTCCGTCGACATATACACGCCTCTGCCCTGTTCGTTTGCTTCGCCGAGCATATAGAGCGTCATGTAGCCGCCCTCCTCGGCCGCTTTTCCGAGAGTTACGCAGGAGCAGTCCTGTATCGAGTCGGAAACTCGGGTAAGCGTTCCGCCGCCGTCTGCGTCGAGGTAGTAAACTCCGCCGGTACCTGCGGCTATCCACAGGTCGCCCTCCGTATCCGCGGCCGCTTCATAGGTGAAGTTGCTCAGCAGGAAATCCGCAACGGTCTTCCACGTTTTGCCGCCGTCCTCGCTCATATAGAACACTCCGTCATACGCTGCGTAAAATTTGTCGGGATTCACCTTGTCCGTTTCAAGCTGACTTCCCGCCGGTATATCTGTAAGCTCCGTCCATGTCTTGCCGAAATCCTTAGTCATATACACGCTTTTTCCCGATATACCCGGAGCCCACAGCAGCGTTTTTCCGTCCGCCGAGAGCTTTACCTGACCGCCGGAGCTGACAAGCGTTTTATCGTCTGGCAGAGTTTCCACCGCCTGCCATGTGTCTGCGGCATCGGTGGAGTAGTAAATAGTGCCTGCGTCCTTGTCGGTCGCTCTTACCACTATGTTATAGTCGAGCATAGCGCAGTCGAGCGAGGTGGAAGCAAAGTCGCCGAAATGCTCCTTGGGAGCTTTGTTCACGTCCATGTGCTTAAATCCGTAAAGGTCGCCGAGTATCGAGTAAAGCTCGGGAGCGTTCTCGTCGTTTGCGTTCGGAGAAACTATATCGAATATCGCCGTTTCCTCTATACCGTCCGCCGCTACCGAAATGTTTATCGGCTCGGACTGGCATTTTGTAAGGTTGTTCGTTTTGAATATCGTCGCTCCCGTACCGTACATTATCTCGTCGGGGTTAAAGGGATTTATCGCCACGCCCGTCATCCACCAGCCGGGTTTGAGCTGTCCCTGCCAGTCAAGCCACTCGCATTCGGATATATCCAGATTATAATTCGTCTTGGTATTTTCCGGATCCCATATTCCCGTCCATGTCTTGCCGCCGTCGAAGCTGGTAAATACGTTGTCGACGACCGCCCACAGATCGAGCGTGGTCACGGTTATCATATTCGGGTCGTTTGGATTTACCGAAAGTCCGCTGTAGCCGCAGGTATAAGCGAGGTCGGGGGTTATCTCCTCCCATGTGCCGTCCTTTATCGAATATTTCTGCACTGAGCCGTACATCACGTTGTTCGGACCTGCCTTATTTCCCCATGTGGTGTACAGATAACCATCGGAGGATATCTCTCCCTGCACAGGCTTCATGCCGTCGTTTTTCTTTGTTTTCTGATAGTAGGGATTTTCGACCTCGGTCCAGCTTTCGCCGCCGTCGTCCGAACGCAGAATAGCATTACCCTCAGACCTAGCCGCACCCACGAAAATGGTCTTGCACGGTTCTCCCGCTTTGCTGCTGGACTTATCAAAAGCGATCCATGTCAGACCGATGGCAAAGCCCTCCTCCACATAACCGCCCTTAGTCGGGAAGGATTCCACAGCGTTCCACGTTCTGCCGTAGTCCGTAGAGCGGAAAAGTCCGTCCGCTCTCGAACCGTAGTAGATAACGCTATTATCGTTGGGATCTACCTGCAGCCTTTCGCCGCAGCCTCTGCCGACCTCGTTTCCTCCCATCTTAAAATCCACGTCGACCTTAAGCCAGTTTTCGCCGTAGTCGTCGGAAACGAGCATTGCTCCGTCGGCGCTGGTATAGGTGCCCGCGGCAAGGTATACCCTGTTAGGCTCTACGGGATCGGTGGCGATGCTTTCTATACCCATAAGATTCCACTCGTCGCCGCCGATAAAATCGGTGATGCACTCCCAGTCGCCCGTTTCCTTATTCAGTCTGTACGCTCCGCCGATATCCGTGCGGCAGTAGGCAAGCCCCTCCTCGGTAGGATTATAAATAATATTCGGAACAAAACCTCCGCCCATTATCTCGGCATTGCCCCATTCCCAGCCGGTTTCCTGCGGCTCGGCATTGTAGTATTCGTCCTTTGAAATATCCTTTCCGGATTTCTCGGCGTCTTTTTTATCATTTTCCTTATCCTTTGCGCAGCCTGCAAATGCTGCTATCGCTATCAGTACGGCGCAGGTAACTGCCAGAACTCTTCTTATTTTCATTTCAGCTTTTCACTCCTCTATATAACCATGTTAACGTTTACATATATTCGCTGTATAAAGGAGCATTTTACTGCTCCCTTACACTTATTATATTATCGGTAATTTACTCGTCAAAATTCCTTATGCCTTTATAAAATGCAGTATCTTGGACTGATAATCGCCCCACATACCGTCGGCGTTCCACATCTTAGCCACATTTATTCCCGCATTCATAAGAGCCGCACCCGAAAGCTTTATATCGGGGCTTGATTCCTCGTAGTAGTATGCGTCGGGGTCGAGTCCCTTAAGCTTTATCCTTCTCGAACGTGCGTTAGGACGTGCGATGACTTGTATAAATTCAAACAAAGCGTCGTCCTTTTCCTTGGATACGAACATCCATGCGTCCCATGTGTTGTCCTCGAACATATTTCCTATTCTATAGTGATCGCCTGTTCTGACAAGCTTGTTGAACTTGTTGAATTCCTCTATCTGTCCCGGAATAGCGTCCCTGTCCTCCTGAGGTATCTTTGTTACGTCAAGCTCGTAGCCGAACGTGCCCACCATAGCGACGTGACCTCTTGTCTTGAAAGGCGTGTTTCTTCCCACCGTGTGGTTGGGGCAGTCGGAAACGTGCGCTCCCATAGCCGAGCAGGGGTAGCACATAGACGTGCCGTGCTGTATCTTGAGTCTTTCTATAGCGTCGGTATCGTCCGAGCACCATATCTGCGGACTGTAGTAGAGCATACCCGGATCGAATCTGGCTCCGCCGCCCGAGCAGTTTTCAAGCAGTATATGCGGATAATCGGTGGTCAGCCTGTTCATCAGGTCGTAAACGCCGAGAACGTATCTGTGCCACAGCTCGCGCTGTCTTTCCTTGGGCAGGGCATTCGAGCCTACCTCCGTAAGCTGACGGTTCATATCCCACTTTATATACTCGATATTAGCGCTGTCGAGTATTTTTCTCATCATGCCGTAAACGTAATCTCTTACGTCCTCTCTGGAGTAGTCGAGAACGTACTGCTCTCTGCAAAGAGTAAGATCTCTGCCCTTGACCTGAATAGCCCAGTCGGGGTGAGCCTTGTACAGCTCCGAGTCGGGAGATATCATCTCAGGCTCAAACCAAATACCGAACTTCATGCCGAGCGCATTGACTCTCTCCACCAGCTTTGGCAGACCGCCCTCCAGCTTGCTCTCGTAAACAAACCAGTCGCCGAGCGAGGAGTTATCCGCATCTCTGTGACCGAACCAGCCGTCGTCCATAACGAGCATCTCGATACCCAGCTTGGAAGCCTGTTCAGCGATCTGATACAGCTTTTCGGCAGTGAAGTTAAAGTAGGTAGCCTCCCAGTTATTAATAAGTATAGGGCGTCTTTTGTCCTTGTACTCTCCTCTTATGAGGTTCTGTCTGTAAAGGTCGTGGAACGTGCGTGACATCTTGCCAAGACCGCTGTCGGAGTATACCATTACGACTTCGGGAGCTGTGAACGTTTCGCCCGATTCGAGCAGCCACTCGAAATCGCAGCTGTTTATACCCATTAAAAATCTCGTAGCCTTATGCTGAGTCACCTCCGCCTCGGAAACGAAATTACCCGAATAAACGAAGTTAAAGCCGTAGACCTCGCCCGAATCCTCGTCCGCATTGTGAGCGCAGAGTGCGGTAAACGGATTGTTCTGATGTGAGGATTCTCCTCTCATGGAATCGATAAGCTGCTTGCCGTGGTGGAGTCTGCATCTTTCTACGGCGCGCTCTCTCGCCCACGAGCCGTTGAGAGTTATCATATCCCACTTGTCGTCGTCAAATTCCACGCAGGCTGAATAAACCCTCGTGAGTTTAACGCTGTCCGGGCCGACGTTTTCAACTCTTACCGAGCGTGTGATAACGTCCAGCTTTGCAAAGGCGGTGTAAACGAGAGTTACCTCCAGTCCCGCAAACTTATCCTCCAGCAGTATCTCCAGCGTCTGCGCCTCGTCGGGGGTATTTGCAAAGGTAGCGGGCAGACCCTCGAGAGCCGGCTTACCGTCGTATATCTTATGCGACTTATATCTGAGATCGCAGGCAGACATACCGTTCTTATCCATTATTTTAAAAGCGTGTTCTCTGTAATCGCCGAGACCGAAAGAGGGGTACTCCATAGGCATAGCGTCCATGTAGCTCGCTCTGTCCCTGTCGTTGGTTTCGGGAGTGTAGGGGCTTTCGTCGTAGCGGAGCAGGTAGGTAAGATCCTCGTCGGGCAGATTCTTACCGTAATAAACGTGCGCAAGATATCCGAGAGGAGCGATCTTCAGCATATAGCAGCAGTCGTTTGCCGTAAGCTTGAAGATCTTAGCGGATTCATTATAAATAATTGACATTATTTTTACCTCCAAAATAAATTTCTCACTGTTATTATAGCATATCGCAACATTGATTTCATGTATAAATTATTAATATAAAAGAATTATTGATTCAGAATTTAAGAGGTTGCTAGTAATGGCGATAACGGAGATTCTTCTATTAGCTTTGGCTACAGCGTTCATAGTTGCTCTTTGCGAGCTGATCAAGAACTGTCTCTTATACACATCTCCGAGCCCACGAGACCGGAGCCTA
>ERZ1027125.805-NODE-805-length-11511-cov-5.041899_pt1 | contig 11511 bp, 10 predicted proteins | sample MGYA00519249_ERZ1027125 | MGnify/ENA primary metagenome ERZ1027125 (study PRJEB26926, sample SAMN06164580) | human gut metagenome | biome: ENVO:00009003; feature: ENVO:2100002; material: ENVO:00002003 | host: Homo sapiens | place: USA | collected 2012 ... | reverse complement strand
CGTCGGCAGCGTCAGATGTGTATAAGAGACAGCCATTTAGCAATGCATAGTGCTGAGGATTTTATAAGTTAACGGGTGAGATTATGGAAGAGATGAGCAATAAAAACGAAACATCCGAGAGCAAGTATGAAGATAAAAGAAAAAACGGATTTTTGAAAATTTTTAAAAATACGGTTTCGTCGCTTATTACTGCTGCTGCGGTGGCTGTATTGATATCATATATGCTTTTTCCTGTGTTTAGAATAACCGGAAAGAGCATGACTCCAACCTTTGAAAATAACGAACTGCTCGTATGCAGAAAAAATGCAAAAATAGAAAACGGCGATGTTATAGCATTCTACTATAATAATAAGATCCTGCTTAAACGTGTTATCGCACAGTCGGGAGATGTTATAGATATAGACAAAAACGGTATAGTGTATATAAATGAGGAAGTTATTAATGAACCATATATATCGGACAAGAGCTTAGGGGAATGCGATATTGAGTTTCCGTATGAGATCCCTGAAGACCGCTATTTTGTTATGGGTGATAACAGAAAGCTTTCGATAGACAGCAGAACAAGCTTGATAGGCTGTGTAAGCAGCGAGGCGATCGTTGGAAAGGCTATTGCGGTAATTTATCCGTTCAATAAATTAAAAATAATAAAATGATTTTGGAGGTGTACATGTGAGGTCTGGGATTATTGATCGGCATAAAAAATTGATAAAAAGAGCTGCGACTCTGATTCTGGCAGCAACAGCAGCGGTATCTGTATCGGCGGGGCTGATACGGAATGCAGTTAGCTATACGAATTATGGGACGGGATATACTTCAAACAGCAAAAAAGAAGATGTGACTTTGCTGATAGGTAATGGTAACGAGCTGTGGAGCGAAGATCCTCAGAATGCCTCGGAAGTCTCTGAAGCGGCAAAGAAAAAATATCTGCTGGGACTTGCTTCTCAGTTCAGTATTTTTACAAAGGCACAGGTCGTCACTCACGGTTCCGATACTGAGGGAAGAGCGGCGACAGGCGGCGGATTTTATTTTGACGGCGGAGATTATAATTACAGCGTAGGCGCAGGTCATTATGTGGAGGGTTCGGATTCTATTCCTCTTGACGGCTTACTGGAAATTAATGATTATGCTGACGTGATAGTCGGCGGCGGATTTCTTCAAAACGTCGGACTTGATAATAATCTTGTGACTTTTCCGTCTGAGGATAACGTAAATATGTCATCTCTGTTTGTTTGGGATGGAGATGGTAAGGCTAAAAATATTAAATATGACAAGCTGGAGGAAAACGGCAGATCGGATCTGAAGGATTCGATCATTTACGGCGCCGAACTTATTGATTTTGGCTCGGAATTTGATTTTCTGAAAACAAGAAGTATGGAACTTTCCTCTAAGTCGTCGGATACAAGCGTGAGCATTGAAGGAAATACCGTAACTTTTGACGGTAAAAGAGCCGGTCTTATTTTAGATGCAATAACGTTTGATATAAGCGCTGAGGATTGGGCAAAAATATCGTCTGTGAGCGGCGATGTTACATTTGACTTTATAAATATTCCTGAACTTTCTGAAATACGAAAAGGCGTTGAAACGAAGAAAGATGAAAGCGGTAATATAATTCAAACAGAAGACAGCTGGAATTATTCATACATAGTTGTTAACGTTGAGGGAACGAAGGTGGAATTTCCGTCAAGTAATTTCTGCACCAAAATAAACGGAAAACAGATAAGCAGGGATGAGGACGCCATATTGAATAACAATTTAGGCTGTACAAGTCTTTTGTATAATTTCAGTCAGGCGACCGAGCTGAAGCTGGGAAAGAATTTTCAAGGAACAATACTTGCTCCGAATGCTGACGTTACCGACCACGGAGCAGACGCCTACGGTCATTTGTCAGGTGCGTTAATTGCAAACTCTTTTGACGGATATACGGAATTCGGCTACAAACCTTATACCGGTCCGATAGAAATTCTGAAAAGCACGGCATACTACAATATCGTTTTCAATAAGATCGATTCGGCAGGAAATCCTTTGTCGGGAGCTGTTTTTGAGCTTTATTCTTATGACGGTGAAAAGGAAGAGCAGATAAAGGAAATTACTTCCGATGAAATGGGAAGTATTCTGACCGATATATCTGTTGGAAAATATATTATTCGTGAGAAAACTCCTCTTGAGGGATATATTTTGCCCGATAAGGAGATACGTTTTGAAATCACGGAAAAATCGGATAAATCCAATGTTACGCTTGATAAACAAGTGATCAGGACAGTGGCTTCCGGCGATATATTAGATACGGATACGATTCTTGAAGAACATAAAGATTATCCCGAATTTTCAATAAATACCTTTGCATGGAGTACGGGTACTTGTTATAACATAACCGACGCATGGGCAACGATCTATTATACTGACGGAACTGCCGCAGGAGTCGATATTTCAAAAAATAACTTAGACTGGAAGAACGAAAACTGGATCGAAACGCCGATACCCGAAGGTATAAGAAAAGACGGTATACAAAAAGTTCAGATAACGATAAATCAAAGTGAATACGACGATGAAAACATATTTATCGTTCAGCTTGCGGACGGCAGCTATACCGGAATCACTGTTACTCTTTCCAAAGCTTTAAACGGTAATAACGCATATTACGACCAGTCATATATAACATCATACACGGTCATGAGAACAGAGCCGTGTACGGAGGAAATAAGCTACGTTTCCGAATGCGGAATAAAAATTTATGATGATTGGAATACATTTAAAGAATATAAAGGCAGCGCTGCCGATCTGCGAAGCAATACTTATTTTGCGGACGGGACGGAATATAGCTTTTATAACGATCAGGACGGAGCGATAGCAGATCACGATGGATATGAGCTGGTAAAGCTTGACGGAGGAGAATACGATTATCTTGTGATAAAGAACGGAGCGGTAATCGATCCGACAGTAGATCTGAGTGACCTGTTTTCAGACAGCATATCGGATGATATAAGCATTGTAAATTACAGCCCGTCGCTTACCTTGCAAAAGGTGAAAGATGACAAGTCAACAATCCTGAGCGGTGCAACGCTGGAGCTGTACAAATCGGACGATACTTTTGTTCAAAAATGGGAAGATTTCGACGGAGAAACCGATGTGTTTAAGGACATAGGCTGCATTCTTGAACCGGGAGAATATTACTTTTCCGAAACAAAAGCTCCCGATGGGTATATGATTCCGGCAGACAATAAGATGAGGTTTACTGTAAAGGCTGATTATTCGATCGAGAGCACCTGCGGAAACATAATCGTTGAAACTGATGAAAATTATTCCGAAAAGAATATGCTTAAGATCGTGAACAGCTCGGTTGACACAGGAACGCTGAAAATCAAAAAAAGCTGGATAGACCGAAGCGGAAATGAGATCGATGAGCCGAGAGATACCGCCGGAAATAAAATTGAGAGCATTGTATTCAAGATTTATCGGACTTATGACGGCACTTCAATTTCAGACGGCGAAGAAGTCGGTACACTAACGGTTGCCGGCGGCGAAAACTGGTCGGCTGAGTACAGCGGACTTCCTCTTACGGACAGCGACGGTAAAAAATATTATTACTATATCACGGAAGAAATACCCGTAGGTTACATTAGCGAAGCAGAGGTACAGCCCAAGTCGCTCGATAAGGATAATATAGTAGAGTTTACGGCAGTTAACAAGCTTAATATGGCAGTAATGCCGGAAACGGGCGGAACGGGAACGATGCTGTTTGTTATAACAGGTCTGCTCATTATGGGAACAGCGGCGTATATATATGTGGTCAACCAAAAAAACAAAGCGGAAATGAATTCGGAGGTCGAGTTATGATAAGGGCATATGTTAAAGTCAATGATCTGGACGATATAATAGAGCTTAATAAAGCTTCTGCTTCATGCAATTATAAATTATCTATTGATACAGGTATCAAGATTTTAAATCCCAAATCGCTTATAACGCTTTTTGAATTAGGCGTCGGTAAAATATTTCCTCTTATTGCGAAGATCGATAATTATGAGGGCAAAGTGGATTTCCTGAATAAATTTGATAAGTTTATCGTCCGCTATGAAAATTATTGATCAGCAAAAAATTACAACAGCAAAATGAGCTGTTATAATATAATTTGATTATGAAAGGGTAATGAAAAATGAAAAGACTTAACAAATTGGCAGCAACAGCCGCAGCGGTAATTATGGCGGTATGCACAGTAGCCCCAACGGAAGTATTTGCAGAGCCTGCTGAAACGTATTCCATCACAGTAGATCAGAATGGCGTTCAGTCGGTTGACACAAAGCATGTATATACCGCATATCAGGTGTTTACCGGAAATTATTCAAACGGCGTTCTTTCCGACATCGCATGGGGCGACGGCGTTGACGGCGATGCTCTTCTTGCAGCATTAAAGGCTGATACAAGCTTTGGCGAGGGAGAGGCGAACACCTTTGCAGATTGCGCAGACGGAGCAGACGTTGCGGCGAAGATGACAAGTGAAAATGGTTTTACCGATAATTCTGAAAAAGCAAAGGCTTTTGCAAGACTTGCCGCCGAGAATACAAAGGGCAGCGGCGTTGCTTCGGAGAACGGCGTTATCAGCGGTCTGAGCGACGGTTACTACCTTGTTAAGGAGAATGGCGCAGCAGCGGAGGGAGATTCGCTTACGGCTGCTATACTTAAAGTTGTAGGTTCTGACGTTACGGTAAACAGAAAGACCTCTAACCCGAGCGTTGACAAGCAAATATATGAGGATACAGGTTCATGGGGCGAAGTCGGCGATTTCGATATCGGTCAGGAGATCAGCTTCAGAGTAGTGGTGGACCTCCCGAGCGACTGGACTGATTACGATAAGTATTTCCTCAATATCCATGATCAGTTCGATGGTATTACATTAGACGCAGATACTGCCGAGCTTTGGTATATAGCTCCGAACACTGATCTGTCTGACAGTGAAACAATGACTGAGGGCAAGGGCGTTACAAAGCTTACAAACGGTTATGAGATCAGCAATACGGGCGCTGACGGTAAGACAAACGCCGGCTCTGTAGACGTTAAATTTACAGACGTTAAAACTGTTACCGTTGGCGAGGGTAATCCCGAAGAGGGCGGTAAGATCGTTCTGACATACAAGGGTACGCTTACAGGAGAATCGAATGTCGGCGACGCAGGCTCTCAGGTAGATAATAATAACAATTATGCGGAGATCATATATTCAAACAACCCCGACAACTCAGGCGATGGTGAAGACGGCGATACAGGTACATCGCCTAAGGATTACGCATTTGCGTTCACATATGAGCTTGATACAAACAAGGTAGACGCTGATGATGGCTCAGTAACGCTTGAGGGCGCAAAATTCAAGCTTTACAAGACTGTTGACTCTGCTAAAAATTATGCGGTAGTTGAAGGCGGAAAGCTTACCGGGTGGACTGAAAATGAAGCCGAGGCGTCTGAACTTGTAACAGACGGATTCGGTAGGTTTGAAGTAGCCGGTCTTGACGCAGATACATACTATCTTGAAGAAACCGAAGCTCCTAAGGGATATAACAAGCTTGCTAAGCCTGTTAAGGTTGTTATTTCAGCAGATCTGAAGGAAGAAAATGAAACGGGATCCATTGAAACTCTCACCATCAGTGTAGACAATGGTGAAGCTGCTGACGGCGATAAGACAACAGGTACTGTTGAAGCAGTAATCAAGAACAGCAAAGGATCAACTCTTCCCAGCACAGGCGGAATAGGTACAAAGATCTTCCACGGTGTGGGTTCGGCATTAGTGCTCGGCTCCGGTGTATTGCTCATTTCAAAGAACAGAATGAAAAAAGAACAGAACTAATTAAGCTATTGAGGTTTTCATAATTTCCCACCATTATTTTATCTTGTACAGCTGTCGGTGAATAGACGCGCCGACAGCCGTCAGGGAGGGGCTCATGAGTAAGTATAAGAACAGAATCATAAATATTGTTTTGTTTGCAGCTTTTCTGGTGGGGCTCTCCGTGATGTTTTATCCTGTGATAAGCAACTGGTGGAATGAAAAGCATACTACAGTAGCTATTGCAGATTACGTCGGGTGTGTAAATAATATGAGCGAAGACGAAAAAGCCCGGCTTATGGAGCAGGCGAGGGATTATAACCGTAAGCTGGCCGAGCTGAGCGATCCGTTCACTCAATATAACGAAATAGAGGGATATGAAGATATTCTGGATGTTTCGGGAACGGGAATCATGGGATATATAAACATTCCCATGATCGGCGGAGATTTTCCGATATATCACGGAACATCGCCCGAGGTGCTGAATGTTGCCGCAGGTCATTTGCAGGGTTCATCGCTTCCGATCGGGGGCAGCGCAACGCATGCGGTCATTTCGGCGCACAGAGGGCTGCCGACTGCAAAACTGTTTACCGATCTGGATAAACTGGAAAAAGGCGATATGTTCAGCATAACGATCCTCGATGAAACGTTTACTTACCTTGTAGACGATATACAGGTGGTCGAGCCGGAGGACATGAACAAGCTTGCTGTCATAGAAAATGAGGATCACGTCACTCTTATGACCTGCACACCCTACGGAATAAATACACACAGACTGCTGGTCAGAGGTAAACGTATCGAAACTGTAAACACAGACGTAAAGGAATATAATATTACCGGGGAAGCGGTTCAGATCGACGAGGATCTGATAGCGGTAGTCATATTTGTTATTATAACTTTGGTGTTGGTGTTAAAATGGAGTTTGGCGGATAATGTCAAAAATAAGCTGGGAGGGAGAAAGCGTTGAAGACTGGGAAGGAAGAAGTAATTAAGACTTCAGCTAGTGTATTTGCCGTATCTTTATTTGTTTTTTTCTTGCTGTTCTCAGGATATACTGCTGCGGCATATACGGAGGATGAGGCAAGTATAACGATCGATTGCAGTGAAAATGATTTCGATGTCTTCGCAACAAGCTGGAAAATTTACCGTGTAGGCGGCTGTAATGGCGGAGAAGGTATAGTGATTTCAGACGAATTCAGAGGAAGCGGAGTTTTGTTTGAAGATATGTCCGTATCGCAATTGCAGAAGGACGCTGATGTCCTGGCCGAGTATGCCGACAAAAATAAAATTGCCGCATTGCAGAGTATAGCGGCAGGGGAGGATCAAAGGATTGTTTTTCGGGGGTTGAGTTCAGGTCTGTATTTGGTAACAGGCGAAGATATTAAAACGCAGGGCGCTGCCTATCATATAGTCCCTATGCTTATAGGCTTGAATGAGGAAAACGGATATGTTGAGGATGTTGTGAGTTATCCCAAATATTATACAGAAGAAATTCCTGAAAAGTATATGCTCGATTATTCTGTACATAAGGTGTGGAAAGGAGACGAAAATGCACTTGGCAGTCGTCCGAAAAGCGTAAAGATCGAAATTATGCGCGATGATGATCTGTGGAAAACAGTAATATTGCAGGAATCTAATAACTGGACATATGAATGGACATCTGAACCTAAGTACGAATGGACGGTCAGAGAAGTTGATATTCCCGGGGAATATACGGTGAGCTATACGAAAAACCAAACAAGCTTTACAGTAGAGAATACATATAAAGAGCCGCCTTCGGTACCCTCTACGCCTGTTCCGAATACGGGAATTAGTTTGGCGATCTCCTGCGGTGGAATAATACTGGCGGCTATCATTGCATATGTAATGAATTTGGGGCGTTGTCAGGAAAAAACGGATAAAAAAGAATAAGGAATAAGTTATTATGAATAAAAATGCATTCACAGTAAAAAAGGCGATATCATTTTTTTTAACATGGATTTATATTGCAGCACTTCTTATTTCCGATTCGCCGAGTTCGTTTACATTAAAGGTAAATGCATTGAGCGGGCTTAACTCGTGGCAAATAACTGAACAGATGACGATAGGCTGGAATTTAGGAAATTCACTTGACTGCTCTGCGAGTTGGCTTGATATGAACAATTCTCCGTCTGAATTTACCAAGGCGTGGGGGAATCCCGAACCTACCTGCGAGCTTATCAAAACGGTAAAGGACTGCGGCTTTAACACGATCCGTATTCCTGTCACATGGTATCAGCATACTTACTATGACGGCTCGCATTACGTTATTCAGCGTGAATGGCTGGATTATGTAAAGAGGTTCGTAGATTATGCATACGATATGGATATGTTCGTGATCCTGAATATACACCACGAGGAAGGCTGGATAAACGTTGATAAATTTACCGACGATACCCTTTCACAGGCAAAGATACGGCTTGAGGATATCTGGCGGCAGCTTTCCGAGGAATTTAAAAATTACGATCAGCATCTGATCTTTGAGGGAATGAACGAGCCAAGACAGATCGGTAATCCCAATGTTGCAGAATGGGGAAACGGCAATGAGGACGGCGGATATACATATAGCTATCTTAATCAGCTCAACGAAGTGTTTGTCCGCACAGTAAGAACAAACGGCTCTCGGGAGAACAAAGAACGTCTTTTGATGATACCGTCTTATCACGCCACGGCAAGCAAAGATCCTTTAATGCAGCTCAGTATACCTCAAAATGCAGGAAATGTCGCGATCTCAGTTCATGCCTACGAGCCGTATCCCTTTACGATGGACACGAGTCAAAGCAAGGACTGGCCGGGCTACGCCGACTGGGGCGGTTATCACGCCGATTATCAGACTCTTCTTCAGAACACCATGAGCGACCTGAAAGATGTGTCGGACGCTAAAAATGCGCCTATAATCATCGGTGAGTTTGGCGCGTCGGATTTCGGAAATACTCAGGCCCGTGTTAATTGGGTAAAAGATTATATTTCACTTGCCGAGCAAAACGGTTTCGTTTGCGTGCTCTGGGATAATAATGCAGTTTATAACGGTTCAAATGCCGGCGGAGAAAATCACGGCTACATAAACCGCAGTAATAATACTGTATATGACGGTGCAAAGCCGGTTCTGGACGCAATGATGGAAACGGTCGGCGCCGAGCAAAACGACGGCTTTTGGGATAACGTTGCCATTGACGGCAATTGGATCGAAATTAAACGGTTCAACAGCGGCAAGGCTATATCCCAATGGTCGGGAGAAAAAATAACGAATGATCTGAGATACATAGAAGAGAATTATAAGATCGCCGTAGTGTATGACGGAGCTGCGCCTCCAAGAACGGTCCTTGAAAATAAATACGATTACGCTTGGTATGCGATCGAATGTACAGAGAATGAAAAGTTTATAGCATATTACGACTTCAATGGATTTGAAAAAGCCCTATCAGAAAATCAAGCGTCTGTATATGATATAGGTAATATAGTCGTTCAGGCAACAGCAGATACCAAACTTTACGGAGTATTTGCCGTACCTGTGGATAAGGAGATAATATCGGTAGATATTGCATGGGGCGAAATGTCCTTTACCTATACGGACGGAGATTGGAATGTTGAAAAACATACATATGATAATGCAGGCTGGTACGCTGACAGCGAAAACGGCAATATGATCTCAGTTAAAAATAACGGTAATAGTTCTGTGTCGTCCAAATTCAGATATACGCAGATCAATACGGAAATACAGGGCGGTTTTGCAACCGATAACGGGGCTGTAGCTGATGGCACGCCTATAGAAGTCGGCGTAGGGAAATCAAAAGACGTTTACTTATGGCTTGAAGGAAAACCGTCTAAGGATTTAAATAACGAAACTGTCGGTGAGATCACTGTTACGATCGGAGAATAAATATTGGAGCGATAGTTTATGAAAAAGCTAGAAAAAGGACGGATCTTAATTATAATTCTGTCTGTTATAACGCTTGTCGCTGTGGGAATTTCATTGTGGGCTGTTTGTTTTAGGGATAGGCAGAGCTCTGAAAAAAGCGCAGATAGCGGTTGGGATTATGCTCCCAGACAGATCGAACAGGACGCATTGCCGATATCCGAAAACAGCGATGAAAAAATGAGCGTTCCGGAGGGAGGCGGAGCAGTAAGCCTGACATATTCAAATGAGGTATCGCTTTCGCTTTCTTCTGAAACTGCAGAGATCATGTTTCAAAATCCCGGCAGGTCTAATCAGGATATAATTTTGCAGCTTGATATCGATGACAAGATCATTGCTGAAAGCGGAAGGATCATTCCGGGGTACAAGCTGGAAAAGCTTGATGATGTTGACGTAGGCATGCTGGAACAGGGCGCTTATAAAGGCAGGTTTATTGTTATATACTATGACAGCGTCAGCGGTGAAAGAGCGATAGTAAATACAGAAATACCCGTAACGGTTACGGTAGGTGAGTAAATTAATTTTAATATAAAGGAGTTTTTGTTATGAAAAAAATCGTATCAGCAGCTTTAGCATTAGTGATGTGTGCGGGAATGAGCGTTACGGCATTTGCGGAGTCGCCGATCGTTTCTGTGGGCGGCAATGACAGTCACGCTGTAAAGGGTACCTACAAAGCGGGCAGTTCAGCGGACAAGGTATATAAAGTCGATATTTCATGGGGAAGTATGGAATTTAATTATACCGATGGTAATCAGGGCACATGGAATCCCGAAACTCATACTTATGACGGAGTTACATCCGGTAAATGGAGCTGTGAAAAGGACGCAAACAAGATAACTGTTGTGAATCATTCTAATGATTCAATAAATGCGGAGCTTGCTTTTAAAGCGGCAGGCAATTACAGCTCAATAGCAGGCGAGTTTACTGACGGCAAAGGCTCAGAGATAACTTCTTTGTCGCTGCCTACCGCCGAGGCTTATGACGCAGTGAATGCGGGAGAGAGAGCAGGATCAGCATTTTTTGATATAACCGAGGGTCAGCTTACCGATACCGATTCAAATGTTGAGATCGGTACGATAACCGTAACAGTATCATAAATTTCTATGGGAGAGACAGTAATGAAAAAAATAATATCAATTTTAGCAGTCACAGCAGTAGCTTCTGCAATGAGCGTCAGCGCATTTGCGGAGACGGTAAGTCCGCTTGAAAACAAAAATGTAGATGTAAAAGCAAAATACTCAGGAAATATTACCGATCCCGATGTTTACAGCGTAGACGTTGAGTGGGGAGCAATGGAATTTGTTTATACTGAGTCAGGCTCTAATGTCTGGGACGCTGCGTCTCACGAGTATGTTTTTGATTCCGAAGCAGCATGGTCTGCAACGGGAAATACAGTAAAGATCACCAATCATTCTAATAGGGCTGTAAATGTAACGCTTAAATATGAAAGTCTTGCCGATTATTCCGGTATCACAGGAAGTATGAGTATTGAAAATGCTCAGTTAGAGGCCGGAAAGGAAGGCGACTATGAAGGCGCAGACAGCATAACTTCAACGCTGGATTTAAGCGGTTCGGTAAACAGCGGCATTACGGATTTTGTAAAGGTCGGAACTGTTACTGTTACGCTTAATGATTAATAAATTTTTCTCCAACATTACAGTGCGTCTGCATGATTTTAGTGCAGACGTTAACTGTATGGAGCCATATTCTTTTAAGATTAGACTTCCTCGGAAACTAAAGTGCGCCGCATGGCAAAAGATTTTGCTGTGAT
>ERZ1027125.803-NODE-803-length-11512-cov-6.733700_pt1 | contig 11512 bp, 8 predicted proteins | sample MGYA00519249_ERZ1027125 | MGnify/ENA primary metagenome ERZ1027125 (study PRJEB26926, sample SAMN06164580) | human gut metagenome | biome: ENVO:00009003; feature: ENVO:2100002; material: ENVO:00002003 | host: Homo sapiens | place: USA | collected 2012 ... | reverse complement strand
TACGGTGTCAAAGAGGCTGTATTTATCTGGGTCTCCACGCCACCGAATTTTTAGGAGGATACCATGAGCAAAGACTTTATTACTTTAGAACACATTACGAAATCTTTCGACTCTCAGATGGTATTAGATGACTTAAATCTGACCATTAAAGAAAATGAATTTATGACCCTGCTTGGTCCATCCGGCTGCGGTAAAACCACCACCCTGCGTTTGATCGGCGGTTTTGAAACCCCTGACATTGGAAAAATCTATTTTGACGGTCAGGATATTACTTCACTTGCACCAAACGAAAGAAAATTAAACACTGTATTCCAGAAATATTCTCTTTTTCCACATATGACCATTGCGGAAAATATTGCATTTGGTTTAAAGATCAGCAAGAAAAGCAAGGAATACATCAACGATAAGATCAAATACGCATTAAAATTAGTCAATTTAGACGGCTTTGAAAAACGCTCCGTCGATTCCTTAAGCGGCGGTCAGCAGCAGCGTATCGCCATTGCCCGTGCTATCGTAAATGAGCCCAAGCTTCTGCTGTTGGATGAGCCTCTGGGTGCACTGGATCTGAAACTGCGTCAGGACATGCAGTACGAACTGATCCGTCTGAAAAATGAGTTGGGAATTACCTTTATCTATGTCACCCACGACCAGGAGGAGGCTCTGACCATGTCCGATACCATCGTGGTCATGAACCAGGGCTATATCCAGCAGATCGGCACTCCCGAAAGTATCTACAACGAGCCGGAGAACGCTTTCGTTGCCGACTTCATCGGTGACAGTAACATTATCGGTGCAACCATGATCAGAGATCGTCTGGTAGAGATCCTTGGTGCCCGCTTTGACTGTGTGGATACCGGTTTCGGAGAAAACAAGCCCGTCGACGTAGTCATCCGTCCCGAGGACGTGGAGCTGGTAGCACCGGAAGAAGGTATTATCCATGGTACACTGACCCATTCCATTTTCAAAGGTGTCCATTACGAAATGGAAGTTATGGCCAACGGTTTCGAGTGGCTGGTACAGTCCACGAAAATGGTTCCTGTGGGGACCAAAGTCGGCATCAAAGTGGATCCGTTCAACATCCAGATCATGAAGAAGCCGGAATCCGAGGATGAGGAGGCGATTGGAGTCAATGAATAAAAAATTATTATCGCTCCCTTTTATCTTCTGGTCAGCCATGTTTGTCATCGTGCCCCTGTGCATGGTCTTCTACTATGGTCTGACCGATAAGAGCGGTGCTTTTACGCTGGATAATATTCTGGCGATCGCAACCGCCGAGCATTCCAAGGCTCTGTGGGAAGCGCTGAAGTTATCCGTGATCAGCACTGTGATCTGCCTGCTTCTGGCATATCCCCTTGCCATGATCCTGTGTAACATGAATGTCAACCAGAACTCGTTTCTGGTATTGATCTTTATCCTGCCCATGTGGATGAACTTCCTGCTTCGTACCCTGGCATGGCAGACACTGCTTGAGAAGACAGGTGTCATCAACAGCATCCTCTCCACCCTGCATCTGCCGGCGTTAAATATTATTAATACACCCTCTGCCATCGTACTGGGTATGGTATACAACTTTTTGCCTTTTATGGTACTGCCTCTTTATAATGTACTGGTCAAGATCGACAAGAGCGTAATCAACGCCGCTTATGATCTTGGTGCCAACGGTGTGCAGACCTTTGTACGGATCATCTTCCCCTTAAGTCTGCCCGGCATGTTCAGCGGTATCACTATGGTATTTGTCCCCGCCCTGACCACTTTCGTGATCAGTAAGATCTTAGGCGGCAGCAAAATCCTGCTCATTGGTAATGTCATCGAACAGGAATTTACCCAGACCGGCAACTGGAATCTGGGAAGCGGACTTTCCATCGTACTGATGCTGTTCATTATCTTCAATATGGTGATCTCCGTAATCACGGATAAAGAGGGGGAGGCGAACACATTATGATCAAAACAACGGCACAGAAAATATATCTGGGGCTGATCTTTATCTTTTTGTATGCCCCCATCGTTACCCTGATCGTACTCTCCTTCAACGCCAGTAAGACCCGTGCAAAATGGGGAGGTTTTACGACCAAATGGTATGCTGCCCTGTTCCAGAACGAACAGATCATGCAGGCTCTGTGGAATACACTGGCGCTGGCTGTGTTGTCTGCACTGATTGCCACCTTCATTGGTACGATTGCCTGTATTGCCATGCAATCCATGAAGCGTACCAGCCGTACGATCCTTATGGGAATCACAAATATTCCCATGCTGAACGCAGAGATTGTTACCGGTATCTCCCTGATGCTTCTGTTCTTAAGCCTTGGAGCCAAATTTGGTTTTGGTACGATTCTGCTGTCACACATTACGTTTAATATTCCTTATGTGATCTTAAGCGTAATGCCCCGTATGAAGCAGTTGAACCCCAGCACGTATGAGGCCGCCCTTGACCTGGGCGCTTCCCAGACCTACGCCTTTTTCAAGGTGGTATTTCCGGATATCCTGCCGGGTATCCTTTCCGGTTTCCTGATGGCATTTACCATGTCACTGGATGATTTTATCATTACCCACTTTACCAAAGGTCCCGGTGTCGACACACTGTCCACCAAAATCTACACTGAGGTAAAGAAGGGCATCAAGCCGGAAATGTATGCATTGTCCACCATCATTTTTGTGACGGTACTGGTTCTGCTTTTACTGGTGAACTACATGCCCATGGCAAAGAAGAAGAAATAATTCTTTGAAAATAGATTCAGGAGGAAAAGAAATGAAAAAATTTATTGCACTGCTTCTGTGCGGTATCCTTACCGCAACTGCTCTGACCGGCTGCGGGTCCTCTTCCGCCGGTGGTGAAAACGGTGAAGTCATCGTCTACAACTGGGGTGAATATATCGATCCCGATACGATCACCATGTTCGAAAAAGAGACCGGAATCAAAGTGGTCTACGATGAGTTCGAGACCAACGAGATCATGTATCCCAAGGTAGAAGCTGGTTCTTCCGCTTATGATGTGGTATGTCCTTCCGATTACATGGTACAGAAAATGATTGAAAACGACCTGATCCAGGAACTGGATTATGACAGGATCCCCAATGCCAAGGAAAACATCGGTGCCGAGTATTATGAGCAGGCTGCCGCCTACGATCCCGGCAACAAGTACTGTGTTCCCTACTGCTGGGGAACTGTAGGAATCATCTATAATAAGACTCTGGTAGATACCCCTCCCACCAAATGGGCTGATCTCTGGGATGAAAAGTATTCCGATGAAATCCTGATGATGGATTCCATCAAGGACTGCTTCATGGTGGCACTGAAAAAGAACGGCTTCTCTTCCAACAGTCTGGACGAATCCGAACTGCAGATTGCCACAGAGGATCTGATTGCCCAGAAGCCTCTGGTACAGGCCTATGTAGTAGATCAGGTACGTGATAAAATGATCGGTGGCGAGGCTGCCATGGGTGTTATGTTCTCCGGCGATGCTCTTTATGTTATGAGCGAAAATGAGGATCTGGATTTCGTGATTCCCGAGGAAGGCACCAATGTCTGGATCGATGGCTGGGTAATCCCGAAGAATGCTCCCAACAAGGAAAATGCGGAGAAATTCATCGATTTCATGTGTCATCCGGATGTAGCACTGAAGAATTTCGAGTACATCACCTATGGTACTCCTAATACCGCCGCCAGAGAGCTGATCGAGGATGAAGATCTGAAGAATTCTCCCATTGCTTTCCCGGATCTGACGCAGTATAACAATCTGGAGACCTTCCTGTACCTCGGAGAGGACGGCGAAGAACTCTACAACAAATACTGGAAAGAAGTTATGTCCAACTAGTCTTTCAGACAAAATAAGCCCCTGAACTGCCAAGACAGTTCAGGGGCTTTCCTGTTACCCATATTTTCAGGAATTCTGCTCACATCCACAGGTCTCGCATCTTCCGTCATTTCTCCTGGAAAATGCCGGATCATCCACCGGTGTGAAATTCGGGAAATCCGGTCTGGGCGGTCTGCGGTCTCTGTCTCCACCGCGTCCCTCGTCTTCCAGACAACGTACGCCGCAGGCATTCGAGCTGCCACAGGAACTACTGCTTCCGCAGGAGTTATTGGAATTCCCACAGGAATTGTTGTTTCCGCAGGAACTGCGATTGCTGTTTCCTATACAGCTACAGCCGTTGCTACAGGAATTTCCACCACAAAATAGTAACAATAACAGAATGATACAGTTCATAGGATCCTCTGCTTACCACTGTTTTTTACTATTCTATTCCGCTTTCTCCAGCTGGTGCCAGTCCATACACCGTTTATGCTGCACCAGTTCCTCTTTGATAAACCGGAAGGTCTTCTCCTCTCCCTCCTCTGCCAGCATTTCCAGCACATATAGCAGTTTTGCCTTCGTCTCCGGATGAATGGGTGCCCTATCTGTCCCCTGATAATAGTAATCAAGAGGAGACCTGTCCGTGTATTCGTCTCCCATATAGACCTTGCTGGCAGCGATCCGATCCATGATCATTTCCGCAATATACTTATCCGGCATCGGCACCGGAGCCATTCCACCGGGCAGTGCCTGCATGCTGTAATCGATCCAGTATTCGTAATGATGTTTATTCCGGCCCTTATGGTGCAGCCAGGCGCTGGAATAACCGATATCTTCTCGTTCCGCATTGTTGGGGCTGCGTGTCCCCTGATAGTATTTTGCCCCTACCCAGAACTCTGTGGGACTATACTTGGACATATCATGCAACAATCCCTGTTTATACAGACCTACCTTAAAGCAGCCCTTTGCCACAAGGGTCTTATGATGTGTGATCGTTTTAAAATGTTTCCAGATATTCATTTCGTTCTATCATCTTTCTCCGGCAGCATCTGTTTTCTTTTTTAAAGATCTTGCCGAAACTTTTTTCTCCTTGTCTTGTGATGCTGCCATCACAACGCCTTCATATACTGCAATACTTCTGGGGGCAATGATCCCCGTCTGCTCTCTGGACTGTTCTTCTTTCTCCTGCACTGTCAGAGTATCTTCCGCCTTCTCCGTTGCCAGCACAAGATTCCATTCCATACCCTTCGGCAGCTTTGGAAATGCCAGTTTCTGCGGCTCCCAGTGCATATTCATGGCAACATAGAGGAAAGAATCCTCCCCACCCTGTGGTGTCTTTGCATACTTTCCGCAGTACATAATGCCTACATGCCGGTTATAGCTCTCTGTCTGGGGCCTCCAGGCATTCTGTCCGTGATAGGACAGATCCGGATAACCACAGGACAGGCTGTCCAGGATTCGCAGTTCTTCGACAGGGTGCAGGATCGGGTGAGCTTTCCGGAAAGCGATCATCTGTTTCCAGAAATTCAATAATTCCGCATTTTTCTCCCTGTCCTGCCAGTTCAGCCATGTGATTTTATTGTCCTGGCAATAGGGATTATTGTTGCCCTGCTGGGAATTGCCAAACTCATCCCCCATGAAAATCAACGGGGTGGACTGTGTCAGCAGCAACATACAAAATGCATTCTGTAACTGTTTTTTCCGAAGTGCCTGCACTTTTTTCCGTCTGGACGGTCCTTCCTCCCCACAGTTCCAGCTGCAGTTATAATCATTGCCATCCCGGTTACCTTCTCCGTTGGCTTCATTATGCTTGTGATCATAGGACACCATATCCATCAGCGTAAGGCCGTAATAATTGGACAGATAATGGATCCGTCCCATATTGGCGGGGATATGACGCATCTCATACAATACGCCCGATAGCATATTGTCATCTCCCTTAAGAAAACGACGCATGGTATACAGATAATCGTCCCGGTATTCCGCCAGATTCCGGTATTCCGGCTTCACTGCCGGATCATAGAGTTGCTCCGTATCAAAGGAATAATGCCACAGTTTTGTCCCGGACAATGCCGGATCTCCAGCCAGCATCTGAGCCGGTACTCCCTCCCCCATCAGATGAAAACCATCCACATGATAGGATAATACCCAGAATCTTAAAATATTCCCGATCTCTGCCGCATCCATTCCCTGGGGGAAATAGAACTGCAGGATCACTTCCATTTTTCGCTTATGGAATTCTTTTACCATAAGACGAAACTCTTCCGCCGGGTCTTCCCCTGCCGCATAGGCTGCCTTAGGCGCATAATAGAAGCCTTCCCGATAGCCCCAATAGTTCAGCACCCGGTAGCCGGGCAATTTACCTTCTCCGCTCTTTTCCCCCGCCACGGCCGCAAGCTCTCCGGAGGTCTTCGGCACCGTCTTCTCCGGTGTCTCATCGAATTCATAGACCGGTTGGAATTCCACGGTTGTCACACCGATTTCCTGCAGATAGTCCAGCTTCTCCACAACCCCTGCAAAGGTGCCTCGATGTGTTACCTGAGATGAGGCATGCATGGTAAAGCCACGCACATGAAGGCAATAGCAGGTGCTGTCTTCATAGGGAAGCATAGGGTGCATATCCTGTTCCCAGTCAAAATCTTCGTTGGGAAATACTGCAATGCGATCCGCAGGCTTACGTATTTTCCCATAAGCAGGCTTACGCAGGAACCCCTGTGCATGCAGATCCGGCACAGTACGCTCCCCTTCATAGAACTGATACCCGACATTTTCCGGCTCCAGTTCCAGATATTTACAGTACACATTTCCCATCCGTTCCTCCTGTCGAAACGGAACCCTGTGCGTTTTTTTTCCACTCTTTCTGTCATATATGAGAATGCCGCAATCCTTTTTCCCGGACGCATAGGCAAAACGGATGGCTCCGTCCTCCACATGCGCCCCCAGAGGGTAAGGCTTTATTGCATGCTTTTTTTCTGTCATTGTCATACCCCATCTTCCAGCTTTCTATCACTTACAGTCTCTTTGTCCATTTTTATTATAGTCTGTAAGTGTAAGAAAAACAAGCATTGCAAGAATATCCGTAAGCGGTTATAATAAAGGAACAAAGTACTGTTACACCCAATAAACATAACAGGAGGATTCCCATGGGTAAAAAAGAAAGCTATGAAGATGAAGAAATGACCGTTGAGCTGGAGCTGGAAGACGGCACTGTTGTCAACTGTGCCATCATTACCATTCTCACCGTAGAGGCCAAGGACTATATCGTACTGTTGCCTCTGGACGAGGACGGCGAAAACGAAGACGGAGAAGTATGGTTCTACGGATATTCCGAGAATCCGGATGACCCGAATGAAGAACCCATTCTCGCATACATTGAAGATGATGATGTCTACGAAAAGGTTGCCGATGCTTTTGATGAGTATCTCGACAGCTGTGAATTTGACGAGATCATCGATGATAACGATTCAGAGGAATAAGGAATCTGGAAGGGAACCTGGGACGCTCTCTCGTGCCTGTAAGGCAGAGAAGTTCCAGGTCTTTTTTTGCCCGTGTCATCGCCACATAGAAGATCCGTCGTTCCTCTTCACAATGCTCCGGCTCCCGGGAGCTTCCGTGGGGAAAGGTCTTCTCATTACAGTCCGGGATCCACACATGGTCGAATTCCAGTCCCTTTGCCGCATGTACCGTCAGCAGAGTGATCCCGCTGTTTTCCTGTTTTTCCTGCTTCTTCTGCATGCCACTCCTTACAGTTTCCCTGCATTGCAGTTGTTCCCGGTAAAGCTCCTGTGCTTCCTGCCATTCTTCAAGGCTTCGGTATCGTCCCGCATCCTCCGTGATAAAATCCAGCACTTCCTGCCATTCCGTCAGATCTGTTTTTCCCTCCTGTGCAGCTCTCACCCGCAGGTATCTCTCATAGCCGCACGCCTTACGCAAAAATGCCATTGCAAGCTTCAGTTCCGTATTTTTTACAAATTCCATCTGTCGTATCCATACTCCGACCGCTTTCTGCGCCTTTTGCTGCCCCGCGTCCGGACTTCCCGCAGTCAGATCTTCATAATATTTCTTCAAAGCCGGTAAAGATGCTTCGGCACCAAAAGCCTCTCTGGAAATATTCCGATATGGTCTGTTGCTCACCCTCAGGTAATCCGCTCTTGTAGCACACCCCTGCGCGATCCGCAGATAGGACAGAAGATCCTGTGCGATAAAATGGTCGTAAATGTTTCTCCCCTTCTCTTTCATGGAAAAAGGGATCCCCTCCCCGGTAAGTCTCGCCGCCACGCCCTGCATGGCCAGATTTGTCCGGAACAATACAGCACAGGTCTCCCCATTTATCCGATTTTTCAAGCTTTGTACCAGATACCTCATTTGTTCCGAAGCCTCACTGAATTCCCTGATTTTTACCCGATATTCCTTCCGGTATCCGGCGTCAGTTTTATGATCCCCTGCCTGCCGTCTATGCGCCTCGCAGGGCTCCAGATCCTTATGAAAACGGTCTTTATTCTCATCTATCACCGCCAGGGATGCCTCCACGATATCCGGATGACTGCGATAATTCGTCCGAAGAAGGATTTGCTTTGCACCAAATTCCTCTACAAACTGTCTCATGCAGGCTGGTCTGGCTCCGCGGAATCCGTAAATGGCCTGATCATCATCCCCCACTGCAAAAATATTTCTATGTTTTTCCGCCAGAATTTTCACGATACTGTACTGTCTGTAATTGATATCCTGAAATTCATCGATCAGTATATATTCAAACCGGTTCTGCCAGTATGTACGCTGCACCGGATCCCTTTGCAGAAATTCCTCGCATTCCTTTAACATATCCTCAAAATCAAGGCCTCCGGTATTTTTTCTCGCCTCCTCATAAGCTTCATAGATCCTGGAAAAATGTTGTTTTTCTTCTTCCGGAAGCTTCTTTCTGCTGTTCTCAATATCGCCGGTATTTTTGTAATAACCGATGGCAGCAAGATAGTTCCCGGCAAGCTCCGTTACTTCCGCTGCGGATCTTTTTTTACAGTCTGTTATTTTCTTCAAAATGGGAAGGATAAGATCTCTTTTTTGTCTGTCGTTTAAAATATTGCCTGATGAAATTCTGCCCGACTGGAGCAGGATTTGATAGAAAACAGAATGAAATGTTCCAAAATTGACGGTATGCACTTCCTGTGGAGATATCTGCGCAAAGCGCTGCCTCATGGATAGAGCCGCTTCTCTGGTAAAGGTGATCACCAGAAGCTTCTCCGGGGTGATCCGGCGTTCCCGGATCAGATACAGGATCCTCTGGGTGATGGTAAATGTCTTGCCGGAGCCGGGGCCCGCCAGTAATAACAGCGGTCCCTCTCCGAACGTGACAGCCTCCCGCTGGGAGGCATTTAAGCATGTCAGATCAGACATTTGCCTGTAATAACTCGATTCCTTTGCGGATTCTTGCCAGAGATTCCTCTTTGCCCAGGACTTCCATAATCTCCGTAGCACCGGCAGGTGTCATCTGCTTGCCGGATACGGCGGTACGGATCGGCCACATCACATAGCCGTTCTTACAGCCTTTTTCCTCCACATATTTTACAAGAGTCTGATACAGCCCGTCATTGCTGTAATCCTCCTGTGCCTCCAGGATCGGAAGCAGATCTTTCAATACCTCCAGAGAAGTCTCTGCGGTAGTCTTCATCTTCTTGTGTGTATACATTGCCACGTCATATTCCGGAAGCTCCTCGAAGAAATCTACCAGTCCGGCAATATCCGGGAATACTTCGATTCGGGTCTTTACCATGGCTGCGATCTTCTTCAGATCCAGAGGCTTGCTAATCGCTGCCTTCAGGTAAGGCTCTGCCATCTCATAGAACTTGTCGAAATCCATAGCCTTCAGATATTCACCATTCATCCAACGCAATTTCACGATATCGAAGACTGCCGGGGACTTGCTGATGCGATGGTAATCGAACTCCTTGATCAATTCATCCAGAGAGAAAATCTCGCGGTTATCCTCCGGGCTCCATCCAAGCAGTGCCACATAGTTCACGATGGCTTCGGTAATGAATCCCTGATCGATCAGATCCTCGAAGGAAGCATGTCCGCTTCTCTTGGACAGCTTCTTGTGGTTCTCATCGGTGATCAGCGGCAGATGGATATATACCGGTACCTGCCATCCGAAAGCTTCGTACAGACGTACATATTTTGGGGAGGAGGACAGATATTCGTTGCCTCGTACCACATGGGTGATATTCATGGTATGGTCATCTACCACGTTTGCAAAGTTATAGGTAGGGTAACCGTCGGATTTGATCAGGATCATATCATCCAGCTGGGAGTTATCTACTGTAATGTCTCCGTATAACTCGTCATGGAAAGTCGTGGTGCCTTCCTTGGGGTTGTTCTGGCGAATGACAAAAGGCTTGCCTGCGGCAAGATTTGCCTCAATCTCTTCTTTGGACAGGGACAGGCAGTGCTTGTCATATACGGTGATCTCCTTACCATCCACAACTTCGGTCTTCAGGGAAGCCAGTCTCTCCTTGTCACAGAAACAGTAATAAGCTTCTCCCTTATCGATCAGTTCCTTGGCATATTTCATATAAATACCGGTTTTCATACGTTCACTCTGCACGTAAGGACCATAACCGCCGTCCTTATCCGGGCCTTCGTCATGTACCAGTCCGGTCTTCTCCAGGGTACGATAGATGATCTCGGTAGCACCTTCCACATAACGTTCCTGATCTGTATCCTCGATGCGGAGCATAAAATCTCCGCCGGCATGCTTTGCAATCAAAAATTCATATAATGCGGACCGCAGATTACCTACATGCATTTTACCGGTAGGGCTGGGTGCGTATCTTGTTCTGATCTTTGTCATTTTCTCCTCATTTCCGCAGGCGATCCGTATCCGTTCTGTACCTTCCGGCCTACGCTTCCCTGCTTATATATTCCTGTCCGCCCTCTCTCAGAAGGCAGAACTACTTCCTTATTCTACCGCCTTTTTTCAAAAACTGCAACAGTTAAGACAAGGTTTTCGGATGGGGCAGATTCCACCGAAAGTGTGCCGCCAGAAACCGGATCGCCATGACCACAAAGGCAGCGATAAATACCGCGGGAAGTCTGCCGATACTACGGTACAGCCAGACGCAGCAGATACCGCCTACCAGAGAGGCACAGGCGTAAATATGCTTTACGAAAATATACGGTTCCTCTCCCGCCATCATGTCACGCATCAGACCGCCGCCCACGCCGGTGAGCATGCCGATAAATACCAGCAAAAAGGTATTGTCCGGATAGCCGTTGTCGATGCCAGACATCACACCCAGGGAAGTAAAAATTCCCAGTCCTACAGAGTCCATGCCTAACATCGCTTTGTCATAAAAGGTTCCCAGTCTGCCGCTCAAAAGATCCTGTTTGATATAAAGCAGTATAAAAATAGCCAGTGCTGTAGCCACCGAGACACCGACATATACCGGTTTCTCCAGTGCCGAAGGTAATTTCCCAAGGATCACGTCTCTGGTCATACCACCGCCTACAGCCGTCACCACGCCCAGCACACAGATGCCGAAAATATCCATCCGTTTCCGGATCCCCACCATGGCACCTGATGCTGCAAAAGCGATGGTTCCTAAGATTTCCATGAAAAATATAATACTGTCCTGAATGTTCATAAAATAGTTTCTCCTAAAAGTTCTCCACGCTATTTTAAAGCTGTCTCTTATACACATCTCCGAGCCCACGAGACCGGAGCCTATC
>ERZ1027125.794-NODE-794-length-11671-cov-4.517906_pt1 | contig 11671 bp, 7 predicted proteins | sample MGYA00519249_ERZ1027125 | MGnify/ENA primary metagenome ERZ1027125 (study PRJEB26926, sample SAMN06164580) | human gut metagenome | biome: ENVO:00009003; feature: ENVO:2100002; material: ENVO:00002003 | host: Homo sapiens | place: USA | collected 2012 ... | reverse complement strand
CGCGTAAGATCGTCGGCAGCGTCAGAGGTGTATAAGAGACAGTCAAATCCCAGCATAAGCCGCATAAGCGTGGACTTTCCGCAGCCGGTAGCGCCCACTATCGCGACATATTGCCCCGGACGGATTTTCAGTGAAAGATTATCCACCACCAATGGCATACTCTCACTGTAGCGGAATGAAACATTGTTCAGCTCGATACTGCCCGAGAGCCTTGTTATCACCCGCTTACCCTCGGAAATTTCAGGAACGGTTTCCAGAATCGGCTTTACCATATCCATCGAGGGCTTTATCTGCGCCGCCGTCAGCGCTATTCCCGCAAGCGACATAAAAGCGCCCGACACCATTCCGTACGCCGTGTTGAACGCATAGTAGTCTGCGACGGATACTCCCGACGATACCGCAAAATAATACATCGCAAGCGTTCCTGCGAGGGATATTGCCATTTTGATAACATCGTTCATTTTGATTAACATGGGCGGATCGTAACTCAGCCGCGCGTGCTCCGCAAAAAGGTTTCCCCACCGAGCAAACGCACGTTTTTCCGCGCCCGAGAGCTTTATCTTCTGCACTCCCGAGATCAGCGCGTAGGACATTCCGCTCTCCTTTGAGGAAAGCTCCATCTGCTTTCTGCTTATTTTCATCTGCGCAAAGGCGGAAATTACCGAGAACGCTACCGTCACAAGCGTTAAAATAAGCGATGGCGCTACCAGCGCCGGTGCGTAGGTAAAGATCTGCGATATGTACACCAGAGAAAAAATCGAGGTAAGTCCTGTCGACAGAACCGCCGACACCAGCATATTGCACAGCGAGTTTATCTGCTGCGCCCTCGAAGACAATTCGCCCGAGCTGTAATTCTTGAAGAAATCCGCCGGCAGCGACAGCACTCTCGACATCGTTGCCGCCTGTACCGAAACGCTCATTTTCGTGTTTATTCGCGACATAATAATCTGCTTTGTGCTGCTTATCAGCATGGAACTCAGCGTAACGCACACCATAAACACGGATATTGCGGCAAGCAGACGAATACTCCCTTCTTCGATGACGGTTGAGAAAAGTATCTTGTTAAGTTTCGAAGAGAACATTCCGATAAGCGTGACGGCAAGCGCCGAAAGTCCCATCAGAACAAAATCCCCGACGGACAGCGTACCGAGAATGTACTTCATCAGATCGGAAATGCCGAGCTTTTTCAGCGGCAGCGGCTTATAAAATGCGATAGCTTCCGTTTCAAAAAGCCCCTCGTTTTTTCGGTTAATTTTAATGCGCTTTCCCGTTTCCGTGTCGGTGTAGCTGTATCCCGAAAGTCCCGTCGGAATGAGGGCGGTCACCGCGCCGTCGTTTTTGCGAACGCTCAGCATCGCGCCGAACGCTTCCTTATGCCAGCCCCTCGTAAGATTTACCGTGCGGCGCATTATCCCGTGCGGACGGAGCAGGTATTCGAGTTGCTCGTTCCTGTCCCTGATACTGTCGGGGATTTCACACGTTTTTACATGATAAAATTTCAGTATCTCGTCAAACGCGTTTTTTGCGATCTGCCGCTCATCGTTCAGCGCGGCCGAAACGCGGCTGCCCATGACCGCTCCCGCAATATTGACAAAGGAGTCCGCAAAAACATCGTCGTCGTTACGCTTGCGCTGTTTTATCTGTTCGTCAAACCAACCCATTATTACGTTTTTGCCTCCTGTTCCGATCAATATATTCAGGGCAATTCAAGAGAAGCAATGTTTTTTACTCTGTAATTGCTGACGCTGTAGGACAGACCCGCCTCGTTCAAACTTCCGCTCTGATATCCCCGGTAAGCTCCGTTTCACTAAGCTTCATATGTACCTCCCGGTTTATTTAGTGTTATTCGTTAGTAACCAGCTGCGTATAGAAGCCGCCTTTCGCGTACAGTTCCTCATGAGTTCCGCGTTCTACGACAACGCCGTTGTCAAGTACGATTATCTCGTCGCAGTCTCGAATGGTGGACAATCTGTGCGCCACCACAATGCAGGTTATCCCACGATCCTTTATCGACTTAACGACCTCGTATTCCGTTTTTGCGTCAAGAGCGGAGGTGGCTTCGTCAAGAATTATTATAGTAGGATCCTGTGCCAGAACACGCGCTATTTCCATGCGCTGCCGCTGACCGCCGGAAAAGTCCTTGCCGCCCTCGGTTATTCTGTAATTGTAGCCGCCGTCGCGCTGCATAATGTCCTCATGCAGCTGCGCGTCACGCGCCGCCATTATCATCTCAAAATCCTCAATGGAACTGTCCCACATCTTGATGTTGTTCGCTATCGTGTCTTCAAACAAAATAATATCCTGATCTACGACCGCGAGCGAACCTGTGAAAACACTTCTGTCGATCTCGTTTATCAGCTTGCCGTCAAAGAGAATTTCTCCGCTCCATGGCTTGTACAAACCCGAGATAAGCTTTGAAAGCGTGGATTTTCCGCAGCCAGACGTCCCGACGAACGCAACGCGGCTGCCGGTTTTCAGCGTCAGATTAAAATCCTTGATAAGCGGCTCGGCAAGGCGCGAATATCCGAACGTGACGTTTTTCAACTCCACGTTTCCCGACAATTTGTCATACTCCGCATCCTGCGGCTCGGCGTCGTTGTCGTAATTCACATCTGTGGGATATTCCATAACATCCTCAACACGCTCCATCTGCGTGCGCATTTCCTGTAAGGTCTGTCCCGCAGAGATAAGCGTCTGCGCAGGAGCGGTGAAGGAGCTTAAAAAGCCCTGAAACGCCATAATCATACCGACGGTGAACTTGCCGTTTATCGTGAAATAAACGCCCAGAACCAGAACAACGATATTCGTGAGCGATGACACAAGGGACGGTATCATTCCGAGATATTGGTTTAGCTTCAAGAACTCTTCCTGTCGGACATTCACACTCGCCTGATAGCCCGCCCATTTCTCGAAAAATCCGTTCTCCGCGCCGCTTGCCTTGATAGATTCTATCATCTCGATACCCGCAACGGCAGCGCCTGCGAGTTTTCCCGAATCGCGCATCTGAACGCGCGTTATGTTTGTTCTTTTCTTGGAAATGATCCGCGAAACGAAGATGTTAATCACTATTGAGACAACGCCAGCCAGCGTCAGGACAAGACTGTAGCGTATCATAACGATAAGATAAAAGAGCATCATTACCGTGTTCAGCGCGAGGGGTGCGAAGGTCTGAACCAACGATTGCGCTATAGAAGCGTTCATCTGTTGGCGCTGTTGAATATCTCCCGCCATACGCTGCGAGAAAAACTCCATTGGCATACGCAGCACCTTCCATATATATTCGGTGCTGCCCACCACCGAGAGCTTGCCGTTTATTTTCAGCGAATACACGGTATGTATCCACTGCGCAGCAAGCTGCACTGCCGCCAGTCCCGCAAACGCAAAGATAAAGGGCATAAACCATTCGGGCGCTTCTCTCGTCAGCAATTTGTCAAGAAAAATCCTAGAAAACGCGGGATCTATTATCCCGATAAGCGAGTCGATGACAGTGGTAAGCGCCACGAACGCTATCGCAGTTCCTGCACCCTTCAAGCGCTTTTTGGCGAACGAGGTCATGCTTTTGGGTTTACCGCCCGGCTCAAAGCTCTCCGACGGCTCGAACATCAGGCAGATTCCCGTAAATGATTTATCGAACGTTTCCGTCGATACGGAATAGCTGCCCTTTGCAGGGTCGTTGAGGTACGCCTTGTTGCCCTTAAATCCGTCAAGCACCACAAAGTGATTAAAGTTCCAATGGATAATACATGGGAACCTTCCGTTTTTCTTCAGGTCCTCGATCTCGTAGCGGTAGCCCTTGGCAATAAGCCCATAGCTGCGCGCCGCCTTGAGGACGTTTTTGGCGTTGGAACCGTCGCGCGATACGCCGCAGTCCGCACGAACCTGCTCGAGCGGTATCCACTTACCATAATACGCAAGTATCATGGTAAGCGATGCCGCACCGCATTCGAGCGCCTCCATCTGCATTACGACGGGAACCTTGGCGATGCCTTTTGTTATAGGCTGCCTGATAGTTTTCGTACTCATCGTCGCCTCTCAATTCAGAATAAACGACATCGGCGACACGCTGCTTGTCACTATTTCAGCCTTGTATGTACCGTCAGGGAGTGTGCCCGCCGCCGTCACTTCATACAGCCACTCACCCTCGGAAAAACCGCCGAGATACAGCAGATAGCCGTCCATATCCGCGCTTATGGAGATCGGCTTTTCGGAGATTTCGGAAACGGAAAGCTCGTTTCCGTCAACGTTCACCGTCATTCCAGATTCTATCTGCCGCATTTTTTCCTCGTTGACATAGCAGGTAAAAACTCCGTTTTCACAGATTCCGGCCGATTCAATTTTGGTTTCGAGCCGACCGAAGATCCCCCACACGCATATGCCGACAAGCAGCATGATAATTGCCGCCAGTATCATCCATACGCTCGGATTTGATACGCGTATATAATCGTTGAGCTGTTCGGGCGATGATATGCGGTCAATGCTCGACTTGCGAAATAGCTGCTTATCCATAACATTCATCCGATTATTCGTTATTCAACTGTGAGAATATCTGCGAAGCCCGTCACCTCGAACACCTCGGTGATAACGTCGTTGACATTACGGATAACCATTCTTCCTTGCTTGTTCATCACCTTCTGTGCCGCCAGCAGCACGCGAAGCCCCGCCGAGGAGAGGTACTCCAGCTTTTCAAAGTCAAATATCAGCTCGGTGTTGTCCGCAATGCTCTGTTTCAATTCCGCTTCCAGCTGAGGTGCGGTTGTCGTATCAAGTCTTCCCTCCAATGCAATATTCAGGGTTTTTCCCTCTGTGTTTTTAATGATGTTCATATATTTTACCTCCATAAATTATTGACTGTCGGTTTTTGCTACATATATCGTAACGATATTCATACGGTAAACGTAGCAGTAATCAATTCGCTCGGCAAATTCCTGCGCCATTTTTATGCCGATCTTTGAGAATTCTTTGTCATCATATTCAAAGTCAAGCGGATTGTATTGCTTGGCAGCATTTCTGATAATTATACGGAACGCGTCAGGATCGGAAAACAGCTTCACGTCCGTAAATGCGCCGCCGCGCCTTATCTTTTCCTCCGTTATCTGGCTGTGCGCAATAAAGTCCGCCATGATCTCCTCAAGGCACAGAGCGGTTAGGTATGCTGTCCGTTTCGTGCCGTATTCCTTCAGCAGAAAGCCGTGCATTTTCTCAGAAATTCCTGAAATCCCGATGTTGTTGTAGCCTATGCTTATATCGACCATCGGCACGGTAGTCTTGATCTTATCGTTAAATTTCAGAATATCCTCGGCGGTGATTTTTAGCGTTTTTTTACTGATAATATGCAGCAGGTACGCCAGTATAAAAAAGACAAGCGCGTTTCCGCCCTGCGCAAGCCACAGCCCCGTATATCCCAGATTCGGCAGCAGGATCGCAAGCATTACAGGATAGATCAGCGAATCAGGAAGTATCGAAATTATCAGCGAGTGCTTAAAGCGCTCGGTCGCCTCATAAAAATGCCCGAGCGTTACCGCGCAGATCCGAAACGGCACAAAGATCAGCATTATGTATATGCCTTGACGTATAAGCTGCTCCGCATTTTCGATATCCGCGGCATTTCTCATAAATACCTTTAGCAGGAGAGGCAGTGCTGCAACGCACACGACCGCCCAGATAAGCGTTGATATTATTCCGATGGCAAGACTGCTCCCTATCGTCTTTTTCAAGCCTTGTTTGTCGCGTGCCCCGTAAAACAAGCCGAACAGCGGTCCCGTCGCGGTGCCTGTCGCCATAATCGGTACGGAAATCACATTGAAAAGGCTTTTTACCACCGATTGAATTGCCAGACCCGCCGCACCGAGATTAGCAACTATCAGATTGTTGACGATACCCGCGACCGCGCTGTCGATCAGCGAATCTGTCGTGCCGGGAAGTCCGTGAGCCAGCACCTCGACAAGCTCCTTTGCACGGTAACGATAGATCTTCAAACGCAGCGGTATATGACTTCGGCGGATTATAACACAGCTCACTCCTACATTCAAAACGCATGAAACAGTGCTTCCCAGTCCAAGACTTCCCAGCCCTAAGGAAGTGGTCTTGATGAAAACTATTGAAAAAATAATGTTCGTCACAATACCCGTTATCGACTCTATCATATATTTCCATGAATAGCCGTAGGTGTTGCATACAGAGCCCGTCATTATGTTGATGCCGTTAAACGGTATAAGCAGCGCATAGTAACGAAGATACGACGCCGCATACTCCGCAAGCTCGGGTGTTTTTGCACCGAAAAGCGTGACCAGCGGCTCGGCGAATATTTCGATAACCGCTACAAATACGATACCGATAACGAACGGTCCGGATACTCCAAGCGAAAACATACGGTTTGCCGCTTCCTTATCCCCTCTGCCGAGAGCCGTAGTTAAAAGAAGATTTGCGCCCCCCAAGATAACGTTCATAAACGCCATGGAAAACATCATAACAGGCATCGCCGTACCTAGCGCCGCTATGTGAACGGGCGTGAAAAAAACACCTGCAAGCGTGATGTCCACCATAAACAGAAACATCATAAGAAAAGAGGTGACAAAGGTCGCAGGAAACATATTAAGAATAGATTTTCGAACTAACACGTTATCATGCGTTAAGATTATATCCCTTCCGATTTTCAAAATAATTTCCTCCATATTTTTTAATGTTCACTACAGTCTTCCTTTTGAAAATTATTGCAACTATCTCCATAACCGATTAACGCAGACCAAACCTAGACCGATATCTGAATTTGCGGTTCGATTTACGGTTTTCCCACCGTGAGCGGCAAACCAATAAAACAGCGTATTATAATATATTATAACATATTTTGACGTGATTCTCACCTGTATTTTACGGAATAAAACATACACTTTACGAAATTTGGGGCAGCAATTCAGTGCGCATAAGTTGACAAATAGACGCAAAAATGATAGAATATAATCATTAAATATAATAATGAAATTGGTGGTGTTTTAATGCGGCTTAACATTGCCGTCTGCGACGACCGCGAAGAGGACAGTGCGGAGCTTTCGAAGCAGATTCTCGCCGTTTGCGAAGAAAAGGGAATCTCGGCACAGGTTTACATATTTCGTTCGGGAGAGGAATTGCTCGCGTCAAACGCTGCGCCGAACTTGAACATCATTTTTATGGATATCTATATGGACGGTATAAGCGGAATAGAAACGGCGTGCAATCTCCCCGTGGGTGACAATTGCCGCGTGGTATTCATCACCATCAGCACGGATCATGCGGTAGAAGCGTTCGGTCTTAACGCGGCGCATTATCTTGTAAAACCGGTGACCAGAGCTTCGGTAGCCGAGGCCTTGGAACGCTGTGTGAAGCAGCTTTCGCGCGTTTCCGAAAGCGTTTTGGAAATAAGATCGGGAAACGTCACCGTCCCGATACCTATGGATAAGATAGTATATATAGAAGTTATGAACAAGTTCTGTGCAATTCACACGGACGATAGCACATTTAAGGTATGGGTTTCGCTCGGAACACTTTACGATCAGCTTGACAAGGGTATCTTTATGCGTGCTCAGCAAAGCTACGTCGTCAATATGTCGGCGATAGAAAAATTCAGCTACGACCGTGTGACAATACGCGGCGGTAAAAATATTGTTCTTTCGAGGAAGAACAGATCCAAGCTTAAAGAGCAATATCAATCGTATCTTTTCAGACTGGCGAGGGGGAACGGAACATGAAAACATTTTTATGGGTATTTTTAGACGATTTTGCAATGTTTGCGCCCTTTGCAGTGCTGTGCTTCTTTCCGCTCAGGAAATATTTCAGGTTCTCTATGAAAAAAACTGTCCGGCTGACGTCGCTTGCGATAATCGCGTCAAACGCCGCCGATGCATTTGTTCAGGCTTTTTTCTACTCCTTTATCGACGACAAAGACAAGCTTTATACCGTAACAAACATAACATTTCTGATACCGATCTTAGTGTGCTTTGCATGGTATATCTATGCGATAAAGACCATATGGCAGCGTAAGGCGTTTATTTTTCTGTTTGCGTTGGTGGTGGCATTGTTCACTACTTCCATAGCCAACTATTTTTTAAGTTTTGTGCCCATTGAAAAAACACACTCTATCATTTACTCAAACATCGATACCATTATATCCAGTCTTATCATAGACGTAATATTCATACCGCTGATGTGTCTGTTTCTCAAAAAGATGTATATGCCTGTGGATAAATATATTGGAAAGAAAGAATATCTTTACTTGGACATTCCGATGCTTATTTTGTTTGTGATCTATTACTTTATGTTTACCTTTCTGTCCTTTGATGCCTTAAGCACCGATCCGAGTATGACAATGCTCTATTTTGGACTTCTAATAATGGTTTTCATACTATATGCGATCATTTTCAGAATGTGCCGTCTTTTCGGAGAACGCCAGGCGGCGAACGAAAGGTATATCCAAACGCAATTTCAAATAGATATTCGTGACGAGCAGTACCGCCGCATTTCGGATAACATTGAAAACGTCCGCCGTCAGCGGCACGATCTGCGTATGCATATGACGGCGCTGCACGGTTTTCTTACAAACGGCGAAACAAATAAAGCGGTCGAATATATCAACCAGTATTTAGGAATCATCCAAACCCAAAAGCTCGTGAGATACTGCGCAAATCACGTCGTAAACGTTTTGGTGAGTCATTACGCCGATATGGCAAAGGAACGGGATACGGCGTTTTCCGTGCACATACAGATACCCGACTATTTGCCGATACAGGATACCGACATTTCCGTAATTATCGGCAATCTTCTCGAAAATGCTATTGACGCCGTCTGCGAACTTCCGCCGTCCGAGCGTTCCATCAAGGTGAATATGATCTACCGCGGAAATATGCTTGCAATAACCGTAGACAACACCTTTAACGGCGTTGTAAAGCAGAAAGACGGAGTGTATCTTTCCACCAAAAGCGAGCACAGGGGGATGGGACTTTCGAGTATCGCGGATATTGCAGGGAAATACGGGAGCGTGGAGTTTCGCAACGATGATAAAACGTTCTATTCGTCCGTAATGCTCAATGCGGACGACTGATTCCCTGCCGAGGGATTATGAAGAGAATTGTATAGAAACGCTTAGAGAATCAGGAAGAAATATATGTATATTTAAAATTGAACAATTCAAAAATTACGCAGCATAAAACAAAGAAACACATACCAAAAAAGCTGAGGCGGCAAACTACCACCTCGGCTTTTTCATTTCCGAACATCCACATAGTACTGCTCGAAAAAATTTCTCCTAATATCGCCTTATCCCGAATCTCTGAGACGAACCGCGACCACTTCGGATTGGGTAAAAAAGCCGCTGTATGAACGTCAGATACGGCAGCACATAATCAAAGAACCCGATTCCCAGTAGCGACAGCAAAATCGGCACAACTAAAACCGCCGTGCTTGCAAGAAACGCAGAAATAATGCTTTTTAAAGTTTGCCTGACAGAAAATATATTATCCATAGCGCATACAATATAAACATTCTGCCGATGCTTGCGAAAATAAGATACCTTTTTATGCTCATGTCCCAGTTTGAAAAAGCCTCGAGCGAACATATCGGAGCGTTTATTCCTCTCGTACCGTATGCGTTCAGCACGTTGTAAAAATACGGAGCAAAAGTCTGAGCATAAATTACTGTGACAATAATAGGTCCTCTCCGAACGACAAGAGGCCTATCAGCTGCGATTTATGCGATGAGATTTCTTATGCGGATACGCTCTTTCGGGTCAAGACCTACCGTAGGATCATCGAGAATGATTATTTTGGGTCGCCGAGCATTGCCTGCCTTAGATTCCGCAAGTAGAAGCTGTTCCGCTTTTTGAAAGTCATCACGCTTTGATTGCTTGTTATAAATCAGCTTGCAGGCTTCTTTGTATGAACTGCTCCACTTTAAATAATACTTACTTTTCGGAACGTTATCAACGTTAACCGATATTCAATTTATTTCTCGGGTGCTTTGTTTTCAGTATCTCTTTTTGTTTTGCAGACGTAACGTGCGTATAGATCTGAGTTGTAGTTATCGAGCTATGCCCTAACATTCTTTGTATGTAGCGGATATCAACGTCCTCCTCGAGCAGAAGAGTTGCAAAAGAGTGCCGGAACATATGAGGCGTTATGTGCATTTCTACTCCGCAAAGCTTACAGTATGAATTTATCATATTGCGTACAGACTGTTCTGTCATTCGTCTGCCCAGCTTGTTTACGAAAAAATATCCAGAATCCAATATCTCTTTTTCAAATAACGAATGATATTTTCTGAGAATGCTGAGTACTGCAAAATTTTCAATTGGTATAATGCGCTCTTTTGAACCTTTTCCATAGAATTTAACCGAATTTCCTATCAGATCAACATTATCTGAACGCAAAGTACAAATTTCAGCCACTCTCGCTCCCGTTGCGAAAAGCAATTCAAGAATTGCCGTGTTACGAACTGCACAGCGAATCTGATAATCGCTTTTAGCGAACACTATTTGCTGATATGCAAAAGATATTAGTTTTGCGATAACTCCAAGAGGAATGGTTTTCGGCAGAAGCAGCGGTTCTTTTATCGTTGTTTCCAGCTTATCAAACGGATTGTAGTCGATAAGATCCTGCAAAAGCAGAAAGTGAATAAACGCTTTGAGCGTTGCAAGCTTACGCTTGGCTGTTTTGGGCTTGTACTTTTTGTTGAGGTGTTCTATGTATCCCCATAAAGCCTGCTTTGAAAGCTCGTCCGAGAAAGCACCGTACTGCGACAAATCGATTTTATAAGCTCTAATAGTTTTCTCACTAAGCTTTTTATGGTAACGGCAATAATTCAGAAACTCGTCAATGTGCAATTTGTATTCAAACATAACGAACAACTCCTTTAATTTTCGACTTGAATGATTTTGATGTTTTCGTCAAATTAAACAAAAGAAACAGAAATCTGTTCTTAGCATTTGATTTAGTTTACATCTATTATACCAGAGTTTTTAAAACTCGACAATTCCCGACATATTGTGGAAATTCACGAATTTTGTCCTATTTAATTGACATTTAAGGGATTTGGTGTTATATTTATAGTGAAAAAGTTTAATGAGTGATAACTTCAAATTATAGGAGGTTAATCTTTGAAAGATTATGAAAGACAAACGCAAGAAATCTATAACCAAATGAAATGTATTTGGCCCCAAGACAACTCGTGGTATGATTTTACACATTCGCAAATTCTTAAATTCATCTATAAGTATAAAAGTTTATTTAATAGCGATGACAAGGTCTTGAATGCTGGATCTGGTGGTACAGTTTATAATATTCGAGGAAATATGTATCATGTTGATTTAGCAACAAATCTAATAAAACATCTTCCGAATGTATATACCTCTTCAATTGAAAAAATGCCATTTCCAGATGGCTTTTTTAATTCGGTTATATGTGTTGGAAGTGTTATTAATTATTGCAATGCTATGACAGCTATTTCTGAAATATCTCGTGTAATGAGCAAAGATAGTTATTTAATTATTGAATATGAACGAAGTTTTACTGGAGAATTGTTTTTTAAGTCTGGATATGGAAAAAACATAGTAAAGCAAGTTTATGATTATAATGGTCAGCATAACCATAATTTATGGTTATATTCAGCTGTCTCTTATACACATCTGACGCTGCCGACGATCTTACGC
>ERZ1027125.792-NODE-792-length-11681-cov-7.103819_pt1 | contig 11681 bp, 9 predicted proteins | sample MGYA00519249_ERZ1027125 | MGnify/ENA primary metagenome ERZ1027125 (study PRJEB26926, sample SAMN06164580) | human gut metagenome | biome: ENVO:00009003; feature: ENVO:2100002; material: ENVO:00002003 | host: Homo sapiens | place: USA | collected 2012 ... | reverse complement strand
CCACTGGTGTTCCTCCTAATATCTACGCATTTCACCGCTACACTAGGAATTCCGCTTACCTCTACTTCACTCAAGAACCGCAGTTTCAAATGCAGGTTAGGGGTTGAGCCCCTAATTTTCACATCTGACTTACAGTCCCGCCTACACTCCCTTTACACCCAGTAATTCCGGACAACGCTCGCTCCCTACGTATTACCGCGGCTGCTGGCACGTAGTTAGCCGGAGCTTTCTGAACAGGTACAGTCATTATCTTCCCTGTCAACAGAGGTTTACAATCCGAAAACCTTCTTCCCTCACGCGGCATCGCTGCATCAGGCTTGCGCCCATTGTGCAATATTCCCCACTGCTGCCTCCCGTAGGAGTCTGGGCCGTGTCTCAGTCCCAATGTGGCCGTTCAACCTCTCAGTCCGGCTACTGATCGTCGACTTGGTGGGCCGTTACCTCACCAACTATCTAATCAGACGCGAGCTCATCTTTCAGCGATAAAATCTTTGATATATCTGTCATGCGGCAAATATATTTTATGCGGTATTAACAGTCGTTTCCAACTGGTATTCCCCTCTGAAAGGCAGATTGCTCACGTGTTACTCACCCGTCCGCCACTCGGTTTTAAAAGCAAGCTCCTAAAACCTCGTTCGACTTGCATGTGTTAAGCGTGCCGCCAGCGTTCGTCCTGAGCCAGGATCAAACTCTTAATAAAGTTGTATCCTAAATCATCCTTCTTCAGAATGAATTAAAATCTCAGTCCGTCTTGTTCGTTTCCGAACTACTGACTTTTCTTGTACGTTTTTTAGTCTTTTCTTGACTTCTCGTTTTACTTCTCTCAAAGTAATCTTCAAGGGTTTTGTTTCGTACTTAGTTGTTCAATTTTCAAGATGCCTTTTTTAATCTATATGAACAATAGATTTTTTTGCTTTCCTCTTTCTTGGATTTTAGGTTCTCGTCAAGAGTGCTTATCTATTATATCATATTTTCTTTTGTTTGTCAACTCTTTATTTTGTAAATTGTTTTTGAATAAATTGTTAAGAAGCTGTCGCTTACTTTTTCCTCTTTATTCTCCTTCTCTTTACTCTCTCTTTTGAGTCAACCATTTTATTATATCACTTTTTTCTTTGCTTGTCAATGTACTCCCCTTTAAAAGATTGTTGACAAACTGTTAAGGAGTGATAGACCCTCTCTTGCTGCCTCTCTCGCTCGCTGTACTCTTTGCGCGCTCTCTCTCGTTTGACAGCTTATTTAGTATATCACCTTTTTTCTTCTTTGTCAACTCTTTTTTAGAGATTTGTAGGATTGTACAATTTTTTGTATAGTTTCTTGTTTATTAATAATCATTTTCTACTATTGCAAGTCCAAAAAAACAGACTGCTGCATCTTATGCAGCAGTCTGTCATCCATTCCAATTGTAAATTCGCCTTACATATTATTAATTATCTCGTCGTTACAAACGGCATAATCCATGATCCTTCCGTAAAGCTCAGAGGGATTAGCCGTGATCTTACGCCTGATATGCTCAGCCTGCTCCATGTCAGGAGCAAAAAGCGACAGCTCCATCAGCGTTACTCCGCTGTCTGTTACCGTGAAGCTTACTATACAGCCCTTATCCGTCTCTTCTATCTTAGCCTTTACGCACTGATCGTTCTTAATTTTAGTAAACAGCCTTAACCCCGACGCAAGTATCCTGTCCCTGACGCTTTTAGGAACCAGTCTTTTGAAGCTTTCTGCTCCTGCACGACCCTTGTCGGACAATGCATAGTAGTCTACTCCGTCCCTGCGTTCGAGTATTATAGTGCCTGCCTCCAGCATCTCTTTCACTGCTTCGGTATACAGAAAATAGTCAACGATTCCCTCGCCTGTAGCGATCTCCATAAGCTGTACGGGCGTACAGGGCATCTCAGTCTGATTCAAAAAATATGCCAGAAGCAGCTTGACCTCGTACACCTCTTTGGGATTAAGCACCTCAGGATTTATTTCAGGATATGCATACACAGCCGGTTCCTCCCTTACCAGTCAGGCTTCCCCCGCCAACCTCCGCAGAAATCTTATATGATTTAATGTTTTTCTTTTTTCTTGCAGTCAGCTTCTTCGTCGGTTTCGGGGGTGATTAAAAATTTGGGTACTGAAGCATATGGTTCAGCAGTGCGATGTTGACCGCCGCCTCCACGCACGGCACCGCTCTGGGTACTACGCACGGGTCGTGTCTGCCCTTTACCTGCAAGGTTTCGTTGGTCATATTCTTCATATCTATAGTCTGCTGAGGCTGAGCTATAGACGGCGTAGGTTTGAAAGCCACTCTCAGCGTTATAGGCATTCCCGTAGATATTCCGCCGAGTATTCCGCCCGCAAAATTAGATCTGGTAACTACATGACCCATATCGTTCACATAGAATTCGTCGTTATTTTCGCTTCCGAGCAGCTTGCTGGCGTTGAAGCCCGCACCGAACTCAAGTCCCTTTACGGCAGGTATGCCGAATACGAGCTGTGCTATGCTGTTCTCAAGACCGTCAAATATAGGCGAACCTATACCTGCAGGCACATTTACGGCTATACACTCAACTACTCCTCCCACGCTGTCGCAGCAATTTCTCGCCTTTTCTATATCGCGCTTCATTCTCTTGCCCTTTTCGTCGTTAAGTACGGGGAAAGCTTTTTCCCTGACAGCTATGATATCGTCTCTTGTAGCTATGACCGGATCGAACGAGTCGTCCTTTATCCTGTGTATCTCGGCGATATGCGCTCCCACATATATACCTCTTTTTTCAAGTATCTGTCCTGCCACCGCTCCCGCAAAGCAGAGCGGAGCGGTAAGTCTGCCTGAAAAATGTCCGCCGCCTCTCACGTCGTTGAATCCTCTGTACCTGAGCGCTCCCGTGTAGTCCGCATGACCGGGACGCGCCAGTCTGTCAAGGTTACCGTAGTCCTGAGAATGCTGGTCAGTGTTCTGGATAAAAGCGCAAAGCGGCGTACCCGTAGTCTTTCCATTAAGAAATCCCGACATTATCTGCGGCATATCCTTCTCTCTTCTTTGGGTCGAGGTAACATCCTTTTTTGGCGCACGCCTTGCCATAAACTGCATAAGCTTATCCATATCTATGCTTTCTCCGGGCGGAACATTGTCCATGACCACGCCTATGGCAGGTCCGTGGCTCTCTCCAAACACCGAAAAAGTAATATTGTTATTCCATGTTGACGACATATTTTATCCTCCTCGCGCGGCTTATTATATCGTTGCGCCGCTATCTGTAAGCGCCTTTTCTGCCCTCGGCAAAATCGGCAAGTATATCCCTGTGCTGTCCGCAGAAAATTTCGGGCAGACTGTCAAGCGGAAAATATCCGAGATCCGCAGTTTCACTTCCGTCGCACTTGATCTCTCCGCCTGTGATATGCGCTGTAAACGCCGCGACTATAGGCTGAGCGACGTCGCCGTTTCGGTACTCAGCAAAGTATTTCGAGTATATACCGAAAAACTCGTCCACCTGCACCTCCAGACCCGTTTCCTCACGAACCTCTCTTACGGCGGTCTCGTCCATAGACTCTCCCAGCTCCATCATACCGCCGGGCAGTCCCCACAGACCGCTGTCAGCTCGCTGCTGAAGCAGTACCCTTCCGCCGCCGTCGCATATGATACAGCATGCAGCGCAGAGAATTATTTTGTTATGACCCACCATTCCTCTGATATACTTTATGTAGTCGGTCGTTTTCCCGTTGCATTCCTGCATATCATATGCTCCTCTCAGAGATATTTTTATAACATTTTTATTATACAACATTTTATATCAAAATTCAACGCTTTTTCAGCATTCTGAAAAGAATTTACATTTAAACTTGTAATGTTCATATTTTCAGCCTAAAAAACTGCTGCGGCATATCATTTTTTATTCCATATGTCGCATATATCCATTTTCGGGAAAACCGAAAGTGAAGTATGATCGGTAAGCGTCCGCAGGATTCGGTATCCGTCGTAGCTGTGTTCGGCATTTTTTGGGATCGGCTTAAAGCCGAAGTCGAGATACAGCTTAACGGCGACCCAGGAAGTGGTCTGCGTAGGTATCTTAATCACCGTATAACCTATATCGTGCAAACGATTGAGCGTATGTGAGATCAGCGGACGAGCAAGTCCCCTGCCCTGATGATCCCGCCTTACGGACACCCAATGCAGCCAGCCAGCGCCCGATGTATCGCTAGGCTCATAAAAAGCCGTAGCGGTAGCGACCTTTTCACCGCTTTCATTCTCTATAAAAAACATACGGTCGTAAAGCTCGCTCTCATGACCGCCGTAGTATTTTTCCCACGCTTTCAAGCCATCCTCATAGTTATCAAATTCTTTAGCCGACTTTTCTATCTCTATCCAGCTGTCACGATCTCCGTCCTTATAATACACAAAGCGAAAGCCTTCGGGCAAAGGGTATTCATCAAACGGTCGGTTATCGTCGTTATACAGCATTATCTCATAATATTTTATTTTCGGTTCGATATTATCTAAATCAAGCATAGCGTATCCTCTGTTATTAATTATCTTTTATAGCCGACATCCTCCAGCCTTATAGGCTCGGGATTTTTCAAGACCCATTTCACCGAAAGCTCGCACATACGGTTCAGATCTTTTTCCGATTCCGGATCGTCGCCGTTTCTCAGCACGGAGCTTATTCGGGACACTTCTTCAAGCTCGCCGTCATCAAGAGCCTTCCCCACGGAAAGATATTCTTGCATAGCGGCAAGCATTTTCTTGAAATCTCCGTCCCAATTCATACCGCCGTTATCTAATATTTCATAAGACAGCTTTCCGCTTATACGCACGACCTCGCCCTGCACGGTATCGGCATGTCCGCTCGGCGGAACCAGAAGCTCCCACAGCTCGCTGTGCTGTGCAGTCCACTTCTTCGACTTTACTTTTATAAGAGATCTGCCGTCGTACTTAACGACCGGCGGCACAGGCTTTACTTTAAACAGCTTATACAGTTTTTTCAGGGCTTTGTCGGTTTCTTCGAGATAATCGGGATTAAAGCCTGAGCGGTGAAATTCAAAGGTCTTTCCTATTTCCGTCACCCTGTCTTTCATCTTACGGTTTACCTTGACCCCCGCTTTGAGCATAAGCTCCGCTATCTCCGCCGTTTTCGGTATATCCGCATTCATACAGCCTGCCAGAGCGGATTCGAGCGGAGTTTTTTTATTCCAATCCTCGGCGTAAACGTCGGCGCCGTGCCGCAAAAGTATCTTTGCCGCCTCAGTATTGTACGAATTGCAGGCGGTGTGCAGCGGTGTCTGCTTATACATACCCTTGCGAGCCTCTATATCAGCGCCCAGCTCGATCAAAAGCTCTATATTATCATTACTGCCGTGATACGTTATCTGATGATGAAGCGGCGTAGCGCCGTATTGGTCGGGAGTATCCACGTCCAGCCCTTGCTCCACGAGCCATCGCACAAGCTCTTCGGGCGCTCCGGCTACAGACAGAGCCGTACCCTTGCTGTAACCTGTATATGCCGACAGCTCGCACTTATCAAACACTGCTTTCAGATCTTCAATATCTGCGGTTTTGACCATTTCTTCAAAATCCTTGGGAAGAGTTTTTCTTTTCTTCGGCATTTACATCTCCTCCAGTATCTGCGCTATCTGCTCCTCGGATATTTCGAGTCCGTATGTGCCGCCGTCAAACTCCATCACATCGCCGATCTCCTTCTGAAATACGAATCTCAGCTTTCCGTTTTTGACCTTTTTGTCGGTATACAGCTTCTTTACCAGAGCCGCCCTGTCTATATAATCGGGGATATTCACAGGCAGCCTTGCCGCCTTATACAGATTTATGACCCTGTTCATGTTTTCCTCGCCGATAAATCCCAGCCTGTTGCCAAGACGTACCTGAGCCGTCATTCCGATAGCTAAAGCCTCTCCGTGCAGCAGACGGTACTCGCTGAGAGTTTCTATCGCTCTGCCCACAGTATGTCCGAGATTTAAAACCTCTCTCAACGAGGACTCCCTTTCGTCGCGCATTACCACGTCGTACTTCACGGCGCAGTTGTGCTGAGCAATGTATTCGCACACCTCCTCGTCGCAGTCAAAAACCTTATCCACATTCTTTTCAAGATATTCAAAAAGCTCTGAGTCGCCAAGACAGCCGTGCTTTATCGTTTCGGAAAGTCCGCTCGCTATCTGCCTTTCAGGCAGAGTTCTCCAGCATTCGATATCTAAATACACCTTTACGGGCTGATTGAAAATACCTATGAGGTTGGTGGCAAGAGGAGTGTCCACCGCCGTTTTTCCGCCCACGGAAGCGTCTGCCGCCGCCAGCAGAGTGGTAGCATAATTTGCAAAAGGCACTCCTCTGCCGTAAGTTCCCGCAACAAAGCCTGCAAGATCGGTGACTACGCCGCCGCCGACGGCAAGCACAGCGCAATCTCTTCTAAGTCCTGCCGCAAGCATAGAATCCTCTACGAATTCTTTCATTTCACGGGTCTTTGACTCTTCTCCGGCAGGAATAGTGAAGATATGAGCCTCATATCCGTTCTCGATAAGCTTTGAATATATCTCGTCAGCGTAAAGCTCCTTTACCACGCTGTCGGTCACGACCGCAAATCTTCTTATCTTTCCGAAAAGTCCGTTTCGTATATCAGAGATACACTTATCCGCAAGCTTTCTTCCTATCTCTATATCATAAGAGTCGTCCACTACCTTTTTCAGCTCAACTCTGAAATTCATCAATACCATCCCTTTCCTTAAACAATTGATAATTGATAATTGACAATTGATAATTATTCATTACTCATTGTACATTAATTATACACTATTTTGAAGATAAAAGCAAGTGTAATATCGTACAAGGTTTTCCGCTAAAACAAACAGGAGCGCAGTGCACGCTCCTGTTTGACGATACTTATCGGTTGTTACTTATTGCTCATTGGGTCAATAAAGGAGATAGGGTCTATCCATTCGCCGTTTTTCTTAAGCCCGAAGTGCAGGTGCGACTTCATAGCCGCTTCTATTTCGGCAGTGTCGCCTACCGCGCCTATGGTCTGTCCCGACTGTACCTTGTCGCCCTCCTTTACCGCCACGCCTGAGGAGAGATTATAGTAGTAGCCCATGATTCCGCTGCCGTGGTCAATGATAACGGTATAGCCCCAAAGAGGATCTTCCTTTACCTCTGTGACCTCGCCGCTGTTCATTGATTTAACGGGAGTTCCAGCTTCCGCTGCGATGTCCACGCCGTCGTGCGTCTTCCAGACGCCCAGCGTTTCACTCTTTACCAGCTCTCCGAAGCTGAACGGAGCGAGTATCTCTCCGTTTACGGGCATTACGTTAGGCTGAGTTTTCTGCTCTGCTTTTGACGAGCTGTCGTCATCCTTTTTACTGTCGCTTACCAAGGAGCTGTCATCCTTTACTACGCCTCCCTGCTTCTTATCCGCAGCCGCCGTACTGCGAGTATCGGACGCTGAGATAGAAAAGTCGTAGCCCTGCTCCGCAGTCTTTACGGCCTTGCCGTATGCCGCCGCTCCTGCTCCGCCTGCCGCAAGCACCGCAGCCGCAAGTGTGATGTATGCTCCCTTTCCGCCGAGGAGCTGCGCAAGCTTCGTTTCCTTGATAGATTTCATTTTGTTTGCCTTTCCCCGATTTATGAATTCCCGAACCTGAGCCATCGGACGCTAAGGTTCTTTGGCAATATTATGGTACGCAACTGGAATATTTATTCAGAGAAAAAATAATTTTTACAATACACGAAGTCATAAGGCAGCGGCTCATCGTTATGTGACGTATCACCCGGATCTCTTTCCGAAAAGTAAAGACAAAAAAATCCTAAAGGAGCGGTACATCTCCTTTAAGATTTTTTATACATATATTTATTCTTTTATTTATTCTTTTCCGTTCCAGCAATATGTGCACAGGCAGCACGGGTCGATGCCTATAGAGTCCAGCATATCGTCCAGACGGTGGAAACGCAGCGTGGTGAAATTAAGCTGCTTTCTTATCTCCTCAAGCATTTCCTGATAGTTCTTGCTTTCGGGATCTGCATAATCCTGAAGTACCTCTTCGGACACGTTATCACCCTCACGAGCGGCTATAACACGTCTTGTAATCAAGTCCATCTCGGAGTTAGAGCGTGAGAAATTGAGATACTTGCAGCCGTACAGCAGCGGAGGACACGCAGGTCTTATATGAACCTCCTTAGCGCCGCTGTGAAAGAGGTATTCGGTAGTTTCTCTCAGCTGCGTTCCCCTAACGATAGAGTCGTCGATTATGAGCAGACTCTTGTCCTTGATAAGGCTCTGGTCAGGCAGCAGCTTCATTCTGGCTATTCTGTTTCTCTGCGACTGATTGGGCGGCATGAACGAACGGGGCCATGTGGGCGTGTATTTTATAAAAGGACGTGCAAACGGTATCTTGGAGTAGTTTGAATAACCGATAGCGTGAGCGATACCCGAGTCGGGAACGCCTGCTACCAAATCGGGAGATACGTTGTCGCGCTTAGCCAGCGCACTTCCGCAGTTGTAGCGCATCTGCTCCACTCCCACTCCCTCGTAAGACGAGGACGGATATCCGTAATACACCCACAGGAAAGAGCATATCTTCATCTTTTTCTTAGGCTCCGAAACCGTTTCAACGCTTTCGGGGGTCATGAATACTATCTCGGACGGACCAAGCTCCCTGTAATGCTCAAACCCCAGATTGAGGTAAGAAAAGCTCTCAAAAGCCGCGCAGTAGCCGTCCTCCCGCTTACCTATTGCAACAGGAGTTCTGCCCAGACGATCTCTCGCAGCATAGATGCCGTCCTTAGTAAGGATAAGCATAGTCATAGAACCGTCTATGACCTCCTGAGCGTACTTTATACCCTCGAGAAGAGTTTCCTTCTGATTTATGATAGCCGCAACAAGCTCGGTAGTATTTACCTCGCCGCCGCTCATCTCAAAGAAATGCAGATGACTGTTTGCAAAAACCTTTTCCAGCAGCTCGTCCACATTGTTTATCTTACCCACTGTCGTGATAGCGTATGTACACAGCTTTGAACGGATAAGCAGAGGCTGAGCCTCGTAGTCCGAAATACAGCCGATACCCATGCTGCCCGACATATTATTAACATCGTCGGCAAACTTGGTTCTGAACGGAGAGTTTTCTATATTGTGAATAGCTCTGTCAAAGCCTTTTTCACCATACATCACCATACCGGCGCGGCGAGTACCGAGGTGCGAATGATAGTCCGTGCCGTAAAATACGTCAAATACGCAGTTTTCTTTAGTTACTGCCCCAAAAAATCCACCCATAAATATAAGACCTAACCTTTCCTGACTTCACAAAACGATCTATAAAGTCACTGTCTTATTTAATTATATAACATATTCCTACTCTTTTCAAGATTTTCACACAGAATTAATACTTTTTTTACTCTTTTTTATAGTCGCGCTTCACTTTTGTTGAAGCGACGGACTGACTAGCCGCAGCTTTTACTTTGTTGAAAAGTGTGTGTATTTACACCTATCATCTGAAAAATTTACACTTAACCAACGTTTGGGAGTTTGTCACGCAAGGGACAAACTCTTAGTGCAGGCTAAACAAATTAGAAGTCCTATCAAAGTAATCGCCTGCACGGTTGGCATGAGCTTTTACTTTGTTGAAAAATCTAGACTTAACGAACGTTTGGGAGTTTGTCACGCAAGGGACAAACTCTTAGTGCAGGCTAAATAAATTAGAAGTCCTATCAAAGTAATCGCCTGCACGGTTGGCGTGAGCTGTTACTTTACTGCAAATGCGAATTATTTACTTTTTTCGTGCATACCCTGATTTCTTGTAGGGCGAACTGTGTTTTCCCCCTACTGAAAGTTGATTTCCGTGAAGCGGTGAGGCGCTCTATTGACAGGCAAAGAAAAAAATGTTATCATTAAACTATAAAAAATAAAGAATAGGGGCAATATGCAATGAGGACAAAAGTATATGTAAATAAAAACGACAGACAGTCGCCGATTCCGGGATTTGTGATCACTTTGATTTTTCTCGGTATATCTATCGGAATATTTGTTGCTTTTTTTAAAAAGCTTGACGGAAATTATACCGTTGACGGATTTTTCAAAGTCTTTTCGGATTTCGGTATGGCAGTGCTGTTTGCGCTGGTGTTCTTCGGATTTTCGCTTTATTTTATTTGGCAGATGTTTGCCTCTCCGAAAAGGTACGTCGGCGTACTGAAGTCAAAACAGGAAAAGTTTGAAAAGAACAAGCCCGTGACCGAACTGATCTTCGAGGTACAGCCGGAAGGAAAGTCTTTGCAGGCGGTGCGCACCGGGTACAAATGCTATATTAAAAACAAGTCAGATTTTCAGGAGGGAGAAAAATACATTCTCGGCATAAAGACCTTCAATTGGTGTATCAAATATGTTGAAGATCATCAGTACGACGAATCTTCCGCTCAGATAAAAATGGACAATGCTTCGATGCTGCCTGTTTTCATGGGTATACTATTTATTTTCGGAGGAGGGGCAGCTTTCCTTGCAGCAAAGATATTCTACGATATCAACAGAGGGAATAACCCTGCGCCGAACTTCTTGCCTTTGATAATATTACTCGCTGTCTGCGTCAGCGTTTTTGCTATGAAAAACCGCTGGGAAAAGGACACATCGCTCGAACAAAAGCAGGAGAAAACAGGACACGGTCCCGATAAAGGAATCGAATCCATACCGCCGATATCCGACCCCTCGAAATTCAGCGTGCTGAAAGAAACGTTCTCTATAAACGGCGAAAAATATATGATAACCGACAAATTCGGAAATACCGTTTTTAATGTAAAAGCAGATCCGATAAACAGAATGGTCTACAGCATAGTCGACTGCTTTGACAACGAAATAGGCTCGATAGACCATTTCATAAGCTTAACGGAAAAATTCACGGTAAGGCTGAATAACGAGCGCCCCTTTACCGTAAGAAAGAAGATGCAGATAGGTACGGGCTATGAGATCTCCGGTCTGGATTACACCGTGACGGGCAATTATTCCGGCGTCAGATGCGCGATACAGGATCTCGACGGCAGGCTTGTCGCAGATATATCCGTCAGGCAGACCGCAAGCGGCGCATATGTACTCGGAAAAGCCGATGTGGCAGTTTCAGAGGAGTTCCAGAATAATATCTACATAATGCTCATATCGCTCTGCGTGGTAATGGGCAATCTGTATTCAAAAAGATAACACGGGTACTTGACAAGCAAAGATAAAAGTGGTATACTAAGGTGTATATTCTGCAAATACAATTGTGCGTTGGAGGTGGACTTTTTGAATGACGGTTCACGGCTGGTAGTAGTGGCTGAATCGGCTTTGCCGGAAGTCATAGTAAAGGTACTGCGTGCCAAAGAGCTTCGCGCGGCTTCTCAGGATATGTCCTCCTCGGAAGCATGCCGTATAGCGGGGATATCACGCAGCGCTTATTATAAGTATAAGGATTCGGTTTTCAGATACGAGGAACACGCCGACGATAATATTTATTCGCTGAGCCTGCTGCTAAAGGATCAGCAGGGCGTGCTGTCCGCAGTGATATCCGAACTTTACGGGCTGGGTATGAATATTATAAAGATCAATCAGAACCCTCCGCTCGACTCGGTGGCTTCGGTCTCGCTCTCGGTGAGAAGAGATTCGGGCGACGCACAGTTCGGAAAGGATACTATAATAGCTGTCTCTTATACACATCTCCGAGCCCACGAGACCGGAGCCTATCTC
>ERZ1027125.790-NODE-790-length-11690-cov-6.109411_pt1 | contig 11690 bp, 11 predicted proteins | sample MGYA00519249_ERZ1027125 | MGnify/ENA primary metagenome ERZ1027125 (study PRJEB26926, sample SAMN06164580) | human gut metagenome | biome: ENVO:00009003; feature: ENVO:2100002; material: ENVO:00002003 | host: Homo sapiens | place: USA | collected 2012 ... | reverse complement strand
GTAGCGAGTTCGAGCCTCGTAGCCCGCTCCAGAGTAAATCAGGACATCCGATTTGGATGCCCTGATTTTTTTCGTTAGACGGAAAGAACTCGATACCGACACCCATGCGCGAAGCGCATTTTAATCAGAGGTGAGGTAGGGTTCCTGCGAATTGCGGAACGCAATTCGTGGGATGCCGGGAAGCGAGTTCGAGCCTCGTAGCCCGCTCCAAGATGTGTTGATGAAAGGTACAACACAAAAAACACCGCACGAAAGTGCGGCGTTTTTGCATCTTTACAGGCTTTTCTCTGGCGGAAAAGTTAGGAAAAACGCTTTTTTCGGAAAATCAGTTTTTCCACGCGAGAGGCGACATTTCAGAGATGCAGCAGAGCGCTCTTATGGACTGGTGTGACTTGAACACCGAGGCTAAGAAAAGAATGAAGAATAAGAAGGCAGGCCGCCGTTCGGCTCCCCATGTGGGAGAGAACGGCGGCCTTTTTCGTTACATTGGTGCTTATGTTGCTTTCGCCTTGTTTGTCCATCATTCCTTGGTGGTGTTGGTAATAGCTTTCTCGTAACCTTTCGGGTATGCTTGCGTTACAAAAAACGAGGAGGTATCCGAGAATGGCAACCACTAAAAACTTGTGTGCTCAGATCCCCATTGACCTGCATGAGCGGGTCAGCGAAGAACGGGAACGGCTGGGCCAGACCACCAGCGAGTACATCACCAACCTCATCCAAGACTATCCGGCCATTGTGGACATGGAGGTCTTTTTGGCAGGGCGGCAGAGGACAGCCGAGAAAAATGAAAAGCGCCGCCCACATGGAGAGAAATCTCCCATCACATATCTGACACCGTATTTCCGCTGCACCTGCGGCGGAAAACTCATCCGCATTGGCGGTAAATGGTTGGATAACAGCAAGCTGCACCTTAAATGTGGGTCCTGCGGCAGTGCCATCACCACAGATACGGATACAGTGCTGACGGAGACAAATCGACAGATTTACGCATACGAACACCCCAAACAGCCTGCTTATGCCCCATCTGCGGAAGTCATTCGACTGAGCAATGCCATCAATCGTGGCTTAGAGCAGCCGGACTCCCCAGAAGCGGTGATGGCGCTGATTCTACAAGGGGCAGCTGCACGATACGATTGCTGTCCGGAGCCAATTTCTGAATATGAAAATTTTGACCACCTACCGAAAGCAGATTGGAATCACTTTCGACGGGTGGTTTCTTATATCACGATCACACAGGAGCATATCATAACAGTTCAGTTTACAGATCAGGCAGGAAAGGACGAATGATACATGGAAGCGACAACGACTTTAGATAGGCGAGTGCGGGTGATTCCCGCTACAAAAACGCAGGGAGCCATTCACAGCACCCATGATGGGAAAAAGCGGGTGGCGGCCTACTGCCGGGTATCCACCGACAGTGAAGAACAGCTCAACAGCTATGAAGCCCAAAAGTCCTACTATACCCAGAAAATCGAGGAAAGCCCGGATTGGGAAATGGCGGGGATCTATGCCGATGAGGGTATCTCCGGCACCAGCATGAAAAAGCGGACGGAGTTCAAAAAAATGATCACCGCCTGCAAACGGGGCCATATTGATCTCATCATTACGAAATCCCTCTCCCGCTTTGCCCGAAACACGGTAGACTGCCTGGAAACGGTGCGCCTGCTGAAAGCCAACGGTATCGGGGTGTACTTTGAAAAGGAAAACATCAACACCCTCACAGAGTCCAGCGAGTTCCTGATCACCCTGTTCAGCGGCTTCGCCCAGGCGGAATCAGAATCGCTGAGCAAAAATGTTACATGGGGAAAGCAAAAAAGCGCCGAAGCGGGAAAAGTAGATTTCCAGTACAAGAAAATGCTGGGCTACCGCAAGGGCGCGGATGGCCAGCCGGAGATCGTGCCGGAGGAAGCGGAGATTATCCGCCGCATTTACCGCAGGTATCTGGATGGCTGCAGCCTGGGACAAATCAAGCAGGAATTGGAGCAGGACAGTGTCCCTACTGCCCAGAAAGTGGAACGGTGGTCGCCGGCCATCATTCACAATATTCTGACCAACGAGAAGTACATGGGTGACGCCCTGCTGCAAAAGACATATATTACCGACTGCATTACCAAAAAAGTAAAGAAGAACATGGGGGAGCGCCCCATGTACTATGTGGAAAACAATCACCCTGCCATTGTCTCAAGGGAGATGTTCGACCGGGTCCAGAAAGAAATGACACGCCGGTCCAGCAAGCGGAAGGTGCTGCAGAAAAGCGGAAAAACGGAACTGGGGAAATACTCAGGCAAGTATGCTCTGACGGAACTGCTGGTGTGCGGCGAGTGCGGTTCCCCCTACAAGCGGGTGACCTGGGCCAGAAACGGCAAGAAGCGCATCGTGTGGAGATGCGTCTCCCGGCTGGAATTCGGCACCAAATACTGTCATAACTCCCAGACGCTGGATGAGAGCAGACTCCACAACGCCATCCTTGCCGCCATGAACGAGTACGCGGCTATCCGGCAGGAGGTTTGCCCGGATGTACTGGCCATGGTAGAGGAAGCCAAAAGGGCCATGTCGCAGGCTGGAGCAATACTGCTGGAACTGAAAAAGCGCATGGATGCAGTCAGCCAGGAACAGTCTGATGTGCTGGACCGGCTGCTGGCAAACATGGCCGATGCGGAACTGAACGCCAGGATGAAAGCCCTGACGGATGAGAAGGAAGCCCTTAAAGCGCAGATCTTAAAAGTCCAACAAAAAGAAGTAAGCATGGCGGAGCAGGCGGCGAAGCGTCAGCAGATGTGGGACAACTTGAAGGAGTGCTCTGCGGGATACACGGAATTTGATGATGAATTCGTCCGACAGATCATCCAGAAGATCACGGTGGAGGATGCGGAAACCATTCACGTCCACTTTCGAGATTCGGATGTGGTGTTGGAACAAGGTTTAGAATGAATAGAACGGGAGGAAAAGAATGGCAATCTTTATAACTGGTGATACGCACGGTGATTTCAGCAGGCTTCAGCCTGCGGCATTCCATGGGCAACGTGACCTGACCAAAGAGGATTACCTCATCATCTGCGGGGATTATACCGAGTAAATTTCTATACCGAAAAATTTCAGAATCCTGTAAATAAGCAGATTCTACATAAGATTTTTCGGTATAGTATTTTCAATCCAGTGTATAGAGGGCTTGCTTTGCATTCTTGTTTTTCCAGAGTTTCTCAGTGCCTCCGATGATTGGCACTGACTTGTTGATGGCATCACTCATCATCTCCAATGTGGCAAAAGCATAGAAACCAGATGTGGTGGATATGCTTTCATGCCCAAGCAACTGCATTATAAATGGTAAAGGAATGCCGTTTTTATACAAATCCATTGCTTTTGTTTTTCTAAACAAATGGCAGTGAACATTCTCCGGAACCGCATTGCATGTCTCTCGGGCCATCTTTGCCGCTGTACCAACCACGAGACTAATGCTGTCTGTGGAAAGTCTGTGAGGTTTTCCGTCCCTCATGCTATAAAACAGTGGGGCGGACTGTTCCGATGGATGAAACTCCTTCAGATAGGAATTAAGGTGAGCCACAGTCTTCCTCATGATTGGAACATTGCGCCTTTTTCGACCCTTTCCAATTATAGAAATATAGGGGTTAGGTACATCAAGGTGCAGTGATTCTATGTCAAGGTCGGCCAATTCTTGCACCCTGGCTCCTGTATCATATAAGAGTATGAGAATCATTCTGTTCCGTCGGTGTTTCTGCGTGTTCATATCATAAGCAGATAGAATGGCAGCTGTTGCTTCAGGCCGAAGATACAAAATAGGGTGCTTTTCTTCTTTTAGTTTTTGAATTTGGCAAACAGATTCATAGATACCACGAAGTTCAAAGTCCTCCTGTCCACAATATTTTAAAAAAGAACGGATAGATGTGATCCTGAGATTTATTGTTCTGGTTGATGCCCCTTGACCTTTCAACCAGATAATAAACTCTTTTACATAATCACGGGTAAACGCCTCAAAGCTTACAAGCTCATCTTCGATATTCTTTTTTTCTTTCAAGAACCGTAAATATGTTTTAAGTGACTGCTTATACGTTTCTATCGTCTTATCGGACAGGTTTCGTATAGCGGGCATATAATCATGCAGATAGGAACGCGCCATTGTCCAGAAACATTTGTCTCTTTTACGCTTATATCTCATATGGCTCAACCTCAGGCAGTAAACTCTCCAAGTTCTCTGTTGCAGCGGCATAGTCTGCAAAATAGTCAGGGATCAGGTGCACATAGTAATACGTCTTTTCAAGCGAGGAGTGTCCCATATAGCGCATGAGATAAGGAAGCATGGAAATGACATCTTTTCTCTCTTTAGCCCAACGTGCTATATTGGCACACGCAAAGTGGTGCCGGAAGTCGTATGGCCTTGGCTTAATCTCGCCATCTCGTTTGAGCCCTGCCGCAAGCCATATCTTTCTGAAATTAAATGGTATTGATGATGCAGATATGATATTACCGCTTGGTCCCGGGAAAAAATATTCTCGTTTAGGGAAACAATTCCTTATGGCACAATCATATTCTATCAGGTAAGATATCAACTCATCCGATAAAAATAGCCGACGGTCTCGATGTCCTTTTGATTGTAGGATATCCAGATAACCGTCACTAAGGTGGACATTTTCACAACGGAGATGTCTGGCTTCACCACACCTCGCACCGCAGCAATAGAGAAAACGGTACAGGGCCGGATAAACATAAGGACGCCCTGGTGTTTTCTTTCGGAGCACGTATGAGTCACATTCTTTAAAAAATCGTTGTATCTCGATGTCGGACAGCAAGTAAACTTCTGGTCGGAAAGAGTTCTGGGAAACAGGGTATTCAAGAACATATGCGTCTAAATCACCCATGGAGCGAAGATAGCGTCCGAACTCTCTAACAGGACTTATCCAAGGGCCGCATTTTGAATTGGAGTGTTCAGAGCGTTCAATACTCCATCCTACTACGAGGCTTTTGCAGAGAACTGTGCTGTTGCCATGCTTGAAATTGTACCGATCTAAGCTCTTTAAACACCATTGAGCCGATGCATTATATTGTATGCCTATGGAATTTTTAAACTTTAGGAATGTTTCCAGAGATGGCCCGAGCGCACTTATAAAAAGACTCATGTATTTACCTTTCGAGATATTCCTGCAAGAGGCAGTACACATTCTTTAAGGTTACTTATGTCTGCGGTTATATAGATATCGGTAGTTCTTGTTTCCGCATGCCCAAGGATTGCTGCAATTGTTGTTAATGGAATGCTATTTTGAACCATCATCGATGCTGCGTTATGGCGCAGCATACACATACCCCAGATACGACCATCCTTTTGTATGCCAGCGCGTTGGAGTATGTTGCTTACGATATAGTAGCACGTTGAGTGTCCCCCCAAAGGTATAAAAGGTGCTTGGCTTCGCAAGAACACATGGTCATCGTCAACTCTGGGACGCTCCTCTAAAATATAGCGATAGATCGAATTCCCAATATCAACTGTTAATGGAAGGCATACAGCGTTGCCCGTTTTGCTTTGCTGAAAGAAAATGGTCTCATTGTCCCAGTCTATATTGGCGAGCCTCAAATCGACCACATCAACCGCACGCATTCCCGTAGTAAGCCCCAGGAAAAATATCGCTGCATCTCTGTGAGATACACTTGGAGATGATAGTACTTCTTCTATACTCATGATCTCATTGTCCGTAAACATTGGAACTATCCGCTTGGTGCGGTAAGGATGAATCCCTGCCACTGCAAAATAAAGATCTTCACGCCCAAAATGCCGGAAGATATTGCGCAATATGCAGAGGACATTACGCTGATGTTTCTGAGACCAAGAGCAAATATAATTTACGACATCTGATACAGCCAGATCCTTTAAGGTCAGTATTCCACCGTCCTCCATATAGCGAAGGAGATGTAACATCCCATTTTGAAAAAATCCGATCGTTCCAATATTTGAATACTGTGTTTTTAAGTGCTCCATATAATCCTGATAGATTTCTATGAGATGTATAGATTTCGGCAAATTCTTCTCTTTTGTGACCATTGAGAAATCAAAAGTGCCTTGGAGATAAAATGAATTTATTAGCCGCACAAAACGACCATACATGACATTCCGATATCCGACAAACGCTCCTGTTTCCTCATTAAACACATTATCAGCAAATATTTGACCAATGTTGACTGTATAAGTATCATAGCCATTTTCTGCGCAGAACTTCTTGAATCTATTGCTGACTTGTTTGTAGTTTTCGATACTTTTTACCGCATAGCCTGCATTGGTTAAAGCGGCTAAAAAGGCCTCGCACAAATCATTAATATCTGATTTCATAGAAGACACCCTCCATTTGCCTGGTGCTCCCTATAATATCAAAAATATTATGCCGAAAAAAGTCTTTAAATTATTGCATTTTCAGCGCAATATAAAAGATTTCGGGATAATATTTTTTTCGATATAATCTCCACAGATGATGAGGTAATCCTCTTTGGTCAGGTCACGTTGCTCATGGAATGCTGCAGGCAGGAGCCTGCTGAAATCACCGTGCGTATCACCGGTTATAAAAATGGCCATTTCTTTTCTCCCTTTTCTATTCATTCTACTTCCTGTTCCAGCACCACATCCGAGTCTCGGAAGTGGATGTGGATGGTTTCCGCATCCTCCACCGTGATCTTTTGGATGACCTGCCGGACGAGCTCATTGTCAAATTCCGTGTAGCCCGCGGCGCATTCCATGATACTGTCCCACATCTGCCGGCGTCTGGCAGCCTGTTCCTCCAGATCGACCTCTGCCTGCTGCGCGTCTGCGATCTGCGCCTTAAGGGATTCCTTCTCATCCGTCAGCGCTTTCATTCTGGCATTCAGCTCGGTATCGGCCATGTTGACGAGCAGCCGATCCAGCACATCGCTTTGCTCCCGGCTCACCGCATCCATACGCTTCTTCAGCTGCAGCAGCCGTGCACCGGCCTGAGATAACGCCTGCCTGGCTTCCTCCGCCATGGCCAGCACATCGGGGCAGACCTCCTGCCGGATGGCGGCGTACTCGTTCATGGCCGCGAGGATGGCGCTGTGCAGCTTGCCTTCATCCAGTGTCGGAGAGTGCTGGCAGTATTTTGTACCGAACTCCAGCCGGGAGACACAGCGCCACACGATGCGCTTTTTCCCATTTCTGGCCCATGTGACCCGCTTGTAGGGGGAGCCACACTCGCCGCACACCAACAATTCTGTCAGAGCGTATTTGCCGGAGTATTTCCCAAGTTCCGTTTTTCCGCTCTTTTGCAGCACCTTCCGTTTGCTGGACCGGCGCGTCATCTCCTGCTGCACCTGATTGAACAGATCCCTTGAGACAATGGCCGGATGGCTGTTCTCCACATAGTACATCGTGCGTTCACCACGGTTCTTTTTGACCTTTTTGTTGATGCAGTCCGTCACATAGGTTTTCTGCAGCAGGGCGTCTCCAATGTACTTTTCATTGGTCAGGATATTGTGGATGATGGAGGGAGACCAGCGCTCTACACCCTGTGCGGTGGGAACACCGTCCTCGTCCAGCTCCCGCTTGATCTGTCCCAGGGTGCAGCCGTCCAGATACCTGTGGTAAATGCGGCGGATGATCTCCGCTTCCTCCGGTACGATCTCCGGCTGTCCGTCCGCCCCCTTCCGGTATCCCAGCATCTTTTTGTACTGGAAGGTGACCTTTCCTGCCTCCGCGCTCTTCTGCTTTCCCCATGCGACATTCTTGCTGAGAGACTCGGATTCCGCCTGGGCGAAGCCGCTGAACAGGGTGATGAGAAATTCGCTGGATTCCGTGAGGGTGTTGATGTTTTCCTTCTCGAAGTACACCCCAATGCCGTTTGCTTTCAGGAGCCGCACCGTATCCAGGCAATCCACCGTGTTTCTGGCAAAGCGGGAGAGGGACTTGGTGATGATGAGGTCGATGTGTCCCCGCTTGCAGGCGGTGATCATCTTGTTGAACTGCGTCCGTTTTTTCAGGCTGGTGCCGGAGATGCCCTCATCGGCATAGATCCCTGCCATCTCCCAGTCCGGGCTGTCCTGGATCTTCTGGGTGTAGTAGGTCTTTTGCGCCTCATAGCTGTTGAGCTGCTCTTCGCTGTCCGTCGAGACGCGGCAGTAGGCCGCTACGCGCATTTTTCCGTCATGGTCTCTGTGCAGTTCTTCCGGTTTTCTGGTTGCGGGGATCACCCGCACCCGCCGCTCTAAGGTGGCTGCTGTCGCTTCCATGGATCATTCATCCTTTCCTGTCGCTTTTTTATCCGTAAATATAAGAGTTACTTCGGTATCCTGTGAGATGGTGATATGGGAAACCGCTCGTTGGAAGCGTCTCCAATCCGCCTCTGTCAGACTATCTGACGGTTCAGATTCGGCAGACGGCTCTGGACAGCAGGCATACCGCGCTGCCGCGCCCTGCAGGATCAGCGCCATCACCGCTTCCGGCGAGTCTGGCTGCTCCAGCCCCCGGTTGATGGCATTGTCCAGCCGCATGACCTCCGCAGAGGGCGTGTAGGCGGTGCAGCTGGGCTGTTCATGGTCCCGGAACTGACGGACGATCCCGTTTACCGTCGCATCCATGTCCATGACCGCGGTATTCCCGCAGCCTTCGCATCTCAGATACAGCTTGCCGCTGTTCTGCCAGCCGCCGCCCAGCCGGGTCATCTTCCCGCCGCAGGTGCAGCGGAAGTATGGAGTCAACCGCGCAATGGCAGGCTTCTCTCCGTGGGACTGCTTCCTGGCATTCTTTTCCGCCGTCTTTTCCTGCGCCGCTTGGAAAATATCCGCTTCCACCAGTATGGGGTATCCCCCCTTACCGGTGTAACGGGGATTTTCCAAAAGGCGCTTTACCTTGTGCTTGTTCCAGAGCGGCACTTCCCGGCAATACGGAACGCCCTGCCGGTTCAAGGCGTCCGAGATGGCCTGATAGGAAGCTCCGGCGTTGTAGAGCGTAAAGACCATGCTGACGGTTCGCTGTTCCTCCGGCACGATCTCCAACGCGCCGTTTCGGATTTGATACCCGTATAACACCTTGCGGTTGATCATCTTGCCGCCACCTCCCATTGTTCTGTCAGCTCCAAGCCTCCGTAAAGCCGGAAGCGGATACGGTTTTGAGACTCTGCAATGATCTTCTCCACCAGATGTTCGAACAGCTCTTCATCGAAGCCGTCCAGCCGTTCCGGTCCGTTGAGAAGCGTCTGCTCCACCTTGCGGAGCGCATCCATCGTTTCGTCTATCGCTTCGTTCTCTGTCAGCCTGCGCCGTTCTCCGCGAAGCTGCGCCAGTCTGGCGCTGATGGCATTCATGCGGGCGGCGCAGATATCCGCGTCCAGCAAGCCATTGGCCCGCAGAGTGCTGATCTTATGGCTTTCTTCTGTTGCTTCCGCGATGGCCCGGTTGATGGCCAGCACCTGCGGATGATTCTGCCGCAGGATCGTGTCCAGCGTGTTCAGCTGCCGGAGGGCCGGGGCCAGAATGATGTCCGCGTTGCTTTTGAGCCTGTGGTACATCCGCAGGAAGGCGGCATGGATCTCCGCTTCCGGGATGCGTCCTACAGGGCAGTCCGCGGCGTGGCGGTCGTGGGTTCGGCAGACCCATGTCACATATCCGCTCTGGCTGCTTCGGCGCTGAAACACCGTCCCGCAGTTCCCACAAACGATTTTTAAGGCAAGAGGGCTTTTTTCTCTGCGCTTTTTCTCTTTCTGCGCTTTCTTTTGCAGCAGTGCCTGCACCCGCTCAAAGGTGTCCCGGTCGATGATAGCTGGATGGGAGTTCTCCGTGTAGTATTGCAGGCGTTCCCCGTGATTTCGTTTCTGCACGAAGGGGAAACCGCAGCTGTAGGATTTCTGGCTCAGAGCGTCTCCGATGTACTTTTCATTGGTCAGCAGGTATCGAACCCCCGTTTCTCTCCAGCATTCCGCGCCAGACTGGGAGGGGATGCCTTTCGCCGTCAGCTGCTCCGCGATCCATCCGGAGCTGCGCCCCTTGAGGTATGCGTCGAAGATCCAGCGCACCGTGGCGGCTTCCTCCGGGACGATCTCAAGGTCTTTCTTATTTACGATTCGGTATCCGTAAGGGGCGGTGCAGGTGATAAATTCCCCACGCTCCATCCGCCGCTGATAGCTCATCTTCTGATTGGCGGAGATGGAGATGGATTCCTGCTGGGCAAGAGAACCGGAAACGCTCACCATCAGTTCGGTGGTGAGCGTTTTCGTGTCGATATTTTCTTTTTCAAACCGGACGCTGACGCCCATGGTGGATAACTCCCGCAGGGCGGACAGGCAGTCTCTGGTATTCCGGGCGAAGCGGGATACGGACTTCACCAGAATTCGGTCGATCTTGCCCTTTCGACAGTCTGCCATCATCCGGTTGAAGTCCTCCCGCCTATCCATCCGGGTGCCGGTGAGCCCTTCGTCGGCATACACGTCTACCAACTCCCAGCCGTCATGCTGGGCGATCTCCTCCGTGTAGCTGCGGATCTGGGCGGCGTAGGAATGCAGCTGATCCTTGGAGTCCGAACTGACCCGGCAGTAGGCTGCCACCCGCAGATGTTCCGCTTCCCGCGTCTGCGGCGCGATGATTTTTACCTGTGCCATGTTTTTCACTTCCCTGTATCTTTTTTGTCAACACACAAGCTACCACACGATCCGCAGAATATCCAGCACTATTCCCAAACAGTCTGCGGGGAATATTTCTCTCTGGCCAGTCTCTTGGCGTAAGACAGTTCTTCCGCGCTCAGCAGGCCGATTTCCGCCAGATGCTCCAGCATCCTGACTGCCAGCCGATACTGCAATTCTTTCTTTGCGTCGATCATCTTCCCACCTCAAAATAGCTCTCCGGCTTTTTCTCCCGCAGAAACCTTGTCACTTCCCGCAGGCTGCCGGTTCTCCGCATTTCCGGCAATGCCTCACTCACAGCCTGGGCGTATCTGCGCCCACGGCAGGCCCGTTCATCCAGAATGGCGATGACGCAGGTATCGCTCTCCGTGCGGATGGCCCGTCCAAAGCCCTGACGCAGCTTGATCTGCATCTCCGGTACAGCTACCTCACGGATGAATGCGTGAAGGGAAGAATACTTCTCCAATTCCCGTTCCTTCCGGGCGTCTGGGTAGGCGAAAGGCAGGCGTGGGATGATCAGCAGAGATACACAGTCGCCGGGGAAATCAAAGCCCTCCCATGCCGCGCCGGTGGCCAGCAACACCGCTCTCGGCGTGTGCCGGAACTGTTCAATGATGTGGGGCGCGTTGCGGCCCAACGTCAGCAGTGGGAATGGGAGTGATTCCTCCCGTAGCCGCTCCTTCACAGCCGACATGGCTGCGTAGGAGGTAAAGAGCACCAGCGCGTGACCGGAAGCTGCTTTGATGAGTCCGACGAGCTCGGCAGTCAGCTCATTAAAGTACACATCCGTATCCTCCACTCTCTGGCGGGGCGGGATTTGCGGAAGGTAGAGCAGGCAGTTGTTCCGGTAGTCAAAGGGGGATGGAGAAACGGATTCCATGACACGGTGTCCCTTCTCCAATCCTGCCTGCGTTTTGAAACGGCGGAAATCGCTGCCCACCGCCATAGTGCCGGAGGTCAGAACAAACGCCTGATTCGGCTGCCACAGGATCTTTTTCATCCGCTGCGTGATGTCATCAGCCGCGGCACACAGCATCTGTCTCTTATACACATCTCCGAGCCCACGAG
>ERZ1027125.788-NODE-788-length-11697-cov-8.148600_pt1 | contig 11697 bp, 10 predicted proteins | sample MGYA00519249_ERZ1027125 | MGnify/ENA primary metagenome ERZ1027125 (study PRJEB26926, sample SAMN06164580) | human gut metagenome | biome: ENVO:00009003; feature: ENVO:2100002; material: ENVO:00002003 | host: Homo sapiens | place: USA | collected 2012 ... | reverse complement strand
CGGGTCATCCACACCACGGCGGATTTTGACTATGTGGACAATCTGGCCTTTTCCGGCCACGCGGTGCAAAAGGCCATCGCCGCTCTACGGGCGGGCTGCGACATCGTCACCGATACCCAGATGGTCAAGGCCGGGATCAATAAGACGATCCTCGCCTCGCTGGGCGGAGAGGTACACTGCTTCATGTCGGACGCGGACGTGGCGGCGGAGGCTAAGGAGCGCGGTGTGACCCGTGCCTTTGTATCCATGGAGCGGGCGGCAGCCCTGCCCAAGCCCTGCATCTTTGCCATCGGCAACGCCCCTACGGCACTTTTTTCGCTGGAGAATCTGATGGAGGCAGACAAGCTCCGCCCCGCCCTCATTATCGGGGTACCGGTGGGCTTTGTGAATGTGGTGGAGAGCAAGGAGCGCATCATCGAGGCCGCTGCCGCGCCCTACATCGTGTCCCGGGGCCGCAAGGGCGGCAGCAACGTGGCGGCGGCCATCTGCAACGCCATGCTCTACCAGATCAGGCGGTAGGTTATGAAGGAATTTATCATACGGGACGGAAAAAAGCTCCGTCTGGGCTACACCACCGGCTCCTGTGCCGCGGCGGCGGCCAAGGCCGCCGCATGGATGCTGCTGAGCGGCAGCAAAAAGGAGTCCATCCGCCTGCTGACACCCAAGGGCATGGAGCTGACATTGGCGGTGGAGGACATCTGTCTGTCCCCGGACTGTGTGCGCTGCGCCATCCGGAAGGACAGCGGTGATGACCCGGATATCACCCGTGACACCCTGATCTATGCCGAGGTGCGGAAAACGGAGACGGTTGGCATTGTCATCGACGGCGGACAGGGCGTAGGCCGAGTAACCAAGCCGGGTCTTGACCAGCCGGTGGGGGCGGCGGCCATCAATTCTGTACCCCGCCTGATGATCCGGGAGGCCGTGGAGGAGGTCTGCGGCCTGTTCGGATACACCGGCGGCATGTATGTGGTAATCTCCGCTCCCGACGGCGAGACGCTGGCAAAAAAGACCTTCAATCCCCGGTTGGGCATTGAGGGCGGCATCTCTATCTTAGGCACCACGGGGATCGTAGAGCCTATGAGTGAGCAGGCGCTGGTGGACACCATCCATGTAGAGCTGCGGCAGCGGCGGGAGGGCGGCGCGGATTATGTACTGCTGGCCCCCGGCAACTACGGCGTAGACTATATCAAGGGTGCCATGGGCATCGACCCCGCCACGGCGGTGATGACCTCCAACTTCATCGGCGACGCGCTGGAGATGTGCCGGGAGCTGGACTTCCGAGGGGTGCTGCTCATCGGTCATATCGGCAAGCTGGTAAAGCTGGCGGGCGGTATGTGGAACACCCACTCCCGCTACGGCGACTGCCGCATGGACATCCTGACGGCCTGTGCCGCCGCAGAGGGGCTGCACGGCGGTGCGGCGGCGGAGATGCTCTGCTGCGCCACCTGTGACGACGCCCTGCGGCTGTTGAAGGAGCAGGGACTTTATGACGCAGTGCTGCACCGGCTGGCCGGGCGCATTGACGACATGATGCACTATAAATGCAGTGATATAGAGACGGGAGCCATCCTCTTTTCCAAGGAATATGGCTATCTTTGTGAGACGAAGGGCGCATCCAAGCTGCTGCGCCGGATAAAGGAGGACTGACAATGGTACATTTTGTGGGAGCGGGCAGCGGCGCTGCCGACCTCATCACCGTCCGAGGCGCCAAGCTGCTGGGCGAGGCCGACGTGGTGATCTACGCCGGCTCACTGGTGAATCCGGCGCTGCTGGACTACACCAGGGAGGGCTGCGAGATCCACGACAGCGCCAAACTGACGCTGGAAGAGGTCATCGCCCTCATCGAGAAAGCGGAGGCGGAGGGAAAGACCACGGTGCGTCTGCACACGGGGGATTCCAGCATCTATGGTGCGGTGCGGGAGCAGTTCGACGAGCTGGAAAAGCGGGACATTGTCTACGATGTCTGCCCCGGCGTAAGCGCCTTCTGCGGCGCAGCGTCCGCGCTGCGGGCGGAGTACACCCTGCCCGATGTGAGCCAGACCGTCATCATCACCCGCGCCCCGGGCCGCACCCCGGTGCCGGAGCGGGAGTCCATCCGCTCGCTGGCGGCCCATCAGGCCACCATGGTGCTGTTTCTCAGCACCTCACTGACAGAGCTTCTGCAAGCCCAGCTGCTGGCGGGAGGCTATACCGCTGACACCCCGGCGGCGGTGGTCTACAAGGCCACTTGGCCGGAGGAGCATATCTTCCGCTGCACGGTGGGGACACTCCACGAGACGGTGACAGGCAACAGTCTGACCAAGACCTCGCTGATCGTGGTGGGCAACTGTCTGGGCGACACCTATCTGCGCTCGCTGCTGTATCACCCCAACTTTACAACGGAGTTCCGCAAGGGGGCGCAATGAGAGCAGCCATGTTCACTTTCAGCCGCGGTGGCTGCGCCACGGCGCGGCGGATACTGGCGGCGCTGCCGGAGAAGGCATGGATGTGCTATACCATGCCGCGTTTTGAAGAGCCGGGCTTTCTGCCGCTGGACAAGGCGGTATATGGCGCGTGTTTTTCCTCCATGGACGCACTGATCTTTGTGGGGGCCTGCGGCATCGCCGTGCGGGAGATCGCCCCCTATGTCAAAAGCAAAAAAACCGACCCGGCGGTGGTTTGCATCGACGAGGCGGGTCGGTTTGTGATCCCTCTGCTCTCCGGCCATATCGGCGGCGCCAACGCGCTGGCGGTGAAGCTGGCGGAAAAGCTTGGGGGCACGGCGGTGGTCACCACCGCCACCGATGTCCGCGGCAAATTCTCCGTGGACGCATGGGCTGCCCGACACGGCTGCGCCATTTCCGACATGGGGCTTGCCAAGGTGGTGTCGGCGGCGATCTTAGAGGAGGATATCCCCCTTTGCAGCCAGTTTCCTCTGCCCGCCCCCCTGCCGGAGGGTACGTTTGCCGGGGAGAGCGGCCCGCTGGGCGTTTTCATTGGCTGGCGAACAAAGGCACACTTCGCCCGCACCCTGCGGCTTATCCCTCGTGTGCTGCGGGTAGGCATAGGCTGCCGGCGGGGCATCTCCGCCGAGGCGGTGGTGCGCGCAGTGCAGACAGTGTTCGCGGAAAACGGGCTGGACACGGCGGCCATCTGCGGCGTCTGTTCCATCGACCTGAAGCAGGACGAGGCAGGCCTGCTGACCGCCTGTGAGAAAAACAACTGGCCGGTGCATTTTTACACGGCGCAGCAGCTGCGGGATGTGGCGGGTGACTTCACTCCCTCCGACTTCGTCCGCTCCGTTACCGGCGTAGACAATGTCTGTGAGCGGGCGGCGCTGCTGGATGCCGAAAAACTGATCGTACAAAAAACAGCGCGGGACGGCGTGACCGTCGCCGTCGCGGCGGAGCATTGGGAGGTGCGCTTTGGGTAAGGTAATTGTAGTAGGTATCGGGCCGGGCAGCTATGAGGATATGACCATTCGGGCGGATACCGCCCTGCGGGCGTGTGACGCCATCGTAGGCTACCCGGTGTATGTGGATCTGGTGCGGGATCGCTACCCCGGCAAGGAGCTTCACTCCACCCCCATGACACGGGAGGCCGAGCGCTGCCAGCTGGCGCTGGAGCTGGCGCGCAGCGGTAAGACCGTCGCCATGGTCTGCTCCGGTGACAGCGGCATCTACGGCATGGCGGCGCTGGTCTATGAGCTGCGGGGCGAGGCGCGGGAGCCTGAAATTCAGGTGGTGCCTGGTCTGACGGCGGCTTGCAGCGCCGCAGCGGTGCTGGGTGCGCCGCTGACCCACGACTTCGCGGTCATCAGCCTCAGCGATCGGCTGACGCCGTGGGAAACCATCGAAAAGCGGCTGGACTGCGCGGCGGCGGCGGATCTGACCATCGCCCTGTACAACCCCGCCAGCCACGGTAGACCCGACCACCTGAAGCGAGCTTGCGATATCCTGCTGCGCCGTCTGCCGGGAGAACGGCTGTGCGGCATCGTGCGCAATATTGGCCGTGAGGGGCAGAGCAGCCGCATCCTGACGCTGGCAGAGCTGCGGGAGGCGGAGGTGGATATGTTCTGCACCGTGCTGATCGGCAGCGCCGCCGTCAAAACGGTGGCCGGTCAACTGGTCACACCCAGAGGATACCGCAATGTGTAATATCTGCGTGTTTGCCGGCACCACGGAGGGCCGGGAGCTGGTGGAATTCCTGGCCGGACAGCCGGTGCAGGCTACGGTATGCGTGGCCACGGAGTACGGTGAAACGCTGCTGCCGGAGGCGGAAAACATTACGGTTCTGGCGGGACGCATCCCGGTAGAGGACATCATCCGGATGCTGCAAAGGATGCGGTTCGATCTGGTCATCGACGCTACCCACCCCTATGCCACCTCCATCACCGAGAGCATCTGCACAGCCTGTCGGGAAACGGAGACGGAGTATCTGCGCCTGCTGCGGCAATCCTCCGAACAGACGGAGGATGTGGTCTGCGTGGAGAATGCGGCGGCGGCCGCCGCGTTTCTGGAGAGTACGCGGGGCAATATCCTGCTGACCACCGGCAGTAAGGAGCTGGCGGCATATAGCGGCATCCCCGATTTTGCCCAGCGGGTATACGCCCGGGTGCTGCCCATGGATGCCTCGCTGGAGGCCTGCCGCGCAGCGGGTCTGAAGGCCGCCCATATCATCGCCATGCAGGGGCCTTTCTCCGAGGAGATGGATATGGCCACACTGCGGTTTGCCAACGCCGCATGGATGGTGACCAAGGACGGCGGCGAAGCCGGCGGCTTTCCTGCTAAGGTGTCCGCTGCCCGGAAGGCGGGCGCAGGCCTGGTGGTCATTGGCCGCCCGCCTCAGCGGGAGGGGCTTCCCTTTGCGGCGGTGCTGGATGTGCTGTGTAAGCGGTTCGGCTGCACCGTCCGGCCGCAGGTGCGGATCGTCGGCATCGGCCCCGGCAGCCGGGAGGCTATGACCCGTGAGGTCAGTGAAACCATTGAGGCGGCGGACTGTCTCATCGGTGCAAAACGGATGCTGGAGGCTGTGGCGCGCCCGGGACAACACACCTGCGACGCCATTGCGCCGCAGGATATTGTGGACTTTATCCGCACCCACCGGGAGTACCGCCGCTTCGCGGTGGTCATGTCCGGCGATACCGGCTTCTTCAGCGGCACGAAAAAGCTGCTGCCCCTGCTGGAGGGCTGCGACACGGCGGTGCTGCCGGGTTTGAGCTCGTTGTCCTATCTGTGCGCCCGGCTCCGGACCTCCTATGAGGATGTCCGGATGGTGAGTCTCCACGGGCGGCAGCACAACATTCTGCCGGAGGTGCGGGCAACCAGCCGCCTCTTTGCGCTGGTAGGCGGCGAGCGCGGCATCAACGACCTGTGCCGTACGCTGACAGAGGGTGATCTGGGCCACGTCTCTGTGTATGTGGGCCAGCGGCTGGGCTACCCGGATGAGCGCATCGTGCGCGGCACGGCGGCGGAGCTGACGGATGGTGTCTATGCCCCTCTGAGCGTGGCGCTTATCGAAAACCCCCATCCCGACGCGGTGGTCACACCGGGTCTGCCGGATGACGCCTTTCTCCGCAGTGCGGAGGGAATGCCCGTGGTTCCCATGACCAAAAGTGAGGTGCGGGCGGTGTGCCTTTCCAAGCTGCGGCTGACGGAGCGGAGCGTCTGCTGGGACATCGGCGCCGGTACCGGCTCAGTGTCGGTGGAAATGGCCTTACAGGCAAAGCAAGGGCATGTCTGCGCGGTAGAGCGGCGTGAGGACGCCGCGGCGCTGCTGGGGCAAAACCGTAATCGGTTTGCATTGGAAAACTTACAGGTGGTCTGCGGCAGCGCGCCGGAGGCCTGCGTCGGTCTGCCAGCCCCCACTCACGCATTCATCGGCGGCAGTGCCGGCAATATGCACGAGATCGTGGCGCTGCTTCTGGCAAAAAATCCCCGTGTCCGTATCGTGGCCACGGCCGTTTCCCTGGAGTCCGTGGCTGAGCTGACGGACTGCCTGACGGCGTTCCCATTTGCGGAGACGGAGGTGGTGTCCCTGCAGGCAGCGCGGGACAGAAAGGCCGGAAGCTACCACCTGATGAGCGGACAGAATCCCATTTATATTTTTACAATGCAGGGCGGAGGAGAAACGGCATGATGTGGTCGCTTGCGGCACTTGTTATCGGCTTTTGCATAGACCTTCTGGTGGGCGACCCTCATGGCTTTCCCCATCCGGTCGTTCTGATTGGAAAATGTATCAGTGTGTTGGAGCGGGGGCTGCGGTGCATATGCCCCAAAACGCCCTCCGGTGAGCGGGCGGCGGGCGCCATCCTGTGGGGCGCGGTGGTCATCGTGTCCACCGCCGTCCCGGCTCTGCTGCTGTGGCTGAGCGGTCTGGTCAGCCCGTGGCTGCGTCTGGCGCTGGAAAGCGTGATGTGCTGGCAGATCTTGGCCGTCAAGTCCCTGCGGGACGAGAGCATGAAGGTCTATGACGCGCTGGAGAGCGGGGATTTGGCCGCCTCCCGCCATGCTGTTTCCATGATCGTGGGGCGGGATACCGACCGGCTGGACGATGCCGCCGTGACCCGTGCCGCCGTGGAAACGGTGGCGGAGAACACCTCCGACGGCGTGGTGGCGCCGCTGCTGTTTCTGGCCATCGGCGGCGCGCCGCTGGGATTTTTCTATAAGGCGGTGAACACCATGGACTCCATGCTGGGGTATGTGGAGCCACCCTATAAGAACATCGGTCTGGTACCCGCCAGGGCGGACGATGTGGTGAATTATATCCCGGCGCGGCTGTCCGCCCTGCTGATGCTGACGGCGGGCGGCCTGATGGGACTGGATATTTCAGCGGGCTGGCGGATCTTCCGCCGCGACCGCCGGAAGCACGCCAGTCCCAACTCGGCGCAGACGGAATCTGTCTGCGCCGGGCTTCTGGGTCTGCGTCTGGCCGGGGATGCGTGGTACCACGGCGTGCTGCACAAAAAAGAGTATATCGGCGACGCATCGCGGGAGATCACCCACGAGGACATCCCCCGTGCGTGCCGCCTGATGACCGTCACAGCGGTTCTCACCCTGCTTTTAAGCTGTGCGGCCAAGCTGCTCTTTGCGCTGTAAAGGAGACATAGATGCTGTATCAAACAGAAAATCAACACGGCGGCGATGTATACGGCGGCGGTATCACGCTGGATTTTTCCGCCAACACCAACCCTCTGGGTACGCCTCCCGGCGTACTGGAGGCGGTGTGCAGGGCTCTGCCCCAGCTGCACCGCTACCCCGACCCCTACTGCCGCCGGCTGGTGCAGGCTATCGCGGGCCATGAGCAGGTGCCGGCGTCCTATATTCTCTGCGGAAACGGCGCGGCAGACCTGATCTACACATACTGCGCCGCCCTGCAGCCCCGGACGGCGGTGGAGCTGGCCCCCACCTTTGTGGAATATGGGGCGGGACTGGCGCAGGTGGGTTGCCGCGTAGAGCGGTATTTCCTGCATCAGGCGCAGAATTTCGATTTGGACGAGAGGTTTCTGTCCTTCTTAGAGGAGAAAAAACCGGAGGTGGTATTCCTCTGTAACCCCAACAACCCCACCGGGCGGCTGATCCCGCTCCCTCTGCTGGAGCAGATCCTGCAATACTGCGCGGCACAAGGGGCGCGGCTGTTTCTGGATGAGTGCTTTCTCGATCTCACGGAGGACGGCGTCAGCGCCAAGTCCCTTCTGGCAGCGCATCCGGCGCTGCTGCTCCTGAAGGCCTTTACCAAGAGCTACGGCATGGCCGGTTTACGGCTTGGGTACTGCCTGTGCGCCGACAGTGCGCTGCTGCACGAAATGGCGGCCGCGTCCCCGCCGTGGAACGTATCCACACCGGCTCAGAATGCCGGTGTGGCGGCGCTGGCGGAGCGGGACTTCCTGCAAAGGACGCTGTCCCTCGTCCGCACGGAGCGGCGGTGGCTCACGGATAACCTGACGGCGCTGGGCTTCTGGGTATGCCCGTCCCATGCCAATTACCTGCTGTTCCGCGGGCCGCTGGGGCTGCGGGAGGGTCTGCTGCGGCAGGGTATCGCCATCCGTGGCTGTGGGAATTACAGCGGGCTGGGCGACGGGTGGTATCGCATTGCGGTGCGGCCTCACGGGGAAAATGAAGCATTGATAACGGCCATCCGGCAATTCTGCAAGGAGAAATCACTATGGCAATGAATATTATGATTCAGGGGACCATGTCCAATGCGGGAAAGAGCCTGCTGGCGGCGGGACTCTGCCGCGTTTTGAAGCAGGACGGCTACCGCGTGGCACCGTTCAAGAGCCAGAACATGGCGCTGAACTCCTTCATCACCAAGGACGGCGGCGAGATGGGCCGGGCGCAGGTAGTGCAGGCAGAAGCCGCCGGGATCGAGCCGGACACCCGCATGAATCCCATCCTGCTCAAGCCCACCACCGACGTGGGCAGTCAGGTCATCATCAACGGACAGGTGCGGGGCAATATGCAGGCCATGGAGTACTTCCGCCGCAAGCGGGACTACATCCCCGCTGTGCTGGAGGCCTACAACAGTCTGAACTCAGAGTATGACGTGATCGTCATTGAGGGGGCAGGCAGTCCCGCGGAGATCAATCTCAAGCAGGATGATATCGTCAATATGGGCCTTGCCAAGCTGGTGGACGCGCCGGTGCTGCTGGTAGGCGACATCGACCGGGGCGGCGTGTTCGCCCAGCTCTACGGTACGGTGGCACTGCTGGAGGAGGACGAGCGCCGCCGCATCAAGGGCGTGGTGGTCAACAAATTCCGGGGCGACCGGGCCATTCTGGAGCCGGGACTGAAGACGCTGGAGCAGCTGTGCGGCATCCCGGTGGCGGGGGTCATCCCCTACACCCATGTAGACATCGACGACGAAGACAGCCTGACCGAGCGGTTTGGCCGCTCCAAAGAGCGAAAGCTCTTGGATATCGCGGTAATCCGTGTGCCGCGCATCTCCAATTTCACGGATTTCAGCCCCTTCGAACATTACGGAAACGTGTCGCTGCGCTATGTGGATCAGGTGAGCGACCTGCACCAGCCGGACATGATCCTGCTGCCGGGTACCAAGAGCACCATTGCCGACCTGCGGTGGCTGCGGCAGTCCGGTCTGGAGGCGGCCATTTTGAAGGCGGCTGACGCCGGCACGCTGGTTTTCGGCATCTGCGGCGGCTATCAGATGCTGGGGCGCACCGTGTCCGACCCGGAGCAGGTGGAGGCCGCCGGTGTCACGGAGATCAACGGTTTGGGCCTGCTGGAGATGGACACCGAATTCCGGGGTGAAAAGGTGCAGACCCAGACGCAAGGCGTCTTTCACGGTGTGGAGGGAATGCTCTCCGGCCTGAACGGACTCGCCTACGAGGGGTATGAGATCCACATGGGCCGCAGTCAGCAGCAGATGCCCGCCCTCACCGGCAGCAGAAACGTATACGGCAGCTATGTCCACGGCATTTTTGACGCGCCGGGCATCACGGATACGATCCTGAAAGCACTGTGCGCCAGAAAGGGCGTGTCCTTTGACGCACTGGCAACCTTTGACGCCTGCGGCTACAAGGAACGGCAGTACGACCTGCTGGCGGACGTGGTACGCGGCGGACTGGATATGTCCTTTGTCTACCGGGTGCTGCGCCGGGAAGTATAACGAAACAAGTTCCAATGGAAAAAGGGGGAGAGACTTGAGCAGGATATTATGCGTGATTGACGGCATGACGGATCCCCACTTTCAGGTGGAGCGATATGGCCATCTGGCGTCCATGGGTTCGGTGCGGTATGTGGATACCTGCGGCGGCTTCCCACCGGAAACACTGCACTGCGTACTGCGCCTGTTGGGGGTAACGGATCTGCCGGTACATCTCCGAGGCTATGTAGAGGCGCTGGGGGCCGGAATCCCCGTCCGGCCCGATGACCTGCTACTGCGGGGCAGCTGCTACACGCTGGATGGAGAGGGCTGCTGTACCATGCCTTGCTGTGCCCCGGCAAAGGTAGAGGATCCTGCATTTACCTATTACCGGCTGGGCGGCTATCAGGCACTGCTGGTATTTCCCCACATGGCGCATACTGTGAATAACATTGTAACGCAGATTCCTTCCGGCGGGCAGCGGGCACTGTGCCCGCAGGGAAGCTTGGTACTGCGCCATGCCTTTGAAAGACTGCTGACGAAAGAACGATGTATGCTTCTGTGGGGACAGTCTGTTCCGGTAGCACTGCCGCCATTTCCCCAGAAGAGCGCCGTGATCTGCGGCAAGGAGTTGGTAAAGGGGATTGCCCGGCTGCTGCACATGGAGCTTTTCCCGGTAAAGGGGGCTACTGGCGATGTGGATACGGATCTGGACGCCAAGACAGAGGCAGCCCTGCGAGCGGCGGAACGCTGCCCCTTTGTGCTGCTGCATATCAACGGGGCGGATGAAGCGGCCCATCGCCACGATTCGGCGGAAAAGGAGACTTTCCTGCGCCGGGTCGATGATAGGGTGCTCTCCCGGCTGTTGGCGTCTGAGCATGAGATTGTGGTGGCCTCCGACCACGGAGCTGATCCAGAAAGCGGAGCCCATCTGGGTGGCCCACAGCCTTTTTTTACCAGCCGTTAAATGGTAATAGTCAAAATATGAAGACTGCATAACGGCGGCAAGGCTTAAAATCAAAACCTCTGGCTTATCCGTAATCTCATTAAGATAAGCAATAATCCAGACCGCCGATAGGGCGGTCTGGATTATTTTTGCAAAAAATCAAAAAAAACACTTGACAATTTGATAAAAATCGGAAGCTTCGCCTTGAGAGGAATTTCAAGGAGACCACGCCGATGAGAAACTACCCGAACACCCTGAAAAGAAAGCTTCTGGATACCATATAAGAAACGCATGGGAGGATATCCAGGAGAAACTTCTGGCAGGACGAATCGCGGATTACAGTGAGAAGCTGGAAGCTCTGGGTCAGAAAGCCACAGACTACCTTCCCGCCGAATTGGAGAAATTCAAGGAGGCTACCGGCTATGAGGAATGGCTGGATTTTGACCCGGAAGCTGTCCGGGAAGGACTTGAAAACCCGGACAAATCCCGCATTGATGAAATGCTAGCCTTTGCGGAAAAGGCGGAGCGGGAATATGCCGCCGAGGCGGCAGCCTATGAGCAGACCCCGGCGGATATTGCAGAACAGGCCCGGGCTGTCTACGGGGAGCCGGAGAAAATGACCGTTCTGGTGGTGGAGCCGTTGAAGGAGCCCTATGTAAAACAAATCGACCCCGGCTACAAATCCATGCAGGCGGAAGTCGATGGAACCATCTGGAATGGGCGTTCTTCCTGGGCGGGAACGGGAGGCGGCAGTATCATCCACTCTGTCAACGCTGTGTATATGGCTGTAAACAGAGCTTCCGGGTAAAACAGTGAATCTGTTTCCACCGACATGTTCCTGTCCACCGTTCGCAAGTACACGCGGGCAAAGAAACTGACACCCCGAATGCTCAATGAGCTGATCCAGCGCATTGAGGTACACCAGGCCGAAAGGATTGATGGCGAGTGGGTTCAAAAACTGACCATCTACTACAACTGCATTGGGGCCCTGTTCATCCCGGATACCGATACTCTGCCTACCCCAGATGTGACAGTGAATACCCGCAAGGGCGTATTCGTTACCTACGAACCGGCGCAAAATGAGCAATAAAATAACGAGTATTCTTACAGAATGTCAAATCCTATAAGAACACTCGTTATGGTGCGGGCAACAGGACCTGTCTCTT
>ERZ1027125.780-NODE-780-length-11772-cov-4.439020_pt1 | contig 11772 bp, 13 predicted proteins | sample MGYA00519249_ERZ1027125 | MGnify/ENA primary metagenome ERZ1027125 (study PRJEB26926, sample SAMN06164580) | human gut metagenome | biome: ENVO:00009003; feature: ENVO:2100002; material: ENVO:00002003 | host: Homo sapiens | place: USA | collected 2012 ... | reverse complement strand
GTCGGCAGCGTCAGATGTGTATAAGAGACAGAAATCATATTATTCCATCATTCAAAGATTATTATTTATTCATTTTTTGTTCCTCACGCTCACGCTTGGAAAACACACAGCCGCAGTAGTCCTGTCTGTACAAGGAATACTCTGCGGACAATTCTATCGAGCGTTTGTAACCGCCCTTCTTTTTCAGATCGCACGGCAAAGCCTTGACGGAGTATATTTCCGAAAGCTCCTTTGCGATCTCATTAAGCTTCTGCGCATTTTTATAAGGCGATATCGAGAGCGTTGTTGTAAAGTAGTCAAAACCTCGTTCGGCGGCAAGCTGCGCAGTTTTTTCAAGACGCAGCCGATAGCAGGCGAAGCAGCGCTCTCCTCCCTCTCGAATATGCTCCAAACCCTTTACTGCGGAATAAAAAGCCTGCGGATCGTAATCGCCCTCTATAAACGATACAGAATTTTTCATCGGCAGCTCCGATATCAGTCGTTTCTGCTCTGAAACACGCTTTGAAAATTCCTCGGCAGGCGATATGTTTGGGTTATAATAAAAAACCGTAACAGAAAAAAATTGCGTAAGATACTCGAGTGTGTATGAAGAACATGGAGCACAGCAGCTATGGAGCAGCAGCGTGGGAGTTTCGCCCGTCGGAATAGCTTTTATAAGCTTGTCAAGCTCCAACTGATAATTAACTTTAGGCGGCATTGCTATAACCTCTTTCAAAAAGTATACTGTACAAATTTTCGGACAAAATAATCAATAAAAAGGAGTGAACCAAATGAAACAAACTCACATATTTCAAAATCCTCCCGGTATACTGGCCTCTGCTGCCGTAGGCGGAAAAATGGAGTCCGAAGGTCCTATGGGAGAATATTTCGACAAAATAAACGACGACCCGTATATGTCGACGGACACCTTTGAAAAGGGAGAAAGCAAGCTACAGAAGCAAGCTATCATTCATATGCTCGAAAAGGCTAAGCTGAAGGAATCGGATATCGACCTGCTGTTCGGCGGCGATCTGCTCAATCAATGCACCGGTACGCACTACGGTATAAGAGAGTTCGGAATCCCTTTTCTCGGTATATACGGAGCCTGCTCAACTATGGCGGAGGGGCTTATAATGGCTTCGGCTTACACTGCGGCAGGCTATGCTGAAAAAGCCGTCGCTGTAACGTCCTCGCACTTCTGCTCGGCGGAAAGGCAGTACCGCTACCCTCTTAACTACGGCGGACAGCGCACTCCCACAGCACAGTGGACTGCCACGGCGGGCGGAGCGCTATGTGTGTCCGCCAAGGGAAAATCGCCCTACGTTCGAGGCTTTACTGTAGGAAAGATCGAGGATCTTGGCGTTACCGACGCCAACAATATGGGTGCGGCTATGGCTCCTGCGGCATGGTCTACCATTTCAGCATTTCTTAAAGATACAGGCAAATCGCCTGAGGACTTCGACATGATAGTAACGGGTGATCTCGGCAAGGTCGGCAGCCGCCTGCTGTGCGAGCTGGCGGAGCGTGAAAACGTAAATCTGCGAAACGTTCACAAGGACTGCGGACTTATGCTTTATTCGTTTGAGAATCAGGACGTACACGCAGGCGGAAGCGGCTGCGGCTGCTGCGCAAGCGTACTCTGCGGATATCTGCTTCCGAGAATACGTTCGGGCGAATTTGAAAACGTACTGTTCGCCGCTACGGGAGCGCTTATGTCGCCTACTCTCAATCAGCAGGGCGAAACAATACCCTCTATCTCACACGCAGTATGGCTCTCACACAGAAAAGGAGTTTGATATGGAATATTTATGGGCATTTATTATCGGCGGCTGTCTGTGCGCTATAGGTCAGCTGCTTATCGACTTCACCAAGCTGACTCCCGCAAGGATCCTTACAGGATACGTTGTATCAGGCGTAATACTGGGAGCGATAGGCTGGTACAAGCCTCTGCTTGAAAAAGGCGGTGCAGGCGCGGCCGTCCCTCTTACGGGTTTTGGTAATCTCATAGCCGAAGGAGTGAAAAAGGCTGTCGACGAAAGCGGCACTCTGGGCATACTGACGGGCGGTCTTACCGCAGGCGCGGCAGGCATCAGCGCAGCGCTGATATTCGGACTATGCGCCGCATTGCTTTCAAAAAGCAGTGCAAGAACGTAAGCTATCCAACAATCCACACAGCAATAACGGGCGATCATCCGCCCGCTTTTTGCTGTTGATTATCTTTGTTATTCGGCAAAAATAACTTCTGCGGCAGGGATATATTCCTGCTCCACACTCTCCAGCTTGCCTGCGTCACACAGAGCGGCAATATCGGGAGTCATCGGTATCTTTCCTAGGACTTCCAGCGAATACTCCTGTGCTATCTCCTCAATATGGCTGTCGCCGAATATCTTTATCTCCTTACCGCAGTCGGGACACTTGATATAGCTCATATTCTCGACTATTCCGAGAATGGGAATATTCATCATCTTCGCCATATTTACCGCTTTTTTCACTATCATAGAAACAAGCTCCTGCGGAGATGTAACTATAACGATACCTGCTATCGGTATAGACTGAAAAACGGTAAGAGGAACGTCGCCTGTTCCGGGAGGCATATCCACAAACATATAGTCAATATCGCCCCACACGACATCCGACCAAAACTGTGTCACCGCTCCTGCAATAACAGGACCTCTCCATATTACGGGATCGGTTTCATTTTCTACGAGCAGGTTAAGCGACATCACGGAAATACCCTTTTCTGTCTTACAGGGGAAGATAGCAGTTCCATCAGACTCTGCTCTGTCGTTTATACCAAAAACCTTAGGGATAGACGGTCCTGTGATATCAGCGTCAAGAATAGCCGTGCTAAAACCTCTGCGCTGCGCATTGACAGCCATAAGCGAGGTCACAAGCGACTTTCCTACTCCGCCCTTTCCGCTAACTACTGCGATCGCCTTTTTTACATGAGAGCCTTCATGCAGCTTTGCAAACTTAGGCTCGTTATCTCCCGCTTCTCCGCACTTATGACCGCAAGTATTGCAATCGTGTGTACATTCGCTCATTATTCTATACTTCCTTTCATTATTTTCATATAATTATTATACCACGGTTTTTATATTTAGTCAAATAAGATGTTACAAGCGAATCATATACATAAATCTCTTTTTATTGATTATCTTTTTTACTTAAAATCACAGCCTTATCTTTCATAGATATTTTACCAACGATATGTCCATAATTTGACGGATTGTTCTTGAACTTCAAAAAGGAATGGTCTGTCGGTACGCCTGCAATACCTTCTATTTCATCAAACATCAGCTTTATAAAGGCGCTTCTGCTCTTCTTAACATATTCCCATAAAGCATCGTATTTAATCATCCGTATCATTCACTGACTTTACATCAGTTTCAGATAAAGAATCAGCTTTTGCGCCATTATCTGCCGGCTCTGTATCAAGACCCTTATCCTCCTGAAGCTCCGCAAGCTCGGTAAGGGAATTTACCATATTCTCAAAAATCTCAAAGTTCACATCATAGTTTTCCTGCATTTCTTCCACCGTATCATCAAGGGTGCTTACAGGCGCTCTGAGAGAAAGATGGATGTCGTTCGGCATATTCTGAAAACCGATACGGTTTGCTATTGTCTGCATATTCATACTAAAGCCGTTTTCGTCTACATACTTATTATCGGGAAACTTTTCAGGAAGAGTCCTGTCCATAAGCTCCAGATATTCAGGGTCGGTATTCGAGTCGGTTATCACCATTATGATACTTCCCTGCTGCAAATTTGCGTAGAACTTTTGGCTGTTGGTAGTATACATATTATCTGCTTTATTATCGTTCAGCGGAATATCCATAATAGACACATGGATCTTGCCGTCGCCGTTCAGATCAGGAGTATATTCCTCAAAAAGCTCCTCCAGCTGAGAGGTATACAATGATAGTCCGCTGTCGGATATCATCATTACAGTTATATCCGGCTTTTCACGGGTCACTGTGTCATATACTATAAATGCAATAACTGCTATCAAAAATGCGCCGAAGCATATCCATACCTTATCGTGATACCAGATATTAGCGAGCTTTTCTTTGCCTTTAAGCTCTCTTTTCTCAGTATGCTCCTCTTTTATCTCATCTTCCTCATCAGCAATTCCCGACTTCATCTTCATAAGCGCTATTTTATCATTTGCTATCTGACGATCTCTGGCATCTCTCTCCTCACGCTCACGGCGTCGAAGCTCCTCTTCCTGCTGACGCACCTTCTCTTCTGCGGCTTCACGCCTGCTCTGCTCCTCGGCGGCAAGCTGCTTTTCATACTCGAAATCATCATCGGGTACAAGACCCTCATTATCTGCAAAATTATCTATACCATGTTTTTTAACCATCTGCAAACCATATCCTTTGCTATAAACTATAAAATATATTATATATTATATTTATTAACTGGATATTAACGTCAGTATCTATTTGATGAAAGTTTGGTGATAAAGAAGAATTTCGTCTTTTGATGCACCTATAAATAAAAAAGCCCTTGAATAAATATCAAGGACTTTTAATTCAATAATTCTCATTTACATTAGATTTGCCGTCTGAGAGAAGCTGTTCGTTCAGCAATCGTGTTCCGTCCTCCGAAACTACGTTAAGTTCAACAGCCGTCTTAATTATAGCGTCGCCGATAGATTTAGCGTAATCTGACTTTTTCTCCTCGAAAAGCTGATTATCATTGTCGTTTGTGACAAATCCAAGCTCCACAAGGCAGCTGGGCATTACCGTATCCATATTTACCTGATAGTTCTGATCGGGCATTCCTACATACCCGAATTTAACTCCTCTGTTATAGGATATACCTGCGCTCTCTAAAGCGGACATTATATTGTTTGCAAGAACGGTATCGTACTGCGGCTGAAGATTGTTTACCCATATCTCTACGCCGTTTTCTCCCGAATCCGTATTACTCAGGCTGTTACGGTGCAGTGAGACGAAAAAGTCGGCGCTCGCTTGATTTGCTATAGTGCATCTTTCAGCCAAAGAAACCGCCGTATCGTCCTCTCGGGTCATTACAACCGATACCCCGCACTTTTCCAGATACTCTTTGACAAGCAGAGCTATCTCAAGATTCTGTTCGCTCTCTACCATTCCGTCGGAAGCTACCGTACCCTTGTCGTAATCGCCGTGACCGGGGTCTATGCAGACCTTTATATTCATATTTGCATAGTCGGCGTCAGGTTCGTCAGGCGAGGAACCGTCCTCTGTGGAGTTCAAAGATGAATCGTCTGCCGACGAAGGCGGGGAAAACGAATCGTCTGTATCCGAGGAAGCTGATGGAAATACCGAAGCGTTGGCTTTTATCTCGCTGCGGTCGTTTTTTACTGCACCCACAGCGGTCTTGATCAACTGAACTATTCCCATACACAGCAGCACAAAAACTATCAGCGCCGCAAATATCCTGCCCCAGTATATCCTGCGTCCCCGATACCTCGTTATCTTAACTATTCCATCGTCGTAGTAGGTATATTTAGTCCTTCCCTCCCACTCGACATGAATTATCCGACGTTCAGCATTCGGGTCGAACTGTCCGGTTTGATTGCTCATCAATAATAACTTCCCTTTCTTAAACGCTCAAGCAGGACGTATATCCGTACACAAAATTACTGTTAGATCAAAGTCCTCTTGTCGCAGTACTCGCATACCAGTATGTCTCCGCTGCCTGTAAAGTAGTGCGGCAGATATTTCTCACGGTGTGTGATACAATTAGGATTAGAACATTCCACATCCTTATAAGCCTTGCCCTTTACAGTCGGAGCAGGGGTTCCGTTGCCCTTGATTATAGTAAGTATAAGAGCCATGCGTATAAACATACCGTACTTTGCCTGCTTAAAGTACATAGCTCTTGGGTCGTCGTCTACCTCTATCTCTATTTCATCAACTCTTGGAAGCGGATGAAGAACTATCATATCCGATTTTGCCTTGCTCATCTTCTGCTTATCAAGTATATAATTGCCCTTGTGAGCAAGATAATCTTCCTCGCTTGCAAACCTTTCCTGCTGTATTCTGGTCATATATAGCACATCAAGCGAGCCGATAGCGTCGTCCAGAGATGATACCTCAGAATACTCAAATCCGCCTGCCGTGAGAATATCCTTAACATAAGAAGGCAGTGCAAGATCCGGTGTGGAAATAAGCACAAACTTGCTTCCCTTATAGCACACCATAGCTTTTATAAGTGAGTGAACCGTTCTGCCGTTTTTCAGATCTCCGCAGAAACCGATCGTAAGGTTTTCCAGAGTACCTTTTTCTTCGCGCAGCGTGAGCAGATCTGTAAGTGTCTGCGTAGGATGAAGATGTCCGCCGTCGCCTGCGTTTATAACCGGACACTGAGCGTTAAGAGCAGCCGCCTTTACCGAGCCTTCGGTCGGATGGCGCATAGCCATAATATCGGAATAACCCGAAACTATAGTTGTAGTATCCTTGATATTCTCACCCTTAGCGACTGAAGAGGTAGCAGGATTATCAAAGCCGATAACAGTACCGCCCAGACGAAGCATAGCTGTTTGAAATGACATCTGAGTGCGGGTAGACGGCTCGTAAAAAAGCGTACCGAGTATCTTTCCATCACAGGCCTTTGCATAGCTCTGAGGATTCTCCTTTATATCATGGGCAAGATCGAGCAGCTGATTCCACCACGAAACGGGATAGTCATTAAGGTCGATAAGGTTTATGTACTTTTCATATTCGGTCATTTACAACACAGCCTTTCACAAATACAGGGTTTATTTGAACCTATCAGATAATATTATATCATACTTTACGCCAAAAATCAACACCTTTTTCCTTGATAATTATGGTGGAAATATGAAAATTAAAAGTATATTTCATCAAGAAAAAATCCCCCGAAACAAATCGGGGGATAAATTATTCTGTAATATCAGCTTATAAAATTAAGCAAGCTCAGCAAAATACTTGATAGTTCTAACCATCTGGCTTGTGTAGCTGTTCTCGTTATCATACCAAGAAACAACCTGTACCTCATAGAGATCGTCAGAGATCTTAGAAACCATAGTCTGAGTAGCGTCGAAGAGCGAACCGTATCTCATGCCGATAACGTCGGAAGAAACGATAGGATCGGTATTGTAGCCGAAGGACTCGGAAGCAGCAGCCTTCATAGCGGCGTTGATGCCGTCAACTGTTACGTCTGTACCCTTAACTACAGCAGTAAGGATAGTAGTAGAACCTGTAGGAACAGGAACTCTCTGTGCAGAACCGATAAGCTTACCGTTCAGCTCAGGAATTACAAGACCGATAGCCTTAGCAGCGCCTGTGGAGTTAGGAACGATGTTAGCAGCGCCGGCTCTTGCTCTTCTCATGTCGCCCTTTCTGTGAGGACCGTCGAGGATCATCTGATCGCCTGTGTAAGCATGGATAGTGCTCATGATACCGCTCTGGATAGGAGCATAGTCGTTAAGAGCCTTAGCCATAGGAGCGAGGCAATTTGTTGTGCAGGATGCAGCGGAGATGATGGTATCATCAGCTGTAAGAGTATCCTGGTTTACAGAGTAAACGATGGTCTTGAGGTCGCTGCCTGCGGGAGCGGAGATAACAACCTTCTTAGCGCCTGCGTCGATGTGAGCCTGGCTCTTCTCCTTCGAGCAGTAGAAGCCTGTGCACTCGAGAACTACGTCTACGCCGATCTCGCCCCAAGGAAGCTCTGCAGCGTTAGCCTTAGCATAAATTGTAAGAGTCTTGCCGTCAACTGTGATAGTACCGGCCTCGTCGTCAGCCTCTACAGTATGAAGGTTCTCGCCTATCTTACCGCAGTAACCGCCCTGAGCTGTATCATACTTAAGAAGATCAGCGAGCATTGAAGGCTTGGTAAGGTCGTTGATAGCAACTACCTCGTAACCCTCTGCACCAAACATCTGTCTGAATGCAAGACGTCCGATACGTCCAAATCCATTAATAGCAACTTTAACTGACATAGAAATTTTACCTCCTAAAATTATTGTTCAGTTTTCTCTGATTGCTGCAGTATCAATATATACAGCAATCACTATATTAATTATACTACACCTTGAGAATTTTTTCAAGCCTTTTTTCAAAAATATTGTGATTTTTTTATTAACATTTTTCCGTAAGGCGTTATTTACATTTACTTAACTTTACACATACTTGTCTTTAAGACAATCGATAATATTTTCAGGCGACAGGGCAAGCGTCGCTCCGTCGGCAAGAAGCCCCGACTGTCCGTAAAACGCAGGATTGAGCAGATCTGACGGCGGCACTACGAAAAGCTCCTTTCCCTGCTCGGCGGCATGAGATGCGCTGTTTAGCGAGCCGCTGCGTTCGGAAGCCTCGACTACCAGTACACAGTCGGACAGACCCGTGATAAGACGATTGCGTATCTTAAAATTTTCGGGCGCAGGCTTTGCTGTAGGCGGATATTCGGAAAGCACCAGTCCGTTTTTTGCTATATCACGCTTTATTGCCATAGTTCCTCTGGGATAATCATACAATATGCCGCAGCCCAGAACTGCGGTCGTAGTTCCCTCAGCTCCAAGCGCCGCTAAATGTGCGGAAGAATCTATACCTCTGGCAAAACCGCTGACTATATTAACTCCGTGTAGGCTGAGCTGCGCAGAAAAATGTGAAGCTATCCTCTCCGAATATGGACAGCAATCTCGTGCGCCTATTATCGCAACAGCAGGCATACGTTTTTCCGCAAGAGCGGCAGGGTCGCCCAGAGCAAAAAGTACAGACGGCGGATTTGAAATACTCCGCAGACTGTCGGGATAATACCAGTCATCGGGAGTGATAATGCTTATATTATTACGTCGGCACACCTCCTCCACCGCGCCAAGCTGCGCGTCTGTGATATTACGAAGCGATCTTACATACACGCTGTCGCGATAAACAGGATCGTTAAGCATCAGCTGCATACTTTCATAAGGAGCGTCAATATCTATATACTGCCATCGCTTAGCGTTAGTAAATCCGAAAGCAAAGGATATCCTCAGCCATGTCTTAACGTTCAGTTTCATCAGTATCTCCAAGCATACCGTTTAAGAATTCCGAAAGGTGAGTTACGGGAAGTCCTACGACGTTGTTGTAATCTCCCAGTATCGCTTCAGCAAACAGTCCGCCAAGTCCCTGTATAGCGTAAGCTCCCGCTTTATCAAACGGTTCTCCGCTTGCAATGTAAGCTTTCAGCTCGCTCTCGTCGGCAGGGATGAAAATGACCTCCGTTTCTTCCGAGAAACGGCTGTATCTGCCGCGATAATAAACGCAGACGCCGCTCACCACCCAATGCTTTGTACCCTGCAAACGCAGAAGCATATCAAGTGCGTCCGCTTCATCCTTCGGTTTTCCCATAGGAGTACAGTCCGGGTCTATAACCAGAGTATCACAGCCAATGACTATGATATCGTCATCATCCTTGCAGCGCTGAGCGACTTCCCTGCACTTGCGCTCGGCAAGTATCTCCGGGATCGTAAATACATCGTCTGTTTCCGGATCCGACTCGTCTGCATTTGACGGGACTATCTCAAAATCATCGACCAAAAGGCGCAGAAGCTCTTTTCGTCTCGGCGAAGCAGAAGCCAGTATCACCCTTTTGTTTTTAAGCAATTCTTTGACCTTAAACGACATTTCAAAAACCTCCGAAAAAGGACTGCCGAAACAGTCCTTTAAGTAATAATATATTTATTTTACAAGCTTAGTGCCGCAATTCGAGCAAAAAATAGCGTCGGGAGTCTCTTTATAACCGCAGGCGGTACAAAAAACCGCGGCAGGAGTCGACGGTGCGGAATTCTGAGGTATCACGGGCTGTTCGTAAGCGGCAGCGGACGCCTGAACGGCAGGCTGAGGCTCGTTCGCAGGCTTAGGAGCGTACTGCGAGATATCATCGGAAGCAGGCGCAGGTGCTGCGGCGGCAGTATGCGGCTTTACTTTTACAGATTTCACTGTATTAGAAGCAGAAGGATTATTTTTTGCTCCGCATGACGGACAATAAACGCAGTCATAAGATATCTCCGCACCGCAGCCCTCGCAGTGACGAATACCCTTAAGCGCTTTCAGTTCGTTTGCAAGCTGTTCGTTACGATTAATAAATTCGTCGATCTCCCGTGCGAGCTGTTCTATCTCAGGATCGTTTATCTGAGACATCAGCCTTGCCTTTACGCACAGACCTATTTTCTTCATTCTTTTGTCGATCTCTCCTTTGTTTGAAGAGATCTCGGAATTTATCTTTGCAGTTTCGGTCATACGCTTTGTAGAATTTGAAACTGCGTTTGCACCCGATGTTATTTTCTCTCCGAGCTTATCTATAAATGCCATATATATCATCCTTTCAGATAGTTTTTTCAAAAGCTTATCAGGACTGCGAAGAATCGGAATCCGATTGCTGCGGCGGTTCGGTATTAACAGGATTATCGTCTTTTTCGGGAATATCCGGGGTATCGGGAGTATTATATGCTTCGCCCCTTGAAACTGCCTTACTGCTTTCTCTGGATAACCCGAGCTCCGTATTAAGATAATAATGCCTTAAAATCTGATCATAGGTATAACCGTGCTTTGCATAGTAGCAAGCTCCCCACTGAGACATTCCCACTCCATGCCCCCAGCCGTAGGTTTTAAAGTGAAAAACGCCCTCTTCGTATGAGATAGTGAAAGCCTGAGATTTCAGGTCGAATATCTCCTCCATTTTTCTTGCCGGTATAGTCACCTGACCGTCGATATCGACATATCCGACATATCTGCCGCAGTAAATATCGGTCAGAGCAAACCATTTGGTGACGTCGTCGGAAAGGGTGATATCAAGTGCAGATGAAAGCATCTCACGGACCTCGTCTTTGGTATACTCAGACTCCAGACCATAATTTGGATCCTCATTATCAAACTCGCTCACCACACAGCGCAGATAAGGATAATAAACGTCCCAAATACGGTCGCTTTCCGTAGAGTACCCTGCGGTAGACGCGGAATATACGGCATTGATTATCTCACCGTCGTAGTATACCGCCTGACCCTCTACAGCTTTCACACAATTCTCTATCTTTGCGGAATATCCTGTTTTAAGCCCAACAGTTGGCGTAAGACCTACAGCGTCGTTAAATCTAAGGTACGAATAGGAGGCTACTACCTGCGCTTTTATAGCGTCCTCGTCCCAGCCGTCGCCTATCTCGCTGTAAACCATACGACAGAGCAGCTCGCGGGCGTTCAGCGTAACGCGGCTGCCTGAAATTATATCGTCAACAGTGTAATATTCTGCCGATACGTCGCGTGTATCTGTGAAATTTATCGGATCCGGCTTCGGATCGTATATCTTTGTAGTATCAAGTTCGTATGCAACGTCAAATTTATCTCCGCTGCCATCGGATTTCTTTTTCTCTTTTTTCGACGTCTTCCTATCAATTTTAATAAGCAGACGATAATCGTCGAGTGAAGCCTTTTCGTATGTAGAAGCCTTAGGAAGGTCTGCGGCAGATATCGTCTGTACAGCGCTGTTCTCAAGGGTCGCCGACGACTTATAGACTGCCTGCGTTTCAGTCGCCACAGTGTCGGCAGCAGGAGGAATAGGCTCGGCGTGTTCGATATTCGGCTGTTTTTGCGTTAGCATAAACACGCCGTTCGCAGCGATCATACCGACTCCGACAACAAACGAGCCGGTCTGCATAAGCATTTTTTTCAGTAAAATTTTCATTTAAAATCCTCATATTTTTCAAAAAAGCTGTACAAAGCAGCTTTTCTGTATTACTTTACATTGTATCATATCTGTCTCTTATACACATCTGACGCTGCCGACGATCTTACGCGTGTA
>ERZ1027125.772-NODE-772-length-11988-cov-19.199950_pt1 | contig 11988 bp, 10 predicted proteins | sample MGYA00519249_ERZ1027125 | MGnify/ENA primary metagenome ERZ1027125 (study PRJEB26926, sample SAMN06164580) | human gut metagenome | biome: ENVO:00009003; feature: ENVO:2100002; material: ENVO:00002003 | host: Homo sapiens | place: USA | collected 2012 ... | reverse complement strand
AGTGGCTCGTGAAAGTTGTTTACCTTCCTCCTGCATTTTGGTACAATACTCCCAAGTTATCCGGCCGGGAAAACCGCACTCTTCAACATATTGTATCAGGAGGTACCTTCACATGACCGATATTGAGATCGCCCAGGCGCACGAAATGAAGCCCATCACTGAGATCGCCGCTGCCGCCGGCATCGACGAGCAGCACCTCGAGCTTTACGGCAAGTACAAGGCCAAGCTCGACCTTACCGAGATCCGCAAGCTGCCCCGCAAGGCGAAGCTGATCCTTGTCACCGCCATCAGCCCCACGCCCGCAGGTGAGGGCAAGACCACCACCTCCGTCGGCCTGGCCGACGCGCTCAACAAGATCGGCAAGAAGACCATGGTCTGCCTGCGTGAGCCCTCCCTCGGCCCCGTGTTCGGCGTCAAGGGCGGCGCGGCGGGCGGCGGCTACGCCCAGGTCGTCCCGATGGAGGACATCAACCTCCACTTCACCGGCGACATCCACGCCATCGGTACCGCCAACAACCTGCTGGCGGCCATGATCGACAACAGCATCCAGCAGGGCAACCCGCTGAACATCGACCCCCGCCGCATCGCCTGGAAGCGCTGCATGGACATGAATGACCGCCAGCTGCGCTTTATTGTGGACGGCCTAGGCGGCAAGGTGAACGGCACCCCGCGTGAGGACGGTTTTGACATCACCGTTGCCAGCGAGGTCATGGCGGTGTTCTGCCTGGCCACCGATCTGGAGGACTTAAAGGCCCGCCTGTCCCGCATCGTCTGCGCCTACACCTACGACGGCCAGCCCGTCACCGCCGGGCAGATCGGCGCAGCGGGCGCGATGACCGCACTTTTGAAGGATGCGCTCGACCCGAATCTTGTCCAGACGCTGGAGCACAACCCCGCCATCATCCACGGCGGTCCGTTCGCCAACATTGCCCACGGCTGCAACAGTGCCATTGCCACCAGGCTGAGCCTCAAGCTGGCCGACTACGTTGTGACCGAGGCCGGCTTCGGCGCGGATCTGGGCGCGGAAAAATTCCTGGACATCAAGTGCCGTCTGGCGGGTCTGCGGCCCAGTGCCGTGGTGGTGGTAGCCACCGTCCGGGCACTGAAAAGCCACGGCGGCGTGCCCAAGGCCGAGCTGAACCACGAGAATCTGGACGCGCTGGAAAAGGGCCTGCCCAATCTGCTCCATCATGTAGACACCATCCGCAACACCTTCCACCTGCCCTGCGTGGTGGCGGTCAACGCCTTCCCCACCGACACGGAAGCCGAGCTGCAGCTGGTGGAGGACAAGTGCCGGGAGCTGGGTGTCCGCGCTGTGCTGTCCGAGGTCTGGGCCAAGGGCGGCGAGGGCGGCAAGGCCCTGGCTGCCGAGGTGGTACGCCTGTGCGAGGAGTCCTGCCCGGAGCAGCCGAGCCCGGAGGAGTTCACCTTCGCCTATCCTGACAACACCTCTCTCATCTATAAGCTCAACGCCATTGTAAACCGGGTCTACGGCGGCGCGCAGGCCGTCCTGACCCCCGCCGCCCAGAAGCAGGCCCAGCAGCTCTTTGATCTGGGCTTCGGCGATCTGCCGGTGTGCATGGCAAAGACCCAGTATTCCCTGTCCGACGATCCCACTCTGCTGGGTGCGCCCGAGGGCTTCACCGTCACCGTGCGGAACCTGAAGGTCAGCGCCGGCGCCGGGTTCATCGTAGCCCTCACGGGTGACATCATGACCATGCCGGGCCTCCCCAAGGTCCCTGCTGCCGAAAAGATCGACGTGGACGAGGATGGAAAAATCACCGGATTGTTCTGAGGCATGGTCATGCCGCCGCAAATGCGGCGTACAAGCGTTTCGCAAAGTGACACCTTGAAATTGCCCAGATTCATTTCGGCAATTTGAGTGAAATCGAGGGGCCCCGTGGGACCTGCCCCATGGGGAAACATCCAAAGCAAAGCATCACGCAAGCGTTGCAAAGCAGCGGACCAAACAGCAAGAATAAATGCAGAAAAGGCGGGCGCATCTGAACCGATGCGCTCGCCTTTGTCCGCTTTTATATGCAAAAGGCACAGCCTATTCAGGCTGCGCCAAGGGTTCTTCGTATGCTATATCTGCTCTCTGTCTGCTTTTACCGGAATCGGATATTTCATTCAAATCAGGTAATTTGCCTTCCGCTGCCTGTACTCCGGGACCATTCCCCGATTGCGGGACATCCGTTTCCGGTTTGGGTTCAGGGAGCCGGAAGGTGCCGTCCAGCTTCTGAAAACAGCGGCGGTAACCGAGGAGCTTCTTTACGACAATGCCTTTACTCTATGGACCGGATTGCAAAAGGTCTGGAAGCAGACGGCATCCTCACCGGCGCTGGCAAAACAAAATGGTGGACCAGCACCATCAACAAGATTCTTCGAAATGAAAAATACATCGGTGATGCTCTTCTTCAGAAGACCTACACCACAGACTTCCTGAATAAAACCAGAGTCAAGAACAACGGCATTGTTCCGCAATACTATGTGGAAGGCAATCACGAAGCAATTATTCCGAAGGATATTTTCTTACGGGTGCAGGAAGAGCTGGTACGCAGGCGAGTGGTCAAAACCAGTGCCAATGGCAAAAAGCGCTCCTACAGCTGCAACCACTGCTTTGCACAGATTGTCATTTGCGGCGAATGCGGTGAAATGTTCCGCAGAATTCACTGGAACAATCGCGGCTGCAAATCCATCGTCTGGCGCTGCATCAGTAGACTGGAGCCAACCGGACAGGAATGCCACGCAAGAATCGTCAATGAGATGGTATTGGAAAATGTGGTAGTTCAGGCAATCAACACGCTCCTTGGCGATAAGTCAACCTACCAGGCGCAGCTCCAGCAGAACATCGCAAATGTGATCCGTAGTGCTCAGCAAAAAACCGCTGATGGCATTGACGAAAAACTGCAGGAGCTTCAGAAAGAGCTTCTCAAAAAAGCCAATAACAAAGAGGCCTATGATAAGATTGCCGATGAGATCTTCAAACTCCGGGAACAGCGCGAAAAGTGCACGGTTGATACCACCGCCAGAGACGCACAGATTGCAAGAATTAACGACCTGCAGGACTACATCAAGCAGCAGCGCACTGACCTTGCTGAATTTGATGAAACCTTGGTTAAACGCTGGCTCAAGCAAATTATCGTCTGGGAAGACCACTTTACAGTGGAACTCAAGTCCGGGCTAAAAATTGATATTGAAGGATAATACCTATCGACGCACGAAACCCTCTCGACCTTGACTGGCCGGGAGGGTTGTTTTGGTTATTTGCCACCTCTGTGATATGGAGCTTTATCTTTCCATACTACACCGTTTTTCGTATGGTAGCGTTGTTTATGTCCCGTTACATCGTTCTCGCTTGGTAAAGACCTGCTTGCTTTTTCTACTATATCTGCAACCTTCTCTGCTACAGTTTTTCAAAACGGTATCCTCTCTGAATCTATCACGAGTTTTACTGCTGCAAACAGGGCAATGTATCCATTTACTTTCTTTCATAATCTTTCCTCTTTCCTATTGCATAAAGCTAACCTTGCAACGGTGTACAAAGGGAACATAATAAAAAACTTAATAATGGACTGCCAATCTTACACAAAGTACCGCCCAAACGAGACTACGGGCGGTATTTTTGTATCATGGCGGAGAAAGGAGGAACTTCCCACGGGGGCTTGACTGAAAAGTTGAGCCCCTTTTTTCATGCCAAAAAACAGGAGGTAAATGCTTATGGCAGATGATAAAACCACAAAAACGCCGGAACAGCCGGTAACGGATAGCGGGCCGGGCAAGGAAACGCCTCCCGCTCCCCCAAAAGAGCCGGAGAAGGTTTCCGTTTCTCCAGAGCCGGAAAAAAAGACGGAACCGGAGGTAAAGAACCCGCAGGTTTCCGTCTATAACTTCGCTGAAATTATGAAGGAAAAGAAGGTCGAGGAACGGGCGGCAGCTCCCAGCGGGGAAAAGTCTGCCCCGGCAAAAACGGAAAAACCGGAAAAGCAGCCGGAGGCTCCGAAAAAAGCGGAGGAAAAACCCAAAGAGCCGGAACAGCCGAAGCGCCGGGGCCGTCCCCCGAAAGCAGATAAGGACAAGGACGCAGCCCCGAAGTCCAAAGCTCCCGCACAGAAACCGGAAAAGGCGGTCAAAAAGGAACCGGAGAAAAAAACGGCTCCAACGGTGCAGACCGCTCCCACTCCGAAGGAACCCGAAAAGCCGAAGGATGCACCACGCCGGGGCAAGGAGCAGATCGTCTATATCAAGCTGAACGAGCTCCACGCCTTCAAGAACCATCCCTTTGAAGTCCGGGATGATGAAGAAATGCGGGCTATGGTGTCCAGCGTCAAGGACAAGGGCGTGACCCAGCCCGCTATCGTCCGTCCCCGTGAGGATGGCGGCTATGAGATCGTGTCCGGCCACCGCCGCCAGAAGGCCAGCGAGCTTGCCGGATATGCGGATATGCCCTGTATTGTTCGCAATCTGACGGACGATGAAGCCATCACGCAGATGGTCGAGGACAATCTCAACCAGCGTGAAGAAATCCTCCCCAGTGAGCGGGCCAAAGCCTTGAAAATGCAGCTTGAAGCCATCAAGCACCAGGGCTCCCGCACTTCGGGCCAGATTGACCCGAAGGACGCAGGAAAACGCTCCAACGAAATTGTAGCCGAGCGCAATAAGATGGCGGTCAAGCAGGTGCAGCGGTATATCCGGCTCAATGAGCTGGTTCCCGACCTGATGAAGCTGATGGATGAAAAAAAGCTGGGCTTTACTACGGCGGTGGAGCTTTCCTATGTCAGCAAAAAGAACCAGAACTATATCGCCGTTGCCATTGACAGCCAGCAGTCCTCTCCTTCGCAGGCGCAGGCAAAGCGTATGCGTGAGTTGGACGAAAAGAAGCTACTCAACGGGGATGTGATCGACGGCATTATGATGGAGGACAAAAAGGAGGTAGACAAAGTGATTTTGACAGGTGCGGAACTGAGCAAGTATTTCGGCAAGGAAACTACGCCGAGGGAAATGAAGGACCAGATCATCAAGCTGCTGGACGACTGGAAGGGTCAGCAGAAGGAACATGAAAAGCCGGAGAAGAAAACCGAACAGGAAAAGTAAGCCCAAACTTCGGGTCAGCATGGCCCGAGGATTGCGGGGCTCTGCCCCGCGCCCCGAAGCTCTGGAGATATAAATTATTCCCCGTCGCCAGTTATTCCGTAGCATAGCCGGGAAAATCAGTCAAGGGCAGCGCCGCCGCAGGCGGTGCCAGAGGCACCCTTGACGGATTTCTCCCGGTTATGCTTTTTCCCGATCAAGCGACGGGGATATAAATTCTCCAGAGCCGTTCCCCTTCCCGGGGGAAGGGGCGGAGGGGTTGGGCGATACCTTGCTTTTCCCTAAACCAAAACAGAAATGGAGGCTCAACCAATGAAACGACCTTTAGCATACCTGACCGCCGCATGGAGCGGCGAGCCGGATGTTGATATGGAGCTGGCGGCCCACTACTGCCGTCTTACTTATGAGGCGGGCTTTTCCCCGATCTGCCCGCTCTTGTACCTGCCGCTGTTTTTGAATGACAGCGTTCCCGAGGAACATAAGGCCGGGATTGATATGCGCCGGGATATGCTGCGGCGCTCCCACACCCTGATCGTCTGCGGCAGCGCTGTGGACGAGGATGTAAAAAATGATATTGCGGTTGCCGGGCGGCTGGGCATTGCGGCGACCACACTGGAAGGGGTGCTTGCCGTGAAGGGACACGGCACCCCGGGCCATGCCGGACATTAAGCTGGGAAGCCTTTTCGACGGGATTGGCGTGTTCCCTCTGGCTGCTTCCCGGTGCGGTATCCGTCCGGTCTGGGCCAGCGAGATTGAAAAAGCGCCCATCTCCATAACCAAAAGGCACTTTCCCGATATGGCGCATTTGGGAGATATTACGAAGGTGGACGGCGGGAAAATCCCGCCGGTTCATGTAATTACCTTCGGTTCCCCCTGTCAGAACCTTTCTCTGATCGGCAACCGCTCCGGCCTTGCCGGGGCAAAATCAAGCCTGTTCTATCAGGCGTTTCGTATCATACAGGAAATGAGGGATGCTACTGATAACCTATATCCAGCTATCGCTGTTTGGGAAAACGTCATGGGAGCGTTTTCTACAAATGACCGGATGGACTTTAGAGCCGTCCTATCCGCCTTCTCGGACACCGAAGTTCCAATGCCTCCTTCGGGAAGATGGGGAAACGCCGGAATGGTGCGAGGGGGAACGCCTGATGTGTGCTGGCGGCTCATGGACGCCCAGTATTGGGCAGGCTCCCGAAGGCTGGCACGAAGGCAGCGGATTTTCGTCGTGGCGGATTTTGGAGGCAGACGTGCCGCAGACATACTATTTAAGCCCCGTCCAATGCTCCCACTTCCTCCGCCTTGCGGAGAGGGCGGGCGGGCCGCCGCCGAAGGAGATCGAACAGCTTCTTTTGAAACAGGGCGGCAGATACCAGTCATCCACCCCTTTCAGTGCTTCCGTATGCGGGGAGCGGCAAAAAGGCAGGAAGAAACGGCCTTCCGAAACAGCTTCGGATTACCAACTGACCCTTTTCCCACTCTTTTAGCCAGTGATGTAACGCCCTTTGCCTTCTGGTATGAGGGCGACCCGGAGGGCGGCTGTATCCGTTTTCTGACGGAAACGGAAAGCGAACGGCTGATGGGGCTGCCGGAGGGCTGGACAAAGTACGGGGCGGACGGCGTGGAGATCCGGCCTCTGCAACGCTACAAGGCGCTGGGAAATGCGATTGCCCTCCCTTGCGCCGATTACATTATGGCCGGGATTTATGAGGTGCTGGCTGACCGGGCCGGAAAGGAGGAATAAGCCCATGTTTGAAGCCTATATAACCAATACAGCCCTGTACCCCTTAATGGGGATCGAGGTAGGGACAACGGTACATTTCCCCATGACGACACAGGAGTTGCAGGCCGCCCTTGCCAAAATCGGGATAGACGGGAAACGGTACAGCGAAGTGTTCTTTACCAGCTTTGACAGTGATGTGCTGGGGCTCTACGATCATCTCTACGAATGTGAGAACATCGACGAGCTGAACGAGCTGGGCCACGCCCTGCTGGAAGTACGGGATAAGGGCGGACTGGAAACCTTTGAAGCCGCTCTTGTCTTGGGAAACCACACAAGGAGCGTGAAGGATTTGATAAACCTGACGCAGAACCTTGACCTTTACCGCTTTTACCCGGATATTTCCGATGATGAAGGGCTGGGCCGTCTTTACGCCGACGAGCTTGGGACTATCGACATACCGGAGCACATTCAGAACTACTTCGATTATGAGGCATACGGGCGGGATGTGCGTATCAACGAGGGCGGCGTATTCGCTCCCGGTGGGTATGTGTCGGCAGTCCCGGAGGGCTTCAAGGAGTATTACCACGGGCCGCAGGACATTCCGCCGGAACACCGGATATTTGCCTATCCTGAAAAGGCCGAGCCTGTCCACTCCATTCTCGCTGCACTCAAACGGTTTCAAGAAGCCCCGCCCGCTCCGAAAAAGGACAAGGCGGGGCCTTCCCATGAAGAACGGTAAGACTTCGGGCCAGCATGGCCCGAAGCATAAAGGAGGTGCATACCATCAACTATTACCCTATCAATGAAGGAGCCGCCCGCCGGGCAAAAGAAATGAACAGCTTTTCCGACTACAAGGAAGGGAGCGCAACGGCGGAATACCGGGCAATGGTGGACAAGGCCGCCGCCATAGCGGAAAAGCAGAAATCCCGGGTGGACCCCATGTACCATGAGAAGATCGACCATCTGTTAGACACCTACGCCCGCAAGCTGGCCGAAAACATGAACCAGGGCTTTGCCATTGACGCAAGGGTTCCCTCTGTGATGATCGCCGGACCTGCCAATTTCCCGGTGGGAAAGAAGGAAAAACAGAACCGGGCCCGGGACAGCAACATGGAGGAATGGCGGTATATTCAAGGGCTGCTGGATAAGATACGCAGCACCGGCATGGGCGGGATCAGCGCCGATGACCCGGCAGCGATTGAAAAGCTCCAGAAGAAGCTGGACGGGCTGGAACGCTCCCAGCTCATTATGAAGGAGGTCAACGCCTATTACCGCAAGCATGGCAAGCTGGACGGCTGTGCGCTGCTGTCGCCGGACCAGATCGAAAAGCTGAAAGCAAGCATGGCGGCAAGCTGGCGGAGCGACCCGAGGCCCTTTGAAAGCTACCAGCTTACCAACAACAACGCGGAGATCCGCCGGGTAAAGGCCCGTATCGAACAGCTTTCCAAACAGGCGCAGCGGGAGTTTTCCGGCTGGGAGTTCGACGGGGGCCGTGTGGAGATGAACCGGGAGGACAACCGCTTGCAGGTATTCTTTGATGGAAAGCCTGACGCAGACACCCGGGCCGAGTTGAAAAGCAGTGGTTTCCGCTGGGCTCCCAGCGTGGGCGCATGGCAGAGGCAGCTCACGGACAACTCCATCCGGGCGGCTGACCGTCTGGAATGTATCAAGCCGCTGTCCGGCGAAAAGCCCTCCCAGCTTCAAAAGAAGCCCTCTATCTTGCAGACCATGCGGGAACAGGACGAAAAAGTCCAGACGGAGCCGGAAAAGAAAGCTCCGTCCGGCAGAGATGCCGAGCGGTAAGCCTCGGGCCACATTGGCCCGAGGTTTTCTGTTCCCCGAGATTGTACGGGGGCCTCCCGGATAGCGGGAACCCCGACGGAAAGGAGGTTTTATGCAGGAAGAAGTAAACCAAAAAACGGTTGCCCTTTCGATCAGGACAACGAAGCTCACAGGAAAAGTGCTGGCTGCCGCTCTTGGCAAGGTGGTTCGGGCGCTGCAAAAGCACCACCGGAAGGCGCTGACCCCGCAGGGACGCCAGAGTGTAAAAAAGCTGATGAACCACTATGGCGGCAAAAGCGCTATGCCCTATGTGGGAGCCCCAAAGGATTTTGACCGGATCGCAAAGGAGTTCCATGTGGACTACGCTTTCCATAAAGTGAGCCCCGGCCATTACCTGCTGTTCTTCAAAGCCAATCAGGCGGACGCCATCACAGCGGCCTTCCAGAAGTACAGCGCAAAGGTGCTGAATAAAGAGCAGGACAAGGCTTCCATCCTCGGTCAGCTTCGGAAATTCACGGAGCAGATCAGGACACAGGCAAAGGAAAAGCAGCGGACCAGAGAGGCGGTGAAGGACGGACGTTGAGTGACAAGATCAGAAAATATGTGCTCCCAAACCTGCCGTACCTCTTTGTGTTCTGGTTCTTCTCCAAAATCGGGACGGCCTACCGGATCGCCCCCGGCACAGACTTCGGGACAAAGCTCATGGGGATGCTCGATACCTTCCCCAAAGCCTTTGAAACCTACTGGCCGGGGCTGGGAGGTATTGACCTGCTGGTGGGCCTTGCCGGTGCGGCTGGGGTGTATCTGCTGATACAGTCAAAGATCAGGCAGGCGAAAAAATTCCGGCGGGATGCGGAGTACGGCACCGCCCGCTTTGGAACAAAGGAGGATATAAAGCCGTTTGTTGACCCTAAATTTCAGAACAATGTCATTCTGACCGGGACGGAGTTCCTTACCATGAACACCCGTCCGAAGATACCCGCCAATGCCCGGAACCTAAACGCCTGTGTCATCGGCTCGTCCGGCTCGGGAAAGACAAGGTTCTGGCTGACCCCGCAGCTCCTTCAAGCCCATTCCTCGTATGTGGTGGTAGACCCGAAGGGCGGCACCCTCGACCAGTGCGGGCGGTTTCTGCAACGGGAGAAATACAGGGTGCGGGTGTTCAACAGTATCGACTTTTCAAAATCCATGCACTACAATCCGCTGGCCTATATCAAGACGGAAAGCGATGTTTTGAAATTCGTTACCGCCTTGATTGCCAACACCAAAGGCGACGGCAAGGAGGGCGACGAGTTCTGGACCAAAGCCGAAACCCTCTTGTACTGCGCCCTTGTGGCCTACATCGTCTTTGAGGGGCCGGAGGAAGAACGCAACATGAATACGCTGGTGGAAATGATAAACAGCATGGAAGTCCGGGAGGATGACGAAACCTTCAAAAATGCGGTGGACTATATGTTTGACGGGCTGGAACGCCGCAGCCCCCAGCACTTCGCCGTGAGGCAGTATAAGAAATACAAGCTCGCCAGCGGCAAGACAGCCAAAAGCATCTTGATTTCCTGCGGTGCAAGACTGGCTCCCTTTGATATTCCCCAGCTTCGGGAGATCATGTCTTATGACGAACTGGAGCTGGATAAGCTGGGGGATGAAAAATCAGCGCTGTTCTTTCTTATCAGCGACACGGACACCACCTACAACTTTTTGGTTGCCCTCGCTTTTTCGCAGATGTTCAACCTTCTGTGTGAACGGGCTGACAACACCTATGGCGGGCGTCTGCCCTACCATGTGCGGGTGCTATGGGACGAGGCTGCCAACACCGGGCAGGTGCCGGGGCTGGAAAAGATTGTGGCCGTCATTCGTTCCCGGGAGATCAGCCTGACGCTCTTTTATCAGGCAATGAGCCAGTGCAAGGCATTGTACAAAGACCATTCCGAAACCATCATGGGCAACATGGACAGTATCGTATTCCTCGGAGGCCGGGAGGCTTCCACCCTAAAGGATATTTCGGAAAACTGGCTGGGCAAGGCCACCATCTCTATGCAGACCGAGGGCCGAAGCCGTGGACAGTCTGAAAGTTACAGCCAGAATATGCAGCGGCTTGGCCGGGAGCTGATGACCACCAGCGAGATCACCACCATGCCCGGGGATAAATGTATCTTGCAGCTTCGGGGGCTCCCGCCCTTCCTGTCCCCGAAGTATGACTTGAAAAAGCACCCGAATTACAAGTACACAGCCGAATTTGATAAAAAGAAAAACGCCTTCCGCTTGGAAAGCCTGTTCCGCCACCGGCCATTGAGACTAAAGCCGGAGGACGAATACACGGTGTACGAAGTGGACGGCTCCGACACGGACGAAGAAGCTGACCTGTTGAATTTCGATGATCTGGACAGCGACGAGTTTGTGTAACTTCGGGCCATGATGACCCGAAGCGCCGCCGATGTGGGCGGCTTTTTTTGTACCCAAAACCATCAAACAAACAAAATGGAGGAACGTATATGGAATTTTTCAATCAGGCAATCGACATTCTTAAAATTCTGGTCATGGCTCTTGGCGCTGGTCTGGCGGTATGGGGCGTCATCAACCTTCTGGAAGGTTACGGGTCGGATAACCCTGCGGCAAAATCACAGGGCATTAAGCAGCTCATGGCTGGCGGCGGTGTCGTTCTGATCGGCCTTCAGCTTATCCCTCTGCTGTCCGGCCTGTTCAGCTAAGTGTCACCCGTTGTCCCTTTTCCAGAAAAGGAGCTGATGTATGGACTTTATCATCGACGCAATCGTTGAATGGCTGAAAGGTCTGCTCGTCGATGGTATCATGGGAAATCTGGACGGCCTTTTCGATAACGTCAATCAGAGCGTTGGCGAGATCGCCACACAGGTAGGCACGACCCCGGCGGACTGGAACGCCGGGGTCTTTTCCATGATACGACAGATCTCCGAAACTGCCATTCTGCCAATCGCCGGGGTCATCCTCACTTTTGTTATGACCTATGAACTGATACAGATGCTCATAGAACGCAACAACCTCCATGAAGTTGACACATGGATGTTTTTTAAGTGGGTGTTCAAAACCTTTGTGGCTGTGATGATCCTGACGAATACCTTCAATATCGTGCTGGCGGTCTTTGATGTGAGCCAGCATGTGATACAGCAGTCAGCGGGCATTATCCAGAACGGGACAGAGATCACGCCGGATGTGCTGGACAGTCTGCGGACAGAGCTTGAGGCGATGGAGTTAGGCCCTCTGTTCGGACTCTGGCTCCAGTCCTTCCTGATCCAGCTTACCATGATTGCCTTAAACATCGTGATTTTCGTCATCGTATATGGCCGTATGATTGAAATTTATTTACTCACAAGTTTAGCGCCTATCCCGTTTGCCACAGTCCCCAACAGGGAAACCGG
>ERZ1027125.762-NODE-762-length-12192-cov-8.038395_pt1 | contig 12192 bp, 14 predicted proteins | sample MGYA00519249_ERZ1027125 | MGnify/ENA primary metagenome ERZ1027125 (study PRJEB26926, sample SAMN06164580) | human gut metagenome | biome: ENVO:00009003; feature: ENVO:2100002; material: ENVO:00002003 | host: Homo sapiens | place: USA | collected 2012 ... | reverse complement strand
TTGGAAAAAATGCAATTTACTTATACAATTAATCCGACACCAAGTGATGCAATAGTTGTTATAAATGGAATTGAACAGAATACAATTACTGCTGATTATGGTTCAGTAATTGATTGGGAAGTATCGATGGAAGGTTATTCTTCACAAAATGGTCAAATTGAATTAATTGAAGATGCTGTTAATGATGTTATCTTGGAAGAAATATTAACTGAAGAATAAATTAATATTTTGGAGTTTACAATGTATGATGATGAAAATCTACAAGGTGAAATTTTAATAGACGAATATGAAGATGAAAATTATTGGTATAAATTATATCAATCCGGTTTATTACTTCAAGGTGGTAAATCAGATATAGTTAATGCTGATTCGACTGTTAATTTATATAAACCTTATATGGATACAAATTATACAATTGAACTCAAAGATATTTCAAAAGAAACTAAATATCAACAAGTTAGATCTAAAAGTGTACAGGCATTGGATGCAACAGATGATTATAATGTTTATGTCACACCTATCAATAAAACTGTTTCTACACAAGGTATTGCAACACCGAAAGTTGTATCATTTAAAGGACCAAATAAAACAGCTAATACAGAATTAGTAACTGTAGATAGTTCTGTTGGACAAGCAACTGGTAGTTTAAATGAAATTAGATTAAAATTGGCAGTTAATCAATTTATTACATTAAAAGTTGACATTCCTGGCGCTAAGATAAACAACTTACCGAGTGGATTTACGTTTGCGAATAGTGAAATAACTGGTGCAGCTAAAAGTGCTGGTGAGTATAGATTTAACATTGTATCTGAAGGTAATTCAGTTCCAGTAATTATAAATGTAAGTAATGTTATAAGAATTGCGTAGTAAGGTGAATTTCTATAAGAGAAGAGATAACACAGATTAAAGACCCAGATGGTAATCTTTTGTTTCCTAAAACAAAAGCTTCTGCTGTATATACAAGTGATAATCGAACTTTAGAGACTATTGATTTAAACGCTCAAGAAAATAAAATTGAGTGAATTAAAGTTAATGGTAAAGAAGCTCCGATTGTAGATAAAACAGCGGAATTAACAATTAATGTTGAAACAGCAAATTCTTATAATGAATTTGGAGATAAGCCTTCTATTAATAATGTAGAATTGGTAGGTAATAAAACCTTAGACGATTTGAATATTCAGGTAAAAGGCAATTACTTAACTAATGATGCTTTGTTACCGATAAAGAGTGAAATTATAAAAACTAATGCCGAAGTAATGACATTAGCAAATGAACTCAATACAGTTAAAGAAGTTGTTGCTACTAATAATAATACGATTAATGATAAGGTAGATGGATTAGCTTCAGCAGTTATTTCAGATTTAGATGACTTACACCTTGAAAAACAAAACGTATTAACAGCAGGTTATGGTATTAAAATAGAAGAAGATGTGATTTCTGTTAATTTTGATATACCAGAAGAGCCAAGTGGTGTTAAAGAAGAAAGTATTTGGGATGAAGAGTCTGGATCTTTTACAACGGAGAGTAGTACCGAAGATAAACCAGTTTTCAGAACAGACAATTTAGTAACAAATAAAACACTTACTTTAAATAATACTACTTTTCCACACGTTACAGTTAATTCACAAGATGCAGTATTAACAAGTAATAACTTAGGGGTATTTTTAGATGTTGACGGTGGTAGATTAGATATTAAAAAGAATACCTTTAGCGAATATCATTTAGGTAGTATTTTTGATGGTGAAGATTCTCAATTAGTTCAACCTGGATTTACACGTTCTCAAGAATTAGGTTTTTATACAATCGATGAAAATACTACTTGGACAGAAGATGACTTATGTTTTGTTTTACCGTATCAATATGAGAATGGTTTAGTAGATTTATACAATGATGATAATAAATCTCGTATGTATTGCTTTGAATTATTAACGTCATATTTTATGGAAACAGTCATTGGTATAGATGGCGTTATGATGAAAAAAGCTTTCTTGGAAGCATTTAATTTTGATGAATTATCTTTTGTACGTGTAATGCTAATAGATGTTAGTTATACATTAGGTAAAGAAACTGCGCCTGTTGTTGGTGCGTTTATTAGAAACCTAGATGGTAACTGGCAATGCTTATTTGGTTATCACTTCTATAGTCCATTTGTATCGAATTATGTAACTTCACCTTTAAATTGTTACACATTAGACTTACGTGATGATGTATATGATAAATTACACATGGCAAGTTTAAGATCCGGTGATAACCAACGAGATATTAATTGGTTAAAGAGTAGTTTTGATAGTTACAGTAAAAGTGTTCAAGGTTTATCCACTAATTATCGTGAGCACAATTCGAGAATTAGCAGTTTAGAAAGTACAGTTAATTTACTTAGTGATCAAGCAATGCGTGTAAGCCAGTTAGAAAACAATTTGAGTTTCGCATTAAATAGAATCACTCAGCTAGAAATGACTGTTGACAATTTGTTAAACAGAATAGCAGAATTAGAGCAACCTAGTGTACCAGAAGAATTGAGTGGAGAAGAATCTGGTACTGAAAATGCCGAGTTGTGATAATAGCATGTAAATATAATTTATATACTTCATATAGTCATTCCCTAAACGAGTTCTATTACAATAATAATAGGCTAATTTAGGGAATTTTTATTATGTCAAGCTATTTTGAAAGTACGAAAAGTTACATAAAAAGGGCGGTTTGGTTAATTCCAGTATTATTATCAGCAGTTTTATGCATGTATTTTATAAATTTATTCGAAAGAATAGATGAATCCTTATTAAAAAGACAAATCGATGAGCGCGATACCATAAGTGAATTCGCACATTTTATACAAAAAAAAGATACATTGTATACATATTTAGATATCATCGATAGATTTGAAGATAATAATTTATACCTTTTAGATAAAAACTTTAACTTACTACCAGATAGAAGACATACTAGAAATTGTTTATATTCTATTTATGAAGTAGATCCACCTTTTGAACAAGAAAGCTTTAAACAAAAAATAAATGAAAAAAAGGTAGGACATTTTACCCACGAATTAGTGCCTGGAACTAAATTAGAATTTCAATACCGCCATATGAAAACAGACGGTAAAGATTATATTCTTTTAATTGGCGTACATAATTATCCTAAAACAGCTGAAGAAAAAGAATTGTATTTTGCAGTTGGATTATTATTGTTATTTACTGCAATCTGTAATTGGGTAATCGTAGCATATGCTAAACACATGAGATATTTATGTCAATTTAATACAAATGATGACAAATAAAAATTTGGAGAAGTTTAAATGGAAGATAGTGGCGCCAAATATCCAGAGACGCTGACAGTTTTTCTTTGTTTTATATTAGCATTGCTAGGCGGTACAGCAAAAGAGCTTTCTAAAAAAGAAGAAGAATTTGAATGGAAACGCTTTTTTAAGAATATTTTCATTTCAGGTTTCTGTGGTATTATAATTGGATTATTTGCACCGGATTTTGACCATAAAAATTGGATTATGGCTTGTGCAGGTGTATCTGGTGTTGCAGGCATAGCGTTTCTTGATTTCTGTTTCGATGTATTAAAAACAGTAATAGGCAAAGCAATCGATAAAAGTAACAAAGATGAATAAACCATTAATCATTACCTTTTTCTGCTTAGTTTTAGCCATGATTATCTTTTTTGGATTATGGCGTAGTGCTAGTAATGATTTAAAAGTAGCTAAAGATGCTTTACGTGTAGCCAACGATAACATAACTACTTTACAGCAAGATAATAAAAAATTGGTAACTTTTATTGAGCAAAAAGATTTAAAAATTAAAGAACTAGAGAAAGAATATACTGATAAATTAAAGAATGTTCCAAAAGATTCTTGTGGTGATTCAAAACCATCAGCTGATTTATTAAAATATTTAAGAAAGAATGCACAATGAAAACGTTTTGTAAATATTTATTAATAGCTGTTCTTTTTTTATTTGCTTTTTCGTGTATAAATGGTTGTACAACAAAAACTACTGTTATTTCAACAAATAATTTTATTCAAACTGATTACAATTATAATTGCTTAGAAGGCGATAAAACTTTTACTCAAATTATTTTATGTTACCAAACACAAGATAAAGCAGAAAAAGTTCAAAATAAAGTTACTAATGAATTAATTCAAGGTAAAAAATAATACTGTAAATTTATATATAGATAAAGGCCCTGTTTTTTAGCCATACAGAGCCTTTTTTATTTATTGCTAAAGAAACCCTTATAAAATGAATTTCGTTACACCACGGACCAATTTTTGAGCTTCTGTAGTATTTGTTTCTAGAGCTATTGCAATAGTCTTTTTGAATAGGTCATACCATTTACGTGCACGAGCTACACCGGGTGTATTACTTAATACTAATTTATCGAATTTATTTACTTTACCTATTGTAAGAATTTTTACTTTACCGGCTAGAGCAACAGGTAAGCCTTTTGATTCAGAATTAAGGATAAAGCCTGGTTTTTCAGAAATTACACCATTTACAGTCTTAGTTGCTTCGGTTATTTCTTTTTCGCCACCAAAACAAACTAATGTACCAATTGGATATTTTTTATCAGCAATATATTTTTCTGCCAAATCAGCATAACGAGCAGCTGTAGCAGTACCACTTAATAATGGCGCAGTAATTGTACCTGGAAATGAAGAATTGCCAGATTCATCTAAGAATGTTACAGTTTTAGTAGGATCATTGGTTCCAGCTTCAATTGTAGCATTAGTCATATAATGTAATTGTAATTTATTTTGATGGCCAGCTATAGTAAATTTACCGTTTGTAGAGTTATATTTAGAAAATGCAACATATGCACCATTTGAAGCCAAACTATTTAAGATTGCCTCACCTTGACTTCCTTTTAAGTAAGTGCTTGTAACTAATGCTGTATTAAGTCTATCAACAGCAATGGTTCCAGGTAAAGCTTTCCATTCTAGTTTAGTACCGTCTGTGTATAACCAAGATCCGCCTTTACCAGCTATTTCAGAAATAACACCACCAATTGTTAAAGTTCCATCAGCAGTTACGTCTAAATCACTACCTACTATGATACCACCTTTTTTATTTTCAGTGGCTGGTGGTAAAACACTGTGTAAAATTCTAATTGCCATGATTATTTCTCTTAGATAGTTGTTAAGTATTCTTCAAAAGTTAAAATGTTTATATTTGGAAAAGCATCTTGTTGAGGAATATCGCGTAAATACTGAACATATCGCAATAAACCGTAATATGTTTTTTCAGTATCTAAAGTTTCTATTCCTAATTTAAGTTGTTGCTCATAACGCTCTATTCGCCAAATTACAGCATTTAATTTATCATCACGCTCTTGTCTTTTTTTATTTTTTTGATTTAATTCAACATAGTTTTCTTCAGATGAAATATTATTCAATTCATCGGCTAAACGTACTTCAAAATCATTCTCTAATACATAACGTTTTAGCATTACATCTAGTTGTTCTTTAGTTATATAATTACACTCAGCGGTTGTTGCCTGTAGTTTTGGTAATTCTTCTTTTTTACAATATTCTGATAAATCGATTTGAGACAAAGCCTTGCTGAAATCATCTCTTGTTATAAATTCGTTTAAAAGATCTTTGGTTGCGTATTGGTCTAATATTTTTAAATCAAGTGTATTGCGCAAATTAGTATAATCAGAGCAATCTTCTTTTACTTTATACAAGTCTTCTTTTTTAGCATAATCTTCTAATTCATTTTTTACAGTGGGTATAAAATGTTTAATATCTAAAGAATTTTTGTTAAGTGCAGTTAAAAGATTGTTATATAAAGCATCTAATGATTTTGTAGAAGTATTAACATAAGATAAATATTCATCACGCTTAAGATAATCACCTGCCGGCTGTATTCCTAAGTCTGCTAATGTAAAATTACCGCGTAAAACAATATTGTTAATTACAGGTTTATTTTCTAATTCCAAATAGTCATGGTTTACCACTGAACCTGCTACTATTTTATCGCCTTGTCTAATAGTCATACTTAATCCTTAGGGTAATGTTTTTTAATTCTTGTAATTGTATTTTCCCAAACGTTGGTATTGTTAATTCTATCCCAATAAATCATATCCAACTGGTCTTCTATTGATGGGTATTCTGCAATTCTAGCTGCAATTACTTTATCGTTGTGTGATTTTGTTTCTAATACATATTTACCTTTAATTAATACATATTTGTCTTCAGTCTTAACAATATTATCAAATACTATTAATGGGCTATTTTCTAATTCATAACGTGTATTTGCTGCAGCTACAATTACACTATCTTTATATCCTAACCATTGACTCATTATTCACAACCTTTCGCATAAATAAACTTAAAGGCTTTAGTTTCGCCAGAAAAATCATAGCGTATTTTAATTAAATCACCTTTACTTACTGGGCAAATTAAACAACCTATGGAATGTGGTACGATTGAATATGCGATATCTAAAAGTACAGCGTTGGTATTATTCCAAATAGACATTACTTCACCTGTTGCTTCAGCGTATTTATTGAGTACTAAATATCCACATTCTGGCATTTCATATACACTACCTGAAGCATAGAGAGTTAAATCGATTGATTTTGCACCAATAAAAGCTTGTGAAGCTAAAAAATCAGGATGTTTTCTATAGTTATCTACTAATATCCATTCATAACCTTCACCGTTTGCATGTAATAATCTATCTTTATCATCAGGCATAGGAGGAAGAGCTTGTTTAAGTAAAGATAATATTTTACGTGAAGAAAATGTTGTTTTTTCTGATACTTCACCGTCTTTTATAAGATCTGTAATTTCTACGTCATCTGTAATAATATATGTTACTTTGGGATCATGTGTTTCTAAAGCTTCGTATTCAGCTAATGTACCAACCCAAGGTGTATTTATTTTTGCCATTATTTAGTTTGCTCCTTTAAGCTTTTTTCTTGCTTTACATATAGTATATAGAACTCATATAATAATATAGAACTCATATAATAAAGAAGGGACCTTATTTCTAAGATCCCTTTTATTACTAAAGCTTTGTTTATTAAGCAGTTGTAACAGTAACTGTAGTGTCTGCACCCATAACTGTTGTGTTAAGAATGATAACTTCTGCAGTATATGTTGGCCACAAATAAATATCTACTACTAATTGATTGTTTGCAATTACTAAAGGAGTATTATTTGTTTCGTTACATACAACTTGGAACTTTTGAATACCTTCAGCACTTAAAATTGAATTTAAGAAACTTGTGAATTGTAAGGTAATTTGCATACGTTCATAAGCTGTATTGTTTTCGAATAAGTGCCATTTAGCAGCATCACGTAATACAGTTTCGATATAAATAACTGTTCTTGCTACATTAATTCTGTCTAATGCAGAAGGTTTAGCTTGTAATGTTCTTTGACCCCAGTTTACATAACCAGAACTTGGATCTTTGATAATGCAGTTAACTTGATTATCAGCGTAAATGTTACCGCCTTTTGTTTGGTCATAGTATTGTGTTAAACCTGTAGGTGAAACAGTTGCTGATGTAAGAACACCACGATTTAAACCAGCCGGAGCAACCCAAGGTTGACCATTACCCATAATTTTAGCAACATAAGCTGATGGACACATTACGAAGTTTGCACGACCTTGAACAGAATCATATGTTTTAACCCAAGGTGCAGATACTGCGCCACGATATGAGTTAAAGCCTTGAATATTTTTTCTCCAATCAATCAAATCTTCGTAATCAGTTTCTGTCATTGGAGAATCGAACAAGCAGAAGCAGTCACGACGATGTTCAGCGATTTCTAACATTTTTGCTTGGTATGAAACATTTTCTTTTGTTACATAACCACTGTTCATCAACAATGATACACCAACTTGAGAACGGTCACGGAAATTTTCCCATGCTGCATTTAAGTCAGTATATTTTTGATTCATATCTGTCCAGTTACCAGATTTACCACCTGTTAAAGGTAAGTTTTCAACAAATGCTGGAATAACTACTGCATCTGGATCTTCATCGGTGAAATTATTGTTTACAAATACTTGAATGTAATTTGAAGAGCCGTTAATTACATCTTCGATAAACATTGAGTTGCCATAGTTATCTTGACTTGGATATAATGTACAATATTCAAATGTTTCGAGAGTTTGCATTACACGACCAACTTTTTCCATTACGTTTACGGTAAAAGTTGTTTGATTATTATCTGGATAACGACCTACACGTGCATTTGCATCATTTGTTTCATCTACTAATTCATTAACGATATAAGTAATTGTAGCTGTTTGACCATCTAATGCCCAATCATATACTTTGAATGTACCGTTGAGAGCATCGTTTGACATACGAGAAACTACGATTGCTGAACCTTCTTCAATATCATCAACAACACTAGCTGGAACTGTTACAGTAACAAATGTTCTTTCTGAATCACCAGACTCGTGTTCAAATCTAGTTGGTGCTAATACTGAATATGCACGGTTTTCGTTAATTGTACTGTCTGCTAATGAAATGTAAAATTTACGATTGTTTGGATCATTTGCCATTACTAAGAAAGCAGAATCTACATCATCTTTGGCAAATAAACCAGAAGCAGCACCTGCATCACGAGAAGTTTGAGCAGCTTTAACTTCTTCGTAGAAATAACCTTTAGAAGCAGGAAGTTCTTTTGTATTACCTGCAACTGGTACAAAAGCTGCTGCCCAGTGAGCATCGTTTACACGTTCTTCAACTGGAGTTTCTGGATCACCCATTGGAACAACACGTACAAAATAGTGTTCGTTGATAGTATCAGCAGCAACGGCTAATGAATATCCGGCGTAACCGTATTTTGAGCTAAGTGAACCAAAACGATCTGTATAATCTTGTAATGTAGATAATAAAACTGGAGTGTTTACTGGACCATACTCCGCTTCACCAACGAATGCGCAAGTTGTTGTACTATTAGTTGCAACAACTCCACTTAAATCTCTAATAGAAGCGTATACGCCCGGAAATTTATAGTTAGCCATTTCTTTATAATCCTTGTTTCTCTTTTAATATCAAAGTTAATTATTAGAACTTTGAAAAGGATATAATAAAGTATTAATCTAATTTATCATACCATCCCATAAATTCTTCTAACTTATAGAACTTTTTGAAATTTAGATTATTATTGGCTATATATTCTAAACTTAAAGTATTATACTTCAAATTTACATTTTTCTGAAAATAAACTACTTAAAAACTGATTTAGCTTTGGATATTGTCTAGTATTTCCCACTGTATCGTCAAAAACACTTAACCAATCTTCTCTTAGCCATACATCGGATAAGTCTTGGTTTAGAGTAATTTTAACATCGTCAATTTTACGAGGATTAGTAAGAACAGAATCTGGATAAAGATTCTTATATATACTTCTCTTATGTAAGACTTTTCTTGTTACCATAAAGTCTTTAATAATAGGAAGTTTCATCATTTGTTTAAAATTAGCTTTATTAATGATAATTGGTAAATGTGTTTCGTAATTAAATTCGCTTTCACATTTTAATTCTTTTAAGGTATCTACAGCATAATCAAATCCATATTTCCAGCGTGATTTTTTAGGATTATTTGCGTTTTTCCTTACTTCATCTGATAACTTGCCCAAACAAACATTTAAGTTTTCTCGCCAGTTATAAATTGGTCTTAATGCAAAGAAATCATCATTCATTAAGATAAAGTTTTCAGATACTTCTTCGCAATTACACGCTGCCATATAATTGATTATACTATTTTTCCACTTATCTTGGTTTTGAATAGTTGGAATATATCTTACACCTTTAATCCATGAAGGTTTATATCCTACAATCCAAATTCTTCTAAAATTACAAAACTTAGTAACAGAACGTAAAGAAATTCTTATATCTGGATTTGATTCACTTGCTTTTAAAATATATACCAAATCTAAGTTTAAATCATTAGGATATGGTTTTTCTGGCATTGTATATGTTAAAAAGGAACGCGCTTTTTCAGAAAGGACATTATTTGGGTAACTTATATGTTGTTTATCTGCCCACTCTTTGGTATGCAACCATGGCTGGGTAATTATCTTCCTTTTTAAATCTGTCATATCTATTTATTTTTCTTTAATTGCTTGAGCTAATTTCTTTGCTGACAATTCTAAAGGATATAAGATACCACCGTTCGTTTTCAAAAAATTATAGATTTTTGCTTCTAATTCTTCTAAATTATCAGATTCTTCAACCGGTTTTTGACCTAATACCTTATGAATTGTATTCCATACTTTTTCTAGAACGAGATTTTGTTGTTCTTCATTTAATTCATCATAAGAATTTGAATGAAATAATGCTGTTTTATGTAAATAATTTTTGGCTTTTTCAAAATCTTGTGTTTCTAAGATTAAACTTGACTCGATGTAGTTTAATTTTTTAATAATGCTATTTGCAATTTTATTTAAAGGATTTAAAGCTTCTGTAAATAAAGTTCTCGTTTTTGACATTATGCAACAATCCTTTTCTTTGGATTTCTACCACCAAACATAGAATGTCTTACTGACCAGCCTACTTCTTTTTCACCATTATACTCTAAATTTTTAAGATATTCAATTACAGAGTATAATTTTTCTTTAGCTGCAATAGAAGATACTTTTTCTATAGTGTTTTCAATATCATAAATATCAGATTGAATGTCATCCGCAAATTCACTTTTTCTATCTGCTATTGGGTCATTAGATGCAATAATTGCGTTTTCAATTTCTTCTAATTTATGTTCTGAAATTCTAAAATATTCTGAAATTTTAACAAGGTATGAATCGACTTCACCTGCTTCTAATTCATCATCAGCATATCTAAACATATCTTCTATAATTTCATATTGTTTATCATTTAACCCTAGCTTATCTGCAATTATTTGTGAGATTGTATAAGTATCATATAAACGATTTGTTTGTACAGCTTCAGTCAATAATTCCACGGATTCTTTAACTTCCTCTTTTTCGTTTTCTTCTGTTTCTTCTTCTGTTTCGTCTTGATTAGAGGTTTCTTTGTCTTCACCGGTTTCTGCTTCTTCCTCACCAGCCTCAAAAGAAGCTTTCATTTCAGGTACTTCGCTTATTTTAGTTGTAAGCTGAGCAATATGTTTCATTTCTTCATCACGAATATCTATTAATGTATCGTGAAATAAATCTACTAATGCTTTTGTACTGACATGTGGTTCAAGGGCTAATATTTGATCATACTCTACATGAGCAGAGGTTTCACTACCTATTGCTTTTAAAATAGCTTGTTTATATTGTTCATCGTAAGATAAATCGACACCATTTGTTTCTAATGGATTAACTTCTGCTTCAGTTACTGTTACAGATTCTACTACTGGTTCTTTTATTTTTGGTATAAATCTCATATTAGCCTCTGATATTAACGAGCTAATGGGAAAGAATCACTGACTTTATTTACTTTATATGTATCACCGTCTAATTCAAGCAATACATTTTCTACTTGAATTTTTTTAGGTAATTTTTCTTTATCGAATTGTGAAACTTGATAAGCGTTGTTTCTACGTTCATCATATACTTGATCTACATGAATACCTTCTGAACCTTCACCTAATTCACGTTTCAAAGTAGTTAATACATCTGAAACATTAATACGTGTATCTGGTACGAAATCTAATGGACCAGCATAGTTGCCAGATTCTTTTAAATATTGCTCACAAGTTTTTCCACCCAAAGCGTTTTCAACTAATTTTGCGAAAGTAGATTCACCAAATGGATTACATTTCTTTTCTTCGCATTTTTCAGCATCATCTTCTGTCGTTTGTGTAATTTCAATATATGCTACTTCTGAATCTTCATCTTCGTCTGAAATATCAACAATATCGTCTATCATATCATCAATAGCAGTAGCCATTTCAGAACCTGCGTCATTTTTTTCACTATTGAAGGTATTATCGTTAGACATATTACCTTTGTTTACTAAATTTTCTTGATCAGTAATTTCACCTTGTGCGAATTCACCTGGTTCAACACTTGCCATGCCCATTTCTTCAAAAGAAGGAACAATGTTATCACCGATGATATCTTTTGAACTTTCTAATCCTTCACTTAAACTGTTTTTTGCAGCTTGTGTTAAACGATCTCTAAGATTCATGCTTTTTATCCTCATTAAAACTTTTTTGTACTTATAAAAGAATACGTATTTTATTATAATCTGTCTCTTATACACATCTCCG
>ERZ1027125.761-NODE-761-length-12193-cov-4.193277_pt1 | contig 12193 bp, 10 predicted proteins | sample MGYA00519249_ERZ1027125 | MGnify/ENA primary metagenome ERZ1027125 (study PRJEB26926, sample SAMN06164580) | human gut metagenome | biome: ENVO:00009003; feature: ENVO:2100002; material: ENVO:00002003 | host: Homo sapiens | place: USA | collected 2012 ... | reverse complement strand
GGCTCGGAGATGTGTATAAGAGACAGGTTCTGCTGTAGCCCGGAGACGGTGGTGTCCGTGAGGAACTGGTTGACCTTTATCTGAAAGGACGCACCCAGAATGGTCATGGCCACCAGCAGGATCGCCGCGGCGGTGAAAAAGCTGCGGCCGAAGCTACTTTTCATGCTTACAGCACCTCGAATTTGTACCCGACACCCCAGACGGTTTTCAGGCTCCACTGGTCGCTGACGCCCTCCAGCTTTTCACGCAGCCGCTTTACGTGAACGTCCACGGTGCGGGAGTCGCCGAAGTAGTCGAAGCCCCATACCTCGTCCAGCAGCTGGTTGCGGGTGTAGACCCGGTTGGGAGAGGAAGCGAGGTAATAAAGCAGCTCCATCTCCTTGGGGGGCGTATCCACCTTCTTGCCGTCTACGGTCAGCTCGAAAGCGTCCATGTCGATGATAAGCTTATCGAACACAAGCCGCCGCGCCTTTTTCTCCGCGGCCACGCCGGAGGTGCGCCGCAGCACTGCCTCGATGCGGGCAAGCACTTCCTTCATTTCAAAAGGCTTGGTGATATAGTCGTCAGCGCCGGTTTTCAGGCCCATGACCTTGGAATCGGTGTCGCCCTTGGCGGTGAGCATGATGATGGGGGTCTGTGCCTCGGCGCGGATGGCCTTGCACACCGACCAGCCGTCCATCACGGGCATCATCACGTCCAGCAGCACCAGATCGGGCTTGATGGCCCGGAATTTGGCAAGACCCTGCCCGCCGTCCGCCGCCACGGTGACGGCGTAGCCCTCCTTCTCCAGATACATTTGCAGCAGCTCCGCAATATTGCGGTCATCCTCTACGATCAAAACGGAAACAGCCATGATTATCTTCCTCCCAATCCAATTTCTCTATAATTTCCCTTTCCCCTTATTATAGCGAGAATTTCCGTTTTCTAGTGAACAAATTGTAAAGACTTCCACCCCAATTTATGAACGGACAAGTTGCACTTGAAAATCCGGCGCTTTGCGGGTATGATAGGGGCGGAAAACCGGGGAGCGGTTGGTGCTGCCTTAAATTGAAAGAAGGAGACTGATTTGATGGAACTGTTAAAAGCCGTGCTTTTCGGCATTGTGGAGGGCGTCACGGAGTGGCTGCCAATTTCCTCCACGGGACATTTGATTTTACTGAACGAATTCATTACCCTGAACGTTTCCGACGAATTCCGGAGCATGTTCGACGTGGTCATCCAGCTGGGCGCGATTCTGGCCGTGATCGTCCTGTTCTTCCATAAGCTCAACCCGTTCTCTCCCCGGAAGACGGAGGGGGAGAAAAAGCAGACATGGCAGCTGTGGTTCAAGGTCATCGCCGCCATCATCCCCTCGGGCATCGTGGGCGTGCTGTTTGACGACTGGATGGAAGCCCACTTCCATAACGCCACTGTAGTCTCCATCGCGCTGATCGTCTACGGCGTGGCCTTCATTCTGGTGGAGCGGCGGAATGCCCGCCGCGTGGGTGGAAAGACGGTGGAGGACGTGTACGCCATCGATTATAAGACCGCCCTGCTGATTGGCTGCTTCCAGTGCCTGAGCCTGATCCCCGGCACCTCCCGCTCCGGCTCCACCATTCTGGGCGCCATTCTCATCGGCGTGGGACGCAGCGCCGGCGCGGAATTCTCCTTCTTCATGGCCATCCCCACCATGCTGGGGGCGTCCGCCATCAAGGGGCTGAAGTTCCTGCTCAGCGGTGTCGCCGCCACCGGCACCGAGATCGGCGTGCTGATCGTGGGGTGCGTGGTGTCGTTTGTGGTGAGCCTGCTGGTCATCCGGGGGCTGATGGAATATGTGCGGAGGCACTCCTTCTCCGCCTTCGGCGTTTACCGCATCATCCTGGGCGTTGTGGTGCTGGTTTACTTCGCGCTGGCGGGCTAAGGGACATGTTTCGGGTTTTGTAAGCATTTTCCACAAAAAAGGAACATTCTTATTTGACAAAATACCCCTAACGCTTTATAATGAATCCGATAGGTGTGTGTTACTCTATCCCCTGAAAAACTCTGAAAAGGACGGATCAGAACATGTATAAAATCGTTCGCAAGCAGGAGCTGAACGCTTCCGTCACCCTGATGGAGATCGAAGCGCCCTTTGTCGCACGTAAGGCAAAGGCCGGTCAGTTCATCATTTTCCGCATCGACGAGATGGGAGAGCGTGTTCCCCTGACCATCGCCGGTTATGACCGGGAAAAAGGTACCGTTACCATTATCTTCCAGAAGGTCGGCTTCTCCACCAACGCCCTGGGTGCGCTGAAGGAAGGCGACTACATCCACGACTTTGTAGGCCCCTTGGGCAAGCCCACCCCCGTGGAGGGCAAGAAGAAGGTCTGCGTGGTCGGCGGCGGCGTGGGCTGCGCCATTGCCCTGCCCTCTGCCAAGGCGTTCAAGGAAGCGGGCGCAGAAGTGACCGTCATCGTCGGTTTCCGCAGCAAGGACATCGTCATTCTGGAGGACGAGTTCAAGGCAGCAGCCGACCGGCTGATCCTCATGACCGACGACGGTACTTACGGCCGTCACGGCCTGGTCACCCAGCCCCTGCAGGAGCTGCTGGAGGCCGGTGAGACCTTCGACGAGGTGCTGGCCATCGGCCCCGTGCCCATGATGAAGTTCGTATGCAGAACCACCCAGCCCTTCGGCGTCCATACCATGGTTTCCCTGAACCCCATCATGGTGGACGGCACCGGCATGTGCGGCGGCTGCCGCCTGACCGTGGGCGGCGAGACCAAGTTTGCCTGCGTGGACGGCCCCGACTTCGACGGCGACCTCGTGGATTTCGACGAGGCCATGGCCCGCGGCACCATGTACCGCCCCTTTGAGGCCAAGGCCCGCGAAAAGGCCTGCAACCTGTTCAAGACTCAGGAGGGAATGTAAGATGGCTTTCAATATGGACCCCAAAAAGTGCCCCATGCCCACTCAGGACCCCAACGTCCGCAACAAGAATTTTGAGGAAGTGGCTTTGGGCTACACCGCCGAAATGGCCGTGAACGAGGCCAAGCGCTGCATCCACTGCAAGAATAAGCCCTGCCAGACCGGCTGCCCCGTCGGTATCGACATCCCCGAGTTCATCGGCCATGTGGCCGAGGGCGACTTTGAAGCCGCCTATCAGGTCATCAACCGCTCCTCTTCCCTGCCCGCCGTCTGCGGCCGTGTCTGCCCCCAGGAGAGCCAGTGCGAAATGCACTGCGTCCGCGGCAAGAAGGGCGACCCCGTGGGTATCGGCCGTCTGGAGCGTTTTGTGGCCGACTGGCACAACGCCCACAGCACCGAGGCTGCCACCAAGCCCGAGTCCAACGGCCACAAGGTGGCCATCGTGGGTTCCGGCCCTGCCGGCCTGACCTGCGCCGGCGACCTGGCCAAAAAGGGCTATGAGGTCACCGTGTTTGAGGCGCTGCACCTGGCCGGCGGCGTGCTGGTGTACGGCATTCCGGAGTTCCGTCTGCCCAAGAAGATCGTGGAGCTGGAAGTAAACGGCTTAAAGGCGCTGGGTGTGAAGATTGTTACTAATGTGGTGATCGGTCGCTCCATGAGCATTGACGATCTGTTTGACGATGGTTTTGAGGCGGTGTATATCGGCTCCGGTGCCGGTTTGCCCCGGTTTATGAGTATTCCCGGCGAGAGCCTGAAAGAGGTGTACTCTGCCAATGAGTACCTGACTCGGGTAAACCTGATGAAAGCGTATCAGCCCGGCAGCACCACGCCCATTTACCACGCCCGCAAAGTGGCCGTGGTAGGCGGCGGCAATGTGGCCATGGATGCGGCTCGCTCTGCCATTCGGCTGGGTGCGGAGGAAGTGTATGTGCTCTACCGTCGCTCCTTTGAGGAGATCCCTGCCCGGCAGGAGGAGGTGCAGCACGCCCAGGAGGAGCAAATCCGGTTCCAAACCCTGACCAACCCGGTAGAGATTTTGGGCAGCGACGACGGCAATGTAACCGGCGTGCGGTGCATCCGGATGGAGCTGGGCGAGCCGGACGCCACCGGCAGACGCCGTCCGGTGCCGGTGCCAGACTCAGATTTTGTGATTGATGCGGATTGCGTGATTATGGCCATTGGTACTTCCCCCAACCCGCTGATCAAGTCCACCACCGGTGGGCTGGAGGTAAATGCCCGGGGCGGAATTGTGGCAGATGAAAACGGCTGCACCTCTCGGGACGGCGTATTCGCCGGGGGCGATACGGTTACCGGTGCCGCCACCGTGATTAAGGCCATGGGCGCCGGCAAAATCGCCGCCAAGTCCATTGACGCCTACATTCAAAACAAATAAGTCTGTAACATAAAAACAGTGCCTGAGCTTTTGCTCAGGCACTGTTTGCATTTATGCGGTTTTCTTCTTCATTTTTGACAGAAACATGTGGACGATCTCTTTGTACTCTCCGGGATTGAACAACAGGAAGAAAGCCAGCACATATCCCACTGCTCCGCACAGGGCAATGGCGATGAAGAAGTGACCCCAGCTGCCGTAGGTGAACAGCCCCTTGGCAGCATACAGCACCACGCCGATGACGGCGGTGGCCAGCACATTGCGCAGCAGCGTGCCGTAGAAGAACAGACGGTTGCGGGCCAGTATTTTGGCCGCATAGTAGGGCTGGAATACGCCGTAGCGCAGAATGGTAAAGGCGGCGGTGCAGCAGGCCAGCACATTCAGGGTCAGGGCGTCGGCTTTGCCCAGGGGGAACACCACTAAGATATTGGCAATACCGGCGGCCAGCGCCACCAGAACCGGGGTGCGCACCTTGTTGCAGGCGGTGTTGATCTGAATCAGTGGGAACGCCACGCAGCTAAACAGGTATGGTATGGTGGTAATAACGGACACAGTCTGTACGATCTGCAATTCCGCCGGGGAATAGTTTTTCAGCCACAGGGCATAGAACTGGTAGCCAAAGACGATAAACCCGGCCACCGGGGTGGAGATGATAAAGCCCACCAGTCGCATGGAGCGCTTGGCCTCCTTGACCAGTCGATCATAGTCGCCCTGGGCGTACAGAATGGTGAATTTCGGCGAGAACACTTGGGCCAGTTGCTGCCCCAGTTGTAATATGTAATTGGGAATGGTCTTGGAGGATTGCAGATACCCGCCGGCAGCGGTGCCGATAAATCGGTTGGTCAGCAGGGAATTCAGCCCGGAGATCATCAGATCGGACAGGCTCTGCACGGAGTTCCATACCCCGGAGCGCAGCACTTCGGACAGGGTTTTCCACTTGAATTTGCGCAGATTCAGCTTTAAGTCCGGCAGCAGCTTGCGCATTAAAATATAAGTGGCCACATTCATATAAGCGTTGCAAATGAGGGTGGTCAGCGCAATGAAGAAGATGCGCACATCAAACAAGGTGAAGATCAGAATGGTCAGCACCAGCTTGAGCACATAGGAGAACAGGTTGCGCAGGTAGTACAGATCCATCCGGTTCTTTACAAAGGTGCCGCTGTTAAAGACAGAGAAGCAGATGCCAAAAATGTAGTTGATAAAGACGATGGCAAAGGTCAGCTTTACATCGAACATCAACGCTTTGGGAATGGTGAGTATGTACTCCAGCTTCCAAACCATAAACACGGCGCAAAGCGTAATGGCACCGGCCAGGATCAGATTGGCACCCAAAATGGAGTTTACATAAATATCTGCCTTTTCTTTATTGCCCCGGTGGTACTCGTAGCTGACGAACCGGCAGGACATACTGTTCAGTGCCAGAGTAAGGATGCCGGCATAATTGACAAAGTCGTAGGCAAGACCGATAAAGCCGTAAGCTTCGTTGCCCAGCTTCTCCAGTATATACGGAGTCAGTACAAAGCTGATCCCGGCATTGATCACAAAGGCTGCCAGGCTGGTAATCAGGTTGATGGTGGTTTGTTTATTGTCGGACAGGGTCTTCACCGCGTATCGCCCCCCGTCTCTGTCGCCGCTTTGCGGGGTAGGTAGCAGTAAAGGCGGGCGTCGTACTCCGCCATGGACCAGGTGAAGATCAGCCCCAGCAGGCGCACCGTATCAAAAGGACACAGGGACACGCACAGACAGCCCAAAAACGCCGTCAGTCCCAGCATCAGCGCCTTGCGAGGATAGTTTCGGCAGGTGAGCAGTCGCAGCACCAGGTATATTATACGCCCCAGAGACAGCGCCACCAGACCGATGCCCAGTACCCCGTAGTGGTAGAACATATTGCGAATACCCAGATCGTCCAGATAGGCGGTGCCGGAGGGCCCAAAGTAGATCCAGAAGTTTTCATACCGCTTGGGTGAGAGAAAGCCCAGACCGAAGATGGGCTGGTCCTTTGCCACGCCGGAGAAGTACCGGGCAGAATATTGCCGGGCCAGAGTGGAGCCGCCATATTCTCCGGAAGTCTCTGTAAATGTGGCCAGGAACCGAGGAATCAAACCGGAGAAGTACAGCACTGCCAGCAAGATGATCGCCACGCAGACCATCACGATCTGCTTGTTTTTCGGTCGCTTTTTGCACAGGAAGATCACCAGTGCCGACAGAAAAAAGGCAATCACATACATACGGGTCATACAGATATAGTAAAGGTAAAAAGCGGTAAAAAGCAACAGCCCTGTATAGATCATCTTGTGTTTCATCAGGGTTTCTTTTTGCAGCAGTTTGTAAAAATAATAGAGGAATAGCACACCGCACAGGGCAGGAATGCCGTAACGCAGGCGTCCGGAGCGCGTGATGTGACCCAGGTAGGGCATCAGATCCCGACCTGCAAAGTTATAGATCGCCGCACGCAGGGTGATGACCAGCATATAGGGGTAGGTGATCCAGCTCAGGGATTTTATCAGCCGATCATATCCGCCGTCCATTTGGAACACATAGAGGAACAGATAGATCAGCAGGAACATACCCAGGTAGCTGGACACATTGATAATGGATGTGATTTGTTGGGTATAATGCACCATACCGTAGATAAAATGGGCAAAATAAAATACTGCCAAATAAAGGATAAAGACATTTAGGTAGTTGTAGTAGGGTTGTAGGGTACGGTAGATGTTTTTGTTGATATAGCAGTTCATGGCCAGCAACGTAGCGATGATCAAAAAACCGATACGCATATAGCCGGTGTCTCGCAGGCCGGGAATATTCAGTAACACAAAGTAGCCGGTGTCCATGATGGTCATCAGCAACAGAAAGTAAGTATAAGGACTGGTGGAGACTTTAAGTTTCATTCGTTCGTTCCTTTTTCAGCAGGATTTTGCTTTTGCGCAGGTAGGTGCAGGCATCCGCCCATTTGTGCGCCTTGCCAAAGGTAAACAGCACTTCCAGACAGCGCACCCGGCGTACGGTGGCCAGTCGGTGTCGGCTCCAGTGCCGGTAGCGGTGGAGGAAGTATAACTCGGAGCGCAGATTCTCCAATCGGGTAAATAGGTTTGCAGCACCACCGGCAGAGGCGCCGTGGCAGTGAAGCGCCGTGACCGTAGGATCAAACCACAGGGCAATGTTCTGTGCCTTGCACCGCGCAGAGAGTATGTACTCCTCATAATATAAAAAGGTATAAGGGTCAAAATCACCCAGCCGGTGAAAGACCGCTGTGTCTACGGCAAAGACCGCGCCAGAGAGCCAGTAGACCTCTCCCGGGGCAGCGGGCTGGCGGCGCAGCGCCTGCAATTTGGCCTTGGGCACCAGATTGCGCAAATAAGTTTCCGTCCACAGGTATTCCCGGTAGGTGTAGGGGCGCAGCTTGACGCTGTTTTGCCGCTGTCCGTTGGGGTATTGCAGCCGAGGACCTACAATGGGGTGCCCTTCGGCGATGTCCGCAGCCAGCTGCTGCAAGGTGCCGGGCAAAAAGACAATATCGCTGTTGGTGATCACCGCAGCGGTGCAGCCGTCTTTGCGGGCGCGGGAAAGCATTTGGTTGTTGCCCCGGGCGTAGCCGGTGTTTTCCGCGCTTTCCATCCAGGTGATGCGGGGATTGTTTGGAAATTGGGCTTGTAGGCAGGCAATAGAGTCATTGCCGGAGCCGTTATCCAGCACATAGATATGGTAGTCCAGTCCGTCTCCGGTATCCAGCACAGAGCGAATACAGTCGGCGGTAACCTGGTATTTTTTGTAATTGAGAATGAGAATACCGATCATAGCTTATCTCGCAGTTTGGGAATTTCGCGGCACAGGGCCAGCAGTGGCGGACACTGCCGAATAATGTGGCGCAGACGCAGGGTGCGCCGCTTTTTCTCATTGCAGTGGGCAATGGCATAGGCTGCGCCCTTTTTGCTGTACAAGTTGTGGAACCGTCGGGCCGCGGGACTGTCTGGGGTGGGGTGGCGCAACTGATGATTTTTTTTGACTGCTTCCGCCGGGGTGCGCAGGGCCATTACCAGCGCCGGGGCGCAGGCGTTCAGCAGGGCTTGTCCTTTATCTGTATGGACTAAGATCAGGGACAGACCCTTTTTCAGCTCTGCGGCGGCATTTGGATAGGGCGTTTCCTCTCCAATGCCCCAAAAGTCGCCCAGAGTCAGGTCGGCCACCCGCTTTTCCGTGGCGTAGGGGCAGGTGTAGCAGCCGCTGCGGTACAGATAGCCTTCCATAAAGCCGTTATAGTACAGGCTGTTTTTCAAATCCATGCGGCGCAGCACGACGCCGTCCCGGTCATAGGCTTTCATTACCCAGCCGTCTCCGTCACGGAAAGTCAGGCGGGCGATGGCTGCCGGGTTTAGCTCTGTTTGCAGGTAGGCATTTAAGGTATCTGCCTCCGGTACGCCGTGGCACACCAGATCACAGGTGGTCAGCCCCGGTGGGTCGCTGCCCAGGTAGGCGTACAGCCCTGCCACCTGGCAGGGGGTGCCGGTAAAGAGCACTTGCCGCCCGGCTTTCAAATCTGCCTGTACCTTGCGGTAGGCGCTGCCGGTGGCGGCGTGCACATATTTGCTGCCTTGCAGTCGGGACAGCTGTGCCGGTGCATCTATCCGCACCAGTTTTACCGTGGTGGGGGCGGTAAAGGCCGCACCGTAGGCACAGCCGCCGTTTTCCACCACTTGCCGCGCCAGCACAGCTGCCGCACCGCCGGAGGCGGAGCTTTGGCGCACCTGCGCTTCTACTGCGTAGGCAGCCAGCGCCGTGCGGCTTTCGCGTAGCACGGGCGGGTGAAGCACCGGGCAAATGCGGCTGCACTTGCCGCAGCGGGTGCAGCGGCTCTCGTCGATCATCGCCACCCGGTCACCGGCGCGGTTCAGCGCCAGGGCAATGCAGTCTGCCGGGCAGGCGCTTTGGCAGGCGCCGCAGCCGGTGCAGCGCTCTTCCGGACAGATGGTCATCGGGCAATCAGTCCTTCCTGTAAGAATGCGCGGCTCTCTGCCACGGCACGGTCCAGGAGGGCCGGATCCCGGTGCAGGGGCGCGGTGTGAATCTCTCCCGCCCGATCACAGGGCAGGTAACGCTCTGCCACACCTGCCGTTTGCAGTAAGGTGGCAATGCGGGGGTCTGTGTAGTAGGCAGCGCCCCGCTTGGCCTTCAGAGCATAAAAGGGGGTGCCAAAGCGCAGGGCAAATACGGTGCCGTGGAAAGAGGTGCTTAGCACCAGCTTGGCCCCTTTGACCAGCGCCAAAAAGTCGCCGGGGGTTTGGTGCCGTGCCAGGCGAAAGCCGTAGGGCAGGGCACGGTAGGTTTTGTTGCCGGTAAAGAGGATGTACACCGGCAGGTGCAGCCGTCGGGCGGTCTGCTGCACGGTGCGGCACACCTCCGGCGGGTAATCAATGGAATAGAAGAACAGGTAATCACCCTGGGGCGCCGTGCCCAGAATGGGGGCAAAGTCCTGCGTCGCAGGCAGCAGGGTCGGGTCCAGCACCACCTTTGGAGTGCGGCCGGTCAACTGTTCAATCACTGCCACGCTTTCCTGCTCCCGCACAGACAGAGCGGTAAAGTCCGCCAGCAGACCTTTTAAGTCTATATCGGCAAATGCGGCAGCAGTGGCGCTGCGCAGGCTGGGGGCGTAGCTGATTTTTTGTGCCGCAAAGTCCGGGGCAAAAAAGTGGGTGGAAAAATCCAGAGATCCGGGGTTCCAAATCTGGTCGGAGCCGCAGACCACCGCCCGGTAGTCCGCCCGATGGGCGGCAAAATCCGCCTCGGTTTGCATGGGCGCGCTCTTGGGCAGAGCACCGATAAAGTCCCGAAAGGCCGCCTTGCGCCGTAGCAGATAGGGCAGCAGCAAACAGGCCCGCAGGTTTTTGGCGATATTTTTAACGGATTTAGGCGGCAGAAACAGGGCATACAGGTCCTGCTGCGCGCGGTTGGAATAGTCGATCAGTTCCGCTTGGCAGCCAGGCAGGGTATTGATCTGTTGACATAGTGCCCAGGCTTGGAGCACGGAGCCGTAATTTTCACTTCGATGAAAGGTTAAAATTCCGATTTTGTCCATAATTTTACTGCTCTTGGTACAGCGCTTCCAGTTGCGCTACCGTTCGTTCGATGGAAAAAAGTTCTGCCTTTTGCCGGGCATTTTTGCACAGGGTGTGCCAGTGGTGCGGCGCTTTGGTAAAGAGTTCCAGCGCCCGATTGATCCCCGCAGTCAGGGCGGCGGCACTGACTTCTTCGGTCAAAAAGCCGTCGATCTCCGGTCCGATGATTTCCGGTATGGCACCTTTGGGGAAGGCCAGGCAGGGCACACCGCTGGCCATAGCCTCGATCAGCGTAATGCCAAAGCCCTCCTCCCACACCGCCGGGTGGACAAATAAATCCGCTTGTTGCAGCAGTTGGGGTACATCGGTGCGTCTGCCCAGGAACTGCACTTTATCTTCCAGGTGCAGCCGGGCGCTCAGGGCTTGCATTTGCTCTGTATAGCCGCCGTGATCGGAGCCTACCAGCGTAAGGGTGATGGGTGTGTCTGTCGGACAGGCAGCCAGCGCCTCCAGCAGCAGGTCAATGCCCTTGCTGCTAAAAATGCGTCCCACATAAATCAGTCGAAGAATGTCATTTGTATGTGCCGAATGAGGGGTGAATCGAGCCAAATCCGTGCCGTTATAGACGACGGTGATTTTCTCTTTCGGCAGTCGGAACAGCCGTACATAGCTTTCTGCTACTGAGTTAGAGATGGCAACAATATGCGCAGAGTGCCTGGCGGCGCTGTGCATAAGCAATTTATACAATCGGTTTTTGAAACCCTTACCGATACTGTCTGCGGCGTTAGAATGCAAATATAGCAAAAAACGCACTTTTTTCAGCCGCCGTGCGGCGTAAATATGCACAAAGCGGGTGTAGGGCGAGCCGGAATGATCCACGATCACATCCATTTGCTGTTCTTGGCAGTAGCGCACCAGGTCGGTGGCCGCCTTCAGCGGGTGGTTCTTGGCGCCGGTGGCCACTTGCACTGTGCCCCCCTGGGCGGCAATTTCATCGGCAATAGAACCGCCTTCAAAAAGAAAGTAAAAAAAATTGTGATGGGCAGAGTGTTTGTTAATATCCCGGCACAGGCTCACAATGCCGCCCGGACCGCCGCTGAGTTGCAGGTGTAAGATGTTCATTTGCAAATGCGTTCCTTTATACGGATAAAACCTTTTTTGATTTTGCGGCGCAGATCCAGCCGCTGCCGATGGCGGCGCTGCTTTTCGTCCGCCGCCGGGTCCAAAGCGTTGTAGCGGGCAATGTCTGCCCTGGTGGTGACCCGGGTTTTCGGCTCATAGCCGGTTTTGCCGATAAAATAGGTGTCTGCCGCCGGATCAATATGCAGCGGCAGACGGCGAGAGCTGATATGAATATAAACAAATTCGTCCGTCAGCCACTGGCCGTTGCAGTAAGCGTCTCGAAAGACCCGACCGCGGTCGCAGTAAAAAATCTGCTCCGAATAGTTGGGGTGCAGTTGATTATCTGCCGTAATCCCCACATCGGTGATTGCCAGTCGGTCGCTGGCCTTGGTGATGTCCGCATAGTCCTGCCGGTCGTAAAAGGGCAGACCCAGTGCCTTATACTTGGCGCTGATGCCGTTGATTTCGTCAAAAACGGCAATTTCTCTTGTGGTGAATGCCTTGCGGTAATCCATACCTACCGGTTGGCGGTAAACGGCATTATTCTCCGGCGTGTTGCGGTAGAGAGACAGGTGGCCAAAGGCGTAGAACTTGTCATACTTTCGCAGCTTATCCTCTGTAAAATACGCTCGCAGATCGCCGAATACCAGATCCATATCCCCGTAGCCCCAAAAGTCGTAGCCGGAAAGCTCCGGCGCAAAAATTTCGCCGTAGGCGGGCTTGTAGTCACACAGCTTATAGG
>ERZ1027125.759-NODE-759-length-12235-cov-4.799918_pt1 | contig 12235 bp, 7 predicted proteins | sample MGYA00519249_ERZ1027125 | MGnify/ENA primary metagenome ERZ1027125 (study PRJEB26926, sample SAMN06164580) | human gut metagenome | biome: ENVO:00009003; feature: ENVO:2100002; material: ENVO:00002003 | host: Homo sapiens | place: USA | collected 2012 ... | reverse complement strand
CGCGTAAGATCGTCGGCAGCGTCAGATGTGTATAAGAGACAGAGGCAACACCGCACAACCACCGGCTAACGCCTTTGTCGCACATCTGCTTGCATATTTTCCGTCATATTACACAAACTTTCCTTGACTAACGCCAGTTAGCCTGCGTCAAGTTTATGCAATCTGACGAAAAATCTGACTGCGCATCTGCACGGCAATGGTTGTGCGGTATTGCCTTAATAAAAAAACATTCGGACAACACGAGCTGTCGCATCAGGAAAATTGCGGCAGCTTTTTTGACTTTAAATTTTTCAGCATATACCCAATGAAGCGGCAGCTTTATGCACTTAATATATGAAAGCGGGTGAGGAATAATGAAAGCTGAGAAAATCACAGATTATACGGAAAGAATTTATGCGTACGCTCTTAAAAGAACCTTTTCCGACGACGAAGCCGCCGAGCTGGCACAGGAGATATTACTGACGGCGGTTTCAGAGCTTGATAAGCTTCGTGATGAAAGCAGATTCGAGCCATGGCTTTTCGGCATAGCTTCAAACGTAACCAAACGCTTTCGCAGATACATGGGCAAGCAGCGCGCGATGTATGCCTATGACGTTTCCGCAGAGGAAATATGCGAAAATATGTGCGAAGAAACTAATAATGAACTGTACGATACGCTTCGCAGTAAAATAGCTATGCTTTCAAAGATCTACCGTGAGATCATTATTCTCTACTACTACGACGGGCTTTCAACAAAACAAATCGCCGAGCGTCTTGAAATTCCTGCGGGAACAGTTTCGTGGAGGCTTTCTGAGGCGAGGCGAAAACTGAAAAAGGAGTGTAACGATATGAATGAAGCTGCTTTAAGACCTGTAAAAATGAACATAGATATTTACGGAGAGGGAAATTATAACGGCGAAACTGTTCCGTTTCCAAACGAGTATATTGACGACGCTCTCTCTCAGAATATTCTCTATCATTGCTACGAAAAGGAAAAGAGCGTCGAGGAGCTTTCAAAGCTCTGCGGAACGCCCGCCTATTATATTGAGGAAAGAATTGACAATCTCGTAAAACGCTGCGCTGTAATTCAGCCTTCAAAAGGAAAATATCAGACAGATTTTATCATCTGGACGGATAAATACGGCAAATATTGTGAAGAAAATGCCGTAGCCGCACTTGCGCCGATAATGGATAAGCTGACCGACGGGCTGGAGAAGCTGTATGAACAAGCCGCCGGGATCGATTTTTACCGTGCAGGCAAGAGCGAGGACGAACTGAAATTTCTTTACGGTACAATGGCGTTTGATTATCTGAGCCGTAAGTACAGCAATATAGAATACCCCAGACGTCCCATAAATTATGACGGCAACAGATGGCGCTATATCGCAAATATGGAGAGCGGAAAATATCACAGAACAAATATCGGACATCAGTGCAGCAGCAACCGCAACTCGGGAGGAACATATAAACACGAGGTCTTCGGAATATGGAACGCAGGCTTTTCTTTCAGAAATATGATGTATGATCTGTATATAAACGTCTGCGAGGATATTCTAAAATACGGAAAAACCGACGCCGAAGCGATCGCCGCCGAAGCAATAAGCAAGGGTTTTATTATAAGGCGTGAAAACGGCGAACTTTTCGTTACCGTACCGGCGTTTACCAAAGAGCAAAAATCTCGCTTCGACGAGATAACGGACGACATTTTCCGTCCGCTGATGCCCGAATATACCGAGCTTGTAAAACGATTTATCACAGGCTACAAAAAGCTTTTCCCAAAACATCTGGAAGAGGACGCACAGAGAATGTGTCAGGGATTCTTTATGGAATTTTACGATACGGTTTTACACTACAGCTTAAAAAACGGTATTCTGAAAGCTCCCGCCGCGGGCAGCATATGCGATGTGCTTATTCAGTGGAAATGATATTCACATACTAGAGCGTGTTCACATAAAACAATTTGCGGATTTTCGAGCCGGATTTTGCGGGTTTCAAGGCAAAAATCCGCAGTCCGGGCTGTCGCCCTGCAAGGATTTTTAACGCAGAAAACCGCAAAAGACTGCCGAAAAGACGTGAATTGGCTTTATGTAAACACGCTCTAAAGAACAGGACTGAAGTTTCAAGGCTTCAGTCCTGTTTTCATCAAAGTATAAAGCAGATAAGACCCGAACAGCCCTCGTTTATCATTCTGCTGAGCGTTTCACAAAGCTTCATCCTTGCGTCGTTCGGCAGCTTGGCGAGCTTTGTGTTAAGACCCTCGCTGACAAGCTCGTGAAGCGATTTTCCGAATATGTTCGACTCCCATATCTTTTCGGGCGAGCTGTCAAAATCGCTCATCAGCGACATCACAAGCTCCTCCGACTGCTTTTCCGATCCTACTATAGGCGCTACCTCGGTCCTTATCTGAGTTTTCATAAGATGTATTGACGGAGCGGTAGCGCTGAGTCTTATTCCGTACTTTCCGCTCTGCTTGATTATCTCCGGCTCTTCCAGAGTAAGCTCGGACATTGTGGGCATTACTATGCCGTAGCCTGTTCTTTCCGCCTCCTCCAGTGCGCCCGCAAGACGGGCGTATTTCTCTCTTATCCGTACAAGCTCGGTTATCTTGGGTATAAGCTCTCCCTCGTTCTCAAGCGGTATACCGGCCGCCTCGCCGATTATCTGAATAAAAAGATCTCCCGACATTGAAGCGCTGACGACCGCTTTGCCGCAGGACAGGTCGGTAGACGTGACGGCAGCCGAGCTGATATACTCGCACTCCTCCAACGACTTGGTGAATTGTTCCAGTTCTTTCAGACTGTGCACCTCCGGGGCAGCTTTTTTGATACAGCTGTATACCTCGGATTTCAGCCAGTGCCCCTTTTCCAAAGAATTGAGCCATCCCGGAGCCTCTATGCTGATCTCCTGTATAGGAAACGCATATAGTACCTCGGTCAGTATTTTCTCTATCGTTTCCTCCTCAAGCTGCTCGCAGCTTATAGGAAGCACAGATGTATGATACTTCTCGCTGAGCGTTCTGGCAAGTTCCTTTGCTGCGCTCGAAATAGGATTAAGACAATTCAGCAGCACGACAAACGGCTTTCCCGACTCTCTCAATTCCGAAATAACACGTTCCTCGCATTCCTCGTACTCCTCCCTCGGCAGGTCTGTAATGCTGCCGTCGGTAGTGACCACAAGCCCAATAGTCGAATGCTCGGTGATGACCTTTCTCGTACCTACCTCCGCCGCCATATTAAACGGCACTTCTGCGTCAAACCACGGCGTCATGACCATTCTGGGCGCTTCGTCCTCGAAATATCCCTGAGAGCTGGGTATGACATATCCCACGCAGTCTATCATACGTATATTGAAGCTTGCCGTACCAAGATTTATATTTACGGCTTCCTCAGGGATAAACTTCGGCTCCGTCGTCATGATGGTACGCCCTCCCGACGACTGCGGCAGTTCGTCAGACGCGCGCTCTCTCCTGTAGTCGCTGTCAATATTCGGTATCACCAGCTGCTCCATAAAACGCTTGATAAAAGTAGACTTTCCCGTTCGCACAGGACCTACCACTCCGATATAAATATCTCCCCCTGTCCGCAGGGAAATGTCCTTATAAATGTCGTTCATAGTCTATCCTCCGTCAGTTTTTCATCGGTATAATAAGAACTCTTCGTCCGTTATTATCGTCAAAATCGTTTTCCTCCCGTATCGCCTGTGCGCTCGTCGAATACTTCTTTGCAATACTCCAGATATCCTCCTCCGTATCGCTGTAGCATATCTTAACTGCGCAGCGTTTATCGCAGGACTTGAGTTTATCGGTACACAGTCTGACGCTTCCCAGCAGTGCGGCTGTCATATCTCTTCTTATATTGCCAAGTATCTCCGCTTCCGCTTTCGCCTGTACGGTACCGTCCTCTCCCATGGTATAGGAGCAGCCGGTTATCCTGATCTCGGGAATGAAAGTATTTTTTCCGTACCCCGAACAGTCGGCCTCCAGCTCCTGCTCATAGGCGCATTCCTTCTCGGAGTAAGCGGCTGTGCCGTCGCTCAGTCTGCCCAGCATACAGAACATCGCTTTTCCGTATACTATAAGCTTTTCTTTTACATCGTCATATCTGCATGATGTCGTAGGATTTTCGCACCACAGATCGTATACCTGAGTTATCTCTCCGTCTGAGCAGCTCAAAGAGGCCGCGAGCGACAACGGCTGTCTTATCTTCAAAGGCTCCGACATCGGCGAAACGTCCAGCTTTTCGCATTCGCATTCATATTTTGTGGAGTAAGCGTCCGTCACAAGCTCGCAGGTGTCAAAACGCATAGCTGTTATGTTCACAAGCATTATAAGCTCGCATTCAAGGGTATCGCTTTCGTCCGGCTTAGCGGTGATCGTACATTTTGCCGCCGTTATATTTACGTCTGTATCATAACCTTCCTCGATACCGTCTATGTCGATTATCTGGCTGAACGGAATAGAAAACTTCATAGCCTCGGGCGGCTTATCGCTCGAATCCTTGGGCAGGTAAAGCAGATCTATATCTGCATTTCCCTTAGTGACCAGCTTTCCGGGGATTATTTTCTGCTCGCCGCATTTTACCGCGGCACAGCACCTGATAATACTTCCAAGAGGCGCTTTTCCTGCCGCAAGCTCCAGCTCCTCTATCACGGTTATCCTCTTAGCGGCGGTGACTCTCTTTGCGGGAAATACTACAGGTATTTTCTTTAGCTGTATTCCGCCGCCGAATGCGTCGCTTACTACCTCGCAGTTCTTTTCGCCGGTCACACGCACCTTGCAGTTTATATTTCCCTTTACGTCAAGTCTGCGCTGATTTACCACTCTGCAATTAACATACTCAACATCAGGCGTCACCGTGACCGCAGGATTTAGGGTATCCGACGGCAGATCTACCGTTTTAGAGTAGTCGAGCGACTGCTCTATGCAGCTTACCGCAGAGCCTTCGTCGCTTCGGTAGATGACCCTTATAGTTACCGACAGCTCAAAAGTAAGTCTGTTTCCGTTGATACCCGTAGATACTATTCCCGGAATAATACAGCATTTTAGTACCCTGAAAATATCCGGGCAGTAATCGGGCAGAATAAAGTCGTACTCCGCCGCCTGAGTCACATCGGTATCGAGTATGACAGCAGAGCAGGTCAGATTTTCTCTGTTTAGCTTAAAATCCATAGTAGTGTTCTCCTCCGTTTTGATTTATAGCAAACCAATAAAATACTACCTCTCAATCTGATAATTCAAATTACATATTGCTGTGTTGTCCTACTTGGAGGTCGACAGTCCGCCTTGCAATATGTAATTTGCTCTTGCCATCTTGAGAGACATTATTTCATTGGATTGCTATAGGCTGTTCGCTTACTGTGAATATATGCTGCTCTGAGGACAAATATGATTGAAGCGAGGACAAATATTTCTTAAAAAAATTTTCAGACCTCTTTACAAATCAAAGCGGATTTGATATAATATATTTTGATTACGCTGAAATTTTGCGGAATATGCTTCATGATCAAAGGAGAGAAATATAGAAAAATGGCAAAAAAGAAAACCTACGATAACGAATCTATAGAACTGCTGGAGGGCGCTGAAAGAGTACGAAAGCGTCCTGCGGTCATTTTCGGTTCGGACGGTCTTGAGGGCTGCAAGCACTCTATATTCGAGATACTTTCAAACTCTATAGACGAGGCGCGCGACGGAAACGGATCTAAGATAATCCTTACAAAATATAAGGATAACAGCTACGAGGTAGAGGATTTCGGCAGAGGCTGCCCTGTCGACTACAACCAGACTCAGCAGAGATATAACTGGGAGCTGGTATACTGCGAGCTTTACGCCGGAGGAAAATATAATAATAACAGCGGCGAGAACTACGAGTTTTCACTCGGTCTGAACGGTCTGGGAGCCTGCGCTACCCAGTATGCGAGCGAATATATGGACGTCACGGTATTCAGGGACGGATTTGAATACAAGCTGCATTTTGAAAAGGGCGAGAATATCGGCGGTCTTACCAAAAAGCCGTACAAGGGAAAAAGAACGGGAACTATACAACGCTGGAAGCCCGACCTCGAAGTTTTCACCGAGATAAGGATAGAAAATGAATTTTTCGAGGATATGCTGAAAAAGCAGGCTGTGGTAAATCCCAACGTAGAATTTCTTTTCCGCACTGAAAAAGAAGACGGCGCCTTTGAAGAGAAAAGCTTTCTGTATGTAAACGGAATATCGGATTACGTCGCCGAGATATCCGAGGAAAAGGCGCTTACCTCGGTACAGTATTTCAGCGGCGAGAGAGTAGGACGTGACAGAGCCGACAAGGAGGACTACAAGGTAAAGCTGTCCGTAGCGTTTACATTCTCAAACTATGTCAAGACCGCTCAGTATTTTCATAACTCCAGCTTTCTCGAGCACGGAGGCTCTCCCGAGGACGCAGTAAAGCTTGCATTTACCTATTCGGTAAACAACTATCTGAAAAACAACAATAAATATACGAAAAATGAGAAGCCCGTTACCTTTGCGGACGTAGAGGAATGTCTGGTGCTTGTTTCCAGCTCGTTTTCCACAGTGACTTCATACGCCAACCAGACCAAAAAAGCTATCACCAATAAATTTATAAAAGACTGCATGAATGAATTTCTTAAGCAGCAGCTGGAAATTTATTTCATTGAAAAGCCGGACGAGGCGGCTAAGATATGCGAGCAGGTGCTGATAAACAAGCGCAGCCGTGAAAAGGCGGAGGTTTCAAGACTTAATCTGAAAAAGACCCTTACGGCAAATATCGACCTATCCAATCAGGTGCAGAAATTCAACGACTGCCGCTCTAAGGACGTGAGCATAAGAGAGCTTTATATAGTGGAGGGCGACTCGGCGCTCGGATCTGTAAAGATGGCGAGAAATTCAGAATTTCAGGCTGTGATACCTATAAGAGGAAAAATACTCAACTGTCTGAAAGCCGACTACGCTAAGATTTTCAAGAGCGAGATAATAACCGACCTGATAAAGGTTCTGGGCTGCGGCGTTGAGGTAAGCTCCAAGTCCAACAAAGAAATATCTAACTTTAATATAAACGGTCTTAGGTGGAACAAGATAATAATCTGCACCGATGCCGATTACGACGGCTTCCAGATACGCACTCTGGTGCTTACAATGCTCTACAGACTGACCCCCACTCTCATCAACGAGGGCTATGTGTACATCGCAGAATCTCCGCTCTTTGAGATAACTACCAAAGATAAAACTTACTTTGCATATGACGAAAACGAAAAGACCAAGATACTCGGCATGATAGGCGACGCCAAATACACACTCCAGCGTTCAAAAGGACTTGGTGAGAACGAAGCGGATATGATGAGCCTTACCACCATGAACCCCGCTACCAGACGACTGATAAAGATACAGCCCTCCGACGCAGAAAAGACCGCTGAGATATTCGATATGCTGCTGGGCGACAATCTTCAGGGCAGAAAAGACCATATATCCGAATTCGGTCACGATTATCTGGATATGGCTGATATTTCTTAAGAGGTAACGATATGAGATACTTGGTTTATGCGCTGCTGGCAGCCGCGCTGATATTCCTTACTGCATCTGCGGTGTTCACCGTCGCTATGATGAAGAATATTTTCAAGGGCGACGAGCGCAGCAAGGACATTTCGATGATAAAAAAGTTCAGAAACAAACTAATTATATGCTACGCTTTGACGGCGGCGGCGGTCGTAACGGCGGCGATTTTAAAGATGATGTTTTTATAACGGTGCAGGCTGTACAGGTCCCTGCTAAGTTCGGACTTTTACTTTTGTTTGACCTGTACCTGAGTTTGTCCCCTTTGGGTACAAACTCCCAAACGTTAGTTTAATGTTGATTTTTCCACAAAGTAAAAATATCACTCAATATAAGTAGGGGCGAACTGTGTTCGCCCGAACATAAAATCACATAAACAAATGTGAAAGTACATAATACAACGGGCGAACGCCGTACAGGTCCCTGCTAAGTTCGGACTTTTACTTTTGTTTGACCTGTACCCGAGTTTGTCCCCTTTGGGTACAAACTCCCAAACGTTAGTTTAATGTTGATTTTTGCAACAAAGTAAAAGCTCATGCCAAGGCTGATGGCATTACGAAGCCCGGCAAAGTAAAAGCCGCAGCCGGTCAGCATAGCTATGAAACAAACGAACCGAGCCAAAGGCTCGGTGATAATGTGACCTAAAAAAAGGAAAGTGAAATATAGAATGGCAAGGAAAAGTAAAAGCGAGCCGAAACAGAAAATAAAAGAGATACCAAACGCATATATCGAGGGCGCAGGCACTGTAGTGGACGAGCCTATAACCGAAACTCTGGAGAAAAACTATATGCCGTACGCTATGAGCGTTATAGTTTCCAGAGCGTTCCCGGAAATAGACGGCTTCAAGCCCTCTCACCGAAAGATACTGTACACCATGTACAAAATGGGACTGCTGACGGGAGCAAGAACAAAATCCGCTAATATCGTCGGACAGACCATGAAGCTCAATCCTCACGGAGATCAGGCTATTTACGAAACCATGGTAAGACTGGCGAGAGGAAACGAAACTCTGCTGCACCCCTATGTGGACTCTAAGGGAAACTTCGGCAAGGCGTATTCAAGAGATATGTCCTACGCCGCTTCACGTTACACCGAGGCTAAGCTTGCGCCCATATGCGCCGAGCTTTTCAGGGATATCGACAAGGACACCGTAGACTTCGTACCGAACTACGACAACGAAATGATGGAGCCTACGCTGCTGCCTGCCGCTTTTCCGTCTATCCTCGTAAATTCAAACGTGGGTATAGGCGTATCTATGGCGTCCTCAGTATGCTCGTTCAATTTGCGGGAGATATGCGATACTACTATTGCTCTCATGAAAAACCCCGATCACGAGCTGCTCGACACCCTTAAGGGACCCGATTTTTCAGGCGGAGCGCTTATGCTGTACGACGAGGAGAATCTGAAGAACATATACCGCACGGGCAGAGGCTCTGTCAAGCTGCGAGCCGCCTATGAGTATGACAAAAAAAGCAATTCTATTTCAGTAAGCCAGATACCCGCAAGCACTACCGTAGAGGCTATTGTAGAAAAGGTGATTTCCTGCGTAAAGGCAGGAAAGCTGCGTGAGGTATCGTATATCCGTGACGACACCGACCTCGACGGTCTGAAAATAACCATAGACCTTAAAAAGGGCACAGACCCCGAAAAGGTCATGCAGAAGCTGTACCGCCTTACTCCCCTGCAGGACTCCTATTCCTGCAACTTCAATATACTCGTTCACGGCTACCCTAAGGTAATGGGAGTGTACGAGATACTGGACGAGTGGATAAAGTTCAGGACCGACTGTGTTCGCCGCAGAACGGTTTTCGATCTGAATAAAAAGAAAGAAAAGCTCCACCTGCTGGAGGGTCTTGAGAAAATACTGCTCGATATAGACAAAGCGGTAAAAATAGTAAGAGAAACTGAGGAAGAAAGCGACGTAGTTCCCAACCTCATGGTAGGCTTCGGCATCGACGAGATTCAGGCGGAGTATGTAGCAGAAATAAGGCTCAGACACCTCAACCGGGAGTATATCCTGAAACGCACAAAGGATATAGAGGATCTGAAAAACGAGATCGCCGAGCTTTCCGAAATAGCCGGCAGCGATAAAAAAATACGCAAGATAATCGCCGACGAGCTTAAAAATATATCGCAGAAATACGGCCAGCCCAGAAAAACACAGTTTTACTATCAGTCCGACGTGGTGGAAGAGGACAACGAGGACGATACTCCTGATTTCGGCTGCACTCTGTTTCTTTCCGACAGCGGATATTTCAAGAAAATACTGCCCAACTCTCTCAGAATGGCAAGCGAACAGAAGGTAAAGGACGGCGACTTCATTTCGCAGGAAATGGAGGTCAATAACCGCTCCGAGCTGCTTTTTTTCACTACGGGAGGAAACTGCTACAAGACAAAAGTCAGCGCATTTACCGAAACCAAGGCAAGCGCTATGGGCGACTATATCCCCGCCAAACTTTCATTCGACGAGGGCGAGGAAATAGTGACTATGGTGAATACCGCCGACTACAGCGGATACATGATATTTGTTTATCAGAACGGCAAGGCGGCAAAGGTACCTCTCTCTGCATATGAAACCAAAACAAACCGCAAGAAGCTGACGGGCGCTCTCAGCCTTAAAGAGAAAATAGTCGCCGCTCTCTTCGTTAAAGAAAACGAGGAAATACTGCTGCGTTCTTCTAACAACCGCGCGCTTATTTTCGATACGGCTCTGCTGCTGCCCAAAACTACCAAAACCACGGTCGGCGTTTCAGTAATGACCCTCAAAGGTAAAGCTTTGCTGGAAAGCGCAAAGATAATAAACAGAGAAGCGGCGGACGCAATAAAAAAATACCGCTGCAAATCTATACCCTCCGCAGGCTCGCTGGCTAAGGACCTTCCCGATCCCGAACAACTCTCGTTATGATGAAATTTGTGGAAATTTGACAAATTGTCTGCATTGTGATATAATGTATTTTAGAATTTCAGCTTGATCGTGGGAGGCGGTTATTTATGGAATGTCCGAAATGCAGAAAGGAAATAAGCGAGGACTGTGCGATATGTCCGTTTTGTAAAACAAAAATAAAAGATATGCCGGAAAAAAAGCGCAAAAAGTCTGTTTTTATCTTAAAAAAATCCGCAAAAGGCGAAAAATCCCCAAAAAAATCAGCAACGGAAAACTCAGACGGCAAAAGCCTGCGAAGAAATTCACTAAAATTCGCTTCGACGTTCAAAGCAGTTATCGCTGTCGTATGCGCTCTGGCTGTAATAATCATAGCCGCTGTGATAATTTCCGCAGTAATATCCTCTAAGGGTGAGAAATACGGCGAAAAGATATCGCAGTACATCGGCAGAGACGTATCGTCCCTTAAATCGGAAGAGGAAATTTATCTGAAAGACGAGTCTGCATTTTTCGGAGTAAACAGCGCAGTTTCGTTCGACTACGTTTTCGAGAGCGACGGCAAGCTGACAACTAACGATATCACTTATCCCGAGTGGGCAGTATTTGTAGACGTTTCCGATATAAATTTTATCACGGACGTAACTTATACTGATTTTACAGTGATAAAAAAGGATATGAGAGGCGTAAAGCACAAAGAGCTGGTTTCTCTGGACAGCTTCAACGAGGGAGCAAAGCAGTCGGCTGTGCTTAAAGCTGTGGATATGAAGCCCTACAGCATTTCATACTCGCAGAAAGGCATCGTCGTTTATACCTATAAGTATTATTATATACGCGATAACGGCGACGCTCAGCAGGTGATACTGCGTGCGGTATTTACCGAGGACGGCGAATATGAGTACTCTTCTACCGAACTCATATATCCTGATAATCTTTAAACAGATACCGCATAATATTACTTTATTACAGATTGAATACAAATTGTTGCGCTTTTTCTACAGTTTTTTATAAGCTGTTGACTTTAAAGGCGCGAATTGATATGATATAATTCGGAGCGTTATGTTTATTTTCGCTTTTTGATAAGAGTCCCGCCTTTTGCGGCTTACCTGATATAATAAGGAGGAATTAAAATTGGAACCAAGCGCAAAGCTTTGTATGGGTTGTATGAATGAGCTGGACAACGGAATATGCCATTACTGCAACTATACGGACGACATTCCTCATTTGCAGTCGTATCTTGCTCCACGCACAGTGCTGAACGACAGATACATTGTCGGAAAAATGCTTTCCTACAACGGAGAGGGAGCTTCATATATATGCTACGATATGGTTACCAGAACCAAGGCGGTTCTGCGCGAATATATGCCCGATACTCTCTGCGAGCGTGAAATGAGAAGCAATAACATAATAGTAAACACCGATTGCTTAGCAAAATATAAAACCTATATGTCGGAATTTCAAGACATGAACCGTACTCTGACAAGAATGAGAAACCTAGGAAGCATCTGTACGGCAAAGGATATGTTTTCGGAAAACAATACCTGCTACGTTATACTTGAATATGTAGAGGGCGTATCTCTGAAAAAGTTTCTACAGTCAAACAGAGGATATTTGCAGTGGCAGCAGGTAAAAAAGCTTTTTGTGCCGCTGTTTACCACCATGAGCATCATACATAACGCCGGTATAATCCACAGAGGTATTTCGCCTGAAAATATTATTGTGACTACCGACGGCAGATTAAAGCTTACAGGATTTAACATAAGCTCTATCCGCACTGCCAATACCTGTCTCTTATACACATCTGACGCTGCCGACGATCTTACGCGTGTAGA
>ERZ1027125.756-NODE-756-length-12260-cov-4.457272_pt1 | contig 12260 bp, 10 predicted proteins | sample MGYA00519249_ERZ1027125 | MGnify/ENA primary metagenome ERZ1027125 (study PRJEB26926, sample SAMN06164580) | human gut metagenome | biome: ENVO:00009003; feature: ENVO:2100002; material: ENVO:00002003 | host: Homo sapiens | place: USA | collected 2012 ... | reverse complement strand
GCGCACACCCTTCCTTACCGTCGCGGAAAATTTATCACTTTATCGACAGCCTCAGGGGCCTCGCTTTCAGCGAGGCCCCTTGCTTATGCCATATTCCGGTATTTTTTCAGCTGCTTTTCAAATTCCTCCGGCAGGCCGCAGGTCAGCTCCACCAATTCTCCCGTGCGGGGATGGATAAATTTCAGCCCTACAGCGTGAAGGCACTGTCCCTGCAAACCGGGGACCGGTTTTTTGTTGCCGTATACGGTATCTCCCAAAATCGGATGGCCGATGTAGGCCATGTGCACCCGGATCTGGTGGGTGCGGCCCGTTTCCAGACGGCACTCTACATAATTCACACCGGGATAGCGCTCCAGCACCGTCCAATGGGTCACGGCGTTCCGTCCGCCGGCCACCACAGCCATTTTCTTCCGGTCTGCGGGACAGCGGCCGATGGGAGCGTTCACCGTCCCGGTATCCTCCCGAAGATTGCCGGTGACGATGCAGCGGTAGGTCCGGGCCAGCGTGTGATCCTGAAGCTGCTCCGCCAGTTTCACATGGGCGAAGTCGTTTTTTGCGGCGATGATGAGACCGGAGGTGTCCCGGTCAATGCGGTGGACGATGCCGGGCCGCAGTTCTCCGTTGATCCCGGAAAGGCTGTCCCCGCAGTGATACAGCAGGGCGTTCACCAGTGTCCCGTCCGGGTGTCCCGGCGCGGGGTGGACCACCAACCCCTTCGGTTTGTTCACCACGATGACGTCCTCGTCCTCGTACACCACGTCCAGCGGGATATTCTGCGGCACGATGTCCACCGCCTCCGGCTCCGGCAGTTCCACAGACACCGTTTCCCCGCCGGTCAGCCGGGTGTTTTTAGCAAGGGGTTTTCCCGCCGCCGTCACCCGGCCCTCCTCCATTAGCTTTTGAACGGCGGAGCGGGTCAGCTCCGTTTGCTCTGCCAGCCATGCGTCCAGCCGTTTTCCGGCATCCTCACTGGCCGTTTGCAGGATCAGAGGCTCCATCCGTTTTCCTCCTGTCATGCTTTTCGTAGAGTAACACGTAGTAGATCGCGCCCAGAATAGCCCCGGACACGATGCACACATCCGCCACGTTGAACGTGGGATAGCTGGGCCAGAATTGGAAGTGGAGCATATCCACCACATAGCCCAGCCGTAGCCGGTCGATGATATTGCCGATGCCGCCGGAGAGAATCAGGCAGCAGGCGCAGATCCCCAGCGGGTGCCGGACGATCTTCCGGGCCAGCACCCACAGTACCACCGCCAAAATGACGCCGGTGACACCCAGCAGCAGCCACTTCTGCCCGGCAAAGCTGGACCACGCCGCGCCGTAGTTGTGGACCCGCATCAGTTCCAGAAATCCCGGAAACAAAGAAGTGGTCTCCCCCATCTGCAAATGGCCCACGACCCAGGCCTTGACCCACTGATCGGCGCCCAGCAGCGCCGCCCCCAGCAGGCCGAAAATCACATAGTACATAAACGCTCCTTTTTGCAAAGGCTTTTCCAAGCCCGTCTCGGTTTCAGAAATTGCTACCAGTATACACGAAGTCCACCTAAAATGCAACGCCGGGGGAGCTATGCTCCTCCGGCGTGTGAAACTATCGATAAAGTGGTAGATCCTCCGTGACGGTAAGGTAGGGCAGCCGTTAGCGGCTCTGCCGCTTTACGGATGCTGCATACCCCTTGCGGGTAAAGGGTGTGTGCGGGAAACCCAAGAAGGGATACACCGTCGGCTCAAGCCAAACAGCGGATACTGTGTATCCGCTGTTTGGGAGCCTTCCTCGAAACAGGCTCGCTGCATCCGCCACTGGCGGCGCTTCACCTGTTTCCCCGCACCATTGAAATCAAATATTTTCAGAACTTTAACAAAGTTCTGAAAATAAGAGCAGCGTGGCGAAAATATTTTCGCCACGCTGAACGCCAGGGGAGCATAGCTCCTCCGGCGTGTACTTTAGTCTTGATCCTCAGCGTCCGCAGTCTGAACGTCCTCCGGCTGTTCATGGGTTTTCTCCCCGAACACCGTCAGGAAGGCGTCCCGCTCCATGGTCTCGTGCTCCAGCAGGTACTGGGCCACCTGCTCCAGCTTATCCCGCTGCGCTTCCAGAATATCCTGGCAGCGGCGGTAGGCGCCGTCCACCAGATCCTTGACCTCCTGATCGATCTGGGCGGCCACAGCCTCGGAATAGCCCCGGCTGTGCCCCATGGTACGGCCAATGAACACCTCGTCATTGCCGCTGTCAAAGGACACGGTTCCCAGCCGCTCGCTCATGCCATATACCGTCACCATCTTCCGGGCAATGGCGGTGGCACGCTGGATGTCGTTGCTGGCGCCGGTGGAAATATCGTTGAGACACAGCTTTTCAGCCACACGGCCGCCCAGCAGACCCACGATCTGATCCTCCATGTAGTGCTTGGAAAGGTAAGAGCGGTCCTCCTCCGGCAGGGAAATGGTCATACCGCCGGCCATACCTCTGGGGACAATAGTGATCTGGCTCACCGGGTCCTGTCCCGGCAGCATGTGCATGACCACTGCATGGCCTGCCTCGTGATAGGCGGTGAGCTCCCGCTCGCGCTGGGGGATCACCCGGCTCTTTTTCTCCGGACCGGCGATGACCTTGATCTCCGCATCCTTCAGATCCTGCATGGTGATGAAGTGCTGATCCTTCCGGGCTGCCAACAGTGCGCCCTCGTTGATGAGGTTCTCCAGATCCGCGCCGGTAAAGCCTGCAGTGCCTTGAGCCAGCTTACGGAGACTCACATCCTCCGCAAGGGGTTTCCCCTTGGCGTGGACCTTCAGGATCTCCTCCCGGCCCTTGATATCCGGCAGGCCTACATACACCTGACGGTCAAACCGGCCGGGCCGCAGCAATGCGGGGTCCAGCACATCCGCCCGGTTGGTGGCGGCCAGGACCACCACGCCCTCGTTGGCGGCAAAGCCGTCCATCTCTACCAAAAGCTGGTTCAACGTCTGCTCACGTTCGTCATGACCGCCGCCCAGACCGGTGCCGCGCTGACGGCCCACGGCGTCGATCTCGTCAATGAACACAATGGCGGGGGACTGCTTTTTCGCCTGCTCAAACAGGTCCCGGACACGGCTGGCGCCTACGCCCACATACAGTTCCACAAAGTCGGAACCGGAAATGGACAGGAAGCCCACGCCGGCCTCGCCGGCCACCGCCTTGGCAAGCAGCGTCTTGCCGGTGCCCGGAGGGCCCACCAGCAGCACACCCTTGGGAATCCGGGCGCCCAGATCGATATACTTCTTTGGATTTTTTAGGAACTCCACGATCTCCCGGAGTTCCTCCTTTTCCTCGTCGGCTCCCGCCACGTCGGCAAAGGTGACCTGTTTATCCTTTTCGCTGAGACCACGGATCTGTGCGGAGCCAAACTTTGCCATCCGGTCCGGCCCCATGCCTCCCTGTGCCCGGACGCTCATGAGGTACCACATACCGCCGAACATCAGCGCCATCATCAGATAGGGGAGCATGATCCCCAGCCAGTCAGTCCCCTCCGGAGGGGGATAGCTGTAAGATTTGATGATTCCTGCTGCTTTCTGCTCCTTTACCAGATCGTTGAGATCGCTGTAAAAGAGGGTATAGTCATGGATCCGGCAGCGGACCGGCTGGTCGCTGCCCTTGACCTGCAGCATCAGCGTGCTGGAATCCGTAAAGCGGAAGGCTTCCACCTTCTGCTGCTCAAAAAGCTGCACCATCTCATCATAGGTCATCTCATCCCGCTGATTGAGCTGGGTCAGCCAGCTGACACATAAAATCACGATCAGCATCAGCGGCAGAATGCTGATGCCGGGTCTTCTTTTTACCATACGGGGGATCCCCCCTTTCTGTATTATCGCCGCATACAGGCGGCTGCGGCGGTTCCCGCACCTGCCGGGAAGCGCCGGTCATGCTCAGGTGTTTTCGTAAACGGCGGGCTTCAGCACACCGATGTAAGGCAGATTCCGGTAAAGCTGGGCATAATCCAGGCCGTAGCCCACCACGAATTCGTCCGGCACCACAAAGCCGGACAGATCCGCTTCCACCGCCTTTTCCCGGCGGGAGGGCTTATCCAGCAGCGTCACGATAGAGATGCTCTTGGCACCCTTTGCCATCAGATAGCTTTTCAGGAAGGCCAAGGTATTGCCGGAGTCCAGAATATCCTCCACAATGACGATCTCCCGACCCGTGATGTCCTGCTGGAGATCATGGGTGATCTGCACCCGGCCGCTGGACACGGTGCCGTTCTGGTAAGAGCTGACGGCGATGAACTCCACGTCGCACATCAGCTGGGAAGCCCGCATCAGGTCCGCCATGAAAATGAAAGAGCCCTTCAGCACCCCCAGAAACAGGGGCCGATGCCCCTCATACCGCTTGTACAGCGCTTCACCCAGCTCCGCGATTCGGGTCTTCAACTCCTCTTCCGTTACCAGAACCTTGAGAATGTCTTTCTCCATCTCACTATTCATTGTTGTTCTCCTCTGTCACTTTTAAAAATATCACCCGCACCGCCCGCTCATATCGGTCCGGCGCGAAATTTTCCTGGATAGGCAGCCCCGGCACCGCCGCCGCGATGCCGTTCACCCGCAGGACCGGAAGCCGGTCCCGCTCCTGTGGGGAAATTCCCCGTTCTCCGCACAGGCGCTTGACAGTGCGGCCGTTCAGTCGGTCCTTGGAGTCCCAGGCCGTCACAGTCAGGTCGGCGTCCTCCGGGACGGAAATAAGAACACCCTCACCGGCTGACTCTGCCAGACTAACCTGCCACTGACCGAATGTGACGGTCTCTCCCACGGTAATGGCCTGCACCGCCGGCGCAGACGCCGCCTTGAAAAAGCGCAGCGCCGCCGGCTCCCGGAGGACCGTGACGCCGTAGGGCATGGAAAGCTGGCCCCGGTCCAACGTCAAAACCGCCCGGATATGAGCGGCGGTCAAGTCCTTTTCATGGCCTGCCACCGCCGCCAGCACCGCCAGCACCCGCCGTCCCCGCAGGGCCTCCGGCGCGTCTTGCAGCACGGCGAGGGGGATCATTCCGGAAACGTTTGGGGTCACGGCGCATTGGGCCAGCAGTTTTCGACACGCAGCGTCCAGAGCCGCTTCATCCGCCGTCAGCAGCGATGCCGTGCGGCTCATGTTCTCCACAACTCTGGGATTCAGCTTCTTCAAAACCGGGAGCACCTGATGGCGCAACACGTTCCGGGCCGCATCGTCCGTCCCATTGGTGGAATCCTCCACAAAGGGGATGCGGTGTTCTGCGGCGTAGGCCGCCAGCTCCGCCCGGGTCGCACCCAGCAGCGGACGCAGGATACAGTCCCGCTTTTCTGGGATCCCGGTCAACCCTTTCAGGCCCGTGCCCCGCAGCAGATTTAAAAGCATAGTCTCTGCGCTGTCATCGGCGTGGTGAGCGGTCAGAATGCAGCCAAAGCCCTCCCGCCGCCGGGTCTCCTCCAAAAATTTATAGCGCAGCTGCCGGGCGGCTTCCTCAACGGTGCGCCCGGTTTTCTCCGCAAAGGCCCGGACATCGCCCCGGCCCGCGAAAAAAGGAATTTCACGGGCGGCGCACCAGTCCCGGACGAAGGCCTCGTCCCGGTCCGCCTCCGCCCCCCGGAGCTGGTGATTGAAATGGGCGGCGGCTACCCGCCATCCCTGCTTCTGTCCCTGCCGGACCGTCATTTCCAGCAGGCACATGGAGTCCAGTCCGCCGGACACGGCGCACAGTGCGCCGCCCTCCGGCAGCTCCACCGTCGTCAGAGGATCAGTCATCCTCATCATAGCGGTTTTCCAGCGTGGCAAAGGTGGTGTACTCCGGCATCCACCGCAGCTCCACCTTGCCAGTCTCGCCGTGACGGTTTTTCGCTACGATACACTCGGCAATATTCCGCTTTTCGGAATCCTCGTTATAGTAATCGTCACGGTACAGGAACATTACGATGTCGGCATCCTGCTCGATGGCGCCGGATTCACGGAGGTCCGACAGCATGGGCCGTTTATCGTCCCGCTTCTCGTTAGCACGGGACAACTGGCTCAGGCAGATCACCGGCACATTCAGTTCCTTGGCCATGACCTTCAGCATACGGGACATTTCGCTGACCACCTGCTGACGGTTCTCGCCGCTTCGTCCACCGGATGCGGAGGTCATCAACTGTAAATAGTCGATGACCACCAGACCCAGACTGTCAATCCGGCGGCATTTGGCGTTCATATCCGCCACACTCAGCATGGGGTTATCGTCAATACGGATATCCACTCTATTCAATACGCCGGCAGCGGCGGCGATCTTCTCCCAGTCCGTCTCCCGCAGAGAGCCGGTAACAAGCCGGGTGTTCTCCACACAGGCTTCGGAGCTGAGAAGCCGGGTCGCCAGCTGCTCCCGGGACATTTCCAGCGAAAACATGGCTACGGTCTTTTTCTCAGACTTCGCCACATTCAGTGCTACGTTCAGCGCAAAGGAGGTTTTGCCCATACCGGGACGGGCCGCCAGCAGGATCAGGTCCGATTTATTCAGGCCGCTGATCTTCCGGTCCACAGCGGACAAGCCGGTGGACAGGCCCGGAAGTCGGCTTTCGCTCTCGCTCATCTCGTTGAGCCGGTCCAGCACATCCGGCAGCACCATCCGCAGAGGCACCATATCCTGCGCACTCTGGCCGCGGCGGACGGCGTAGATCTTTTGCTCGGCAGCTTCCAGAATGGCAGCGGCTTCTCCGATGCCCTCCTGCACCAGCACCGTGATCTCCCCCGCCGCCTGAGCAACGCCCCGCAGCAACGCCTTATCCCGAACGATGGCCACATACTCCATCACGTTGGCGCTGGTGGGGGTGATCTCCATGAGCTGCGCCAGATAGGAGCGGGTGGTATTTTCGTCATAAGTCCCGGCCTTTTGCATCTCCTCGCAGACGGTGATGCCGTCAATAGGCCGGGCGTAGGTGAACATGGTGTAGATGGTCTCGAAAATCTCCCGGTTCTGCCGCAGGTAGAAGTCCGAGGGCACCAGCTTATCCATCACGTCCTTGACGCAGCCCTCGTCGATGAGCATGGAGCCTAAAACGGCCTGCTCGCCCTCCAACGAATGGGGCATCTGCCGCAGCAGAAGATCTTCGTTAGCCATGGAACTCTCCTTCCCGCTTCTCCGGAAGCGCAAGTTAGACATTCAGACATGCAATCATTTTTGTCAGGGCGTCCCCCAGGGGAGCCTCTCTTGCCCCTGCGGGGCAATTCACCTTCTGTACCTGGCAAAAACACATTGACTCAGCTGCCTTGGGCAGCGTTCACCAGTGAGCGGATCTCACTGGTGCGGGGGCTGCTCAAGGGGAAACCGCCGCAGCGCCGCCAGTGGCGGAATAAGCAAGGCTGTTTCGAGGATGCGGCACGATTTGCAGTCTTATCATAGAGACTGCAAATCGTATTGCCGCGACGGTGTATCCTGATCCCCCTTGAATTAGTCTTACTTCTCCTCGCAGACGGTGACGTACACGGTACCGCTGACCTCAAAGCCCAGCTTGGCCTTCACCTGATAGCTGCCGTAGGCCTTGATCGGCTCATCCAGCACGATCTTCTGCTTGGGAATATCCACGCCGTACTGGGCCTTCAGGCCCTCGGAGATCTCCTTGTTGGTCACGGCGCCGAACAGCTTGCCGCCGTTACCGGCCTTGGCGCTGAGCTTCACGGGGCAGTTCTGGAGCTTCCCGGCGATCTCCTGCGCCTCAGCCTTCAGCCGGGCTTCCTCGGCCTTGCGGGCCTTCTCCTTCAGGTTCATGGTGTTGATGGCGTCCGCCGTGGCAGGCACCGCCAGCTTTCTGGGCAGAAGGAAGTTCCGGCCGTAGCCCTCGGAAACCTCGATCATCTCGCCCTTCTTGCCCTGACCCTTCACGTCCTGCTGTAAAATCACTTTCATGTTATATATCCTCACTTTCCGAATGTTCTGAATGAATTTGCTTTTTCAATTCCTGAAGCTCTGCTTCCAGCGCTTCGACCTTTTGTGCCGTGCTGCTCCACGCGCAGACAGCAATCGCCAGAATCAGTGCGATCACAGCGCCTGCCCGATAGATGCCGGTACCTCTGAGATCAAACAGCATCCACCCACCGAAGAAGATAAATACCTCCATCAGGATCAGGCAGACCGCATACGCCTTCAAAAACGCCTTCATAGGCCACCTCACTTTTCAAAGTATGCGTCCAGAACCCCAATCAACTGCTGACGGACACTCTCCGGGTCCGTGTCCTCGATCCGTGCGCCTGCGGTGGTAGAGTTGCCGCCGCCGCCCAAGGCCTCCAGGATCACCTGCACATTGATCTCGCCCAGAGACCGGGCTGACATCAGCACCGCTCCCTCGGCGGCGTAGATCACGAAGGAAGCCTGAACGCCCTTCAGGGTCAGCAGATCGTCCGCCGCCTGGGCCGCTGCAACGCGGTCCACGCCCGGCTCCTCCACCACGGAGACCGCGATGTTGCTCCGGTACATCTCCGCGCGGCGGATGATGTCATATTTCGTGACCATATCCTTCAAATCGCCTTGGAACAGCCGCTGGACCTCAGCCGTATCCGCACCGGAACGCCGCAGGAAGGCCGCCGCCTCAAAGGTGCGGCCGCCGGTGCGGTTGGTGAAGTTCTTGGTGTCCAGCACGATGCCCGCCAGCAGGGCCTCCGCCTCGCATTTGAGGATGTCCCCCGGCTCCACCAGGTACTGCAGCAGCTCCGTCACCAGCTCCGAGGCCGACGAGGCGTAAGGCTCGTGATAGTTCAGGGCCATTTTCTCGATATAGCTGCTGCCCCGGCGGTGATGGTCAATGACCGCCACCCGGTTGCAGGATTCCAAAAGCTGGGGATTTTCCACCATGTCCGGACGGTTGGTATCCACCACCACCAGAAGCGTGTCGGCCCGCATCTGCAAAAATGCCTCAGCTGGGGTAAGGAACACGCCGCTGTACTCCGGCAGCGCGTCCAGCCGGGCGATCAGGGTCTCGGCCGCGGTGTGCTCCCGGTCAATGACGATCCGGGCCTGCTTTCCCCGCTTCCGTGCAGCGCAGCAAATACCCGCGGCAGCGCCCACGGCGTCCATATCCGCAAAGGAGTGGCCCATGATGTAGACCTCTCCCGCGTCTGCGATCAGCTCCCGGAAGGCGTTGGCCATCACGCGGGATTTCACTTTGGTCCGCTTCTCCGTGGCCTTGGTACGGCCGCCGTAGAAGGCGAAGTCCACCTGATTCCGCACCACCGCCTGATCGCCGCCCCGGCTCAGTGCCATTTCCAGCGAGAGCTTGGCGTTTTTATACAGCTCCGGGATACTGGGAGAATCCTTGCCGATGCCGATGGACAAGGTTGGGTGGATATTCTCCGCCACGCGGATCGCCCGGACAGTGTCCAGAATGGAGAACTTTTCGTCTACAAAATGCTGAAAATACTGTTCTTCAAACAGGAACAGGTAATGGTTCCGGTCCGTTTTCAGCAGGATGCCCTGGCCTGCGTTGGCCCAGGTCTGCAATTTTTCGTCGATCTGCGCCAGGACCGCGCTGCGCTGGGTATCCTCGCAGGCCTTCATCAGGTCCTCGTAGTTGTCCAGCATCAGGATCGCCGCCACCGGGCGGCTGGCCTCGTAGACCTCTCTCAGATGATCGGCCTCCGTAGTCTCCACCCAGTAGGTGGTGGCCACCAGGCTCTGCACGCCGGTGCGGTTCCGGGAGCGCACCAGGCTCCCGTAGACCCGGAAACGGTGATTGTTCAACTCCACCCGCTCCGGGCTTTCCTGCTTTCCGCTCAGCAGCCACTGGACCTGAAAATCCGGTACAGCCTCGGAAAGCCGCATCTCAAAGAGATGCTCCCGGACGCCGGCCAGCTGCAAAAAGCTCTCGTTGCTCCAGATGATCTCCCCGGTATCCGGCCGGAACACCAGCGTGGGCAGAGGGGAGTTGATGAGGGTGGACTTACTGGCGGTGTCCACACTGCCGGTGACAGAGTCGATGTACTGCAAAACGCCCTGCCGCCGCTTCTGATTGCTCTGCCGGAAATAGAAGTACAGCAGAACGGTCAGAGTTCCCTCAGCCAAGGCCAGCTGCCAGTTGACAGGGATGGCCGCCACGGCGAACAGCAACATAACGGCGAAATAAAATTTTAAATTCGGCTCCAACAGGCGGGAGAGTTTCTTATTGCTCATTCCTTACCTCATTCTCCGATGGGGCAGGCTGGCCTGTCCCTCAGAAATCATGAAATTCATCCGATAGGTTTTTTTATTATATCAGTTTACCGGCAAATACACAATGGTATTTCTACTGAAATCTTGCGAAAACAGGCGACAGGCGGGGTGGATACGCCCGATGGCGGAAACGCCCCGCTGCCCCGTGGGGCAGCAGGACGTTTTTTTAAGTGGATTCCTTTTCATGGAGTCTGATCCAAAGGGTATGGGCCACATTTTGCGGCAGCACCGCCGCCAGTGCCGTCTCGTCCGCCTCCCGGATGGCCTTCACCGTGCCGAAATGCTTCCGCAGCTCCGCCTGCCGCTTGGGTCCCAGACCGGGAACGCCGTCCAGTACGGAGCGCATGGCGCTCTTGGTATGGTGCTGGTGGTGATAGGTGATGGCGAAACGGTGGGTCTCCTCCTGGATCTGGCCGATGAGTGAAAACACCGCCTGATCGTTCACAATGCCGATCTCCCGGCCCTCTGGGGTGACCAGCGCCCGGGTCCGATGGCGGTCATCCTTCACCATGCCGAAGATGGGCACCGTGCAGCCGAATTGCTCCGCCACCTCCCGGACGGCGTCGGCATGGGTCACGCCGCCGTCGATCAAAAACACATCCGGCAAGGGCAGGAACTTTTCGTCCCCGTCCGCCGCCCTTTGCAGCCGCCGCCGCAGGACCTCCCGCATGGAGCCGTAGTCATCGGGATGGCCGCCAGTCAGCTCCTTGATCTGAAACCGGCGATAGGCGGATTTCAAAGGCTTCGCCCCCTGATAGACCACCATGGACGCCACAATGTCGCTGGCGCCGGTGTTGGAAATATCGAAAGACTCCATCCGTCTGGGCGGCTGGGGCAGGTTCAGCATTTTTTGCAGGGCTTCCAGCGTATACGCCGTTTTTTCCTCGGCGGTGGTGGCCCGCCGGACCTCCTCCTGGGCGTTGCGGACCGCCATATCCGCCAGTGTGGACTTCTCTCCCCGCTGGGGCACATGGACCCAGACCTTATGCCCCGCCCGCTGGGTCAGGGCCTCGGACAGTTCCTCGCAGTCCCCCGTGTCCACGCAGAGCAAGATCTCATGGGGCAGAATGGCCCGCGGCAGATAATACTGGGCCGTGACCGCCGCCAGCAGCTCCGCCGCCGATTCCTCCATAGGCGCGGTCAGCAGTTCCGTCTCCCGGCCCACCAGATCGCCGTTTTCCATGTGAAGAACGGCATAGCCGCTCTTGCCCGCCCCCCGGAACACGCCCCACACGTCCGTATCGGCGCACAGTCCCGCGATGACGGTCTGCTTTTTGCTCAGGGCGCTGATGGCTTGGATACGGTCTCTCAGCTGGGCCGCCTGCTCAAACCGCAGGGCCTCCGCCTCCGCTTCCATCTCGGTGGTCATGTCTCGGAGGAGCTGCTTGGAGCGCCCCTCCAGCAGCTGGGCCGCCTGCTCCATCCGGCGGTCATATTCCGCCTCCGGCATCTCCGGGCGGCAGAACCCGTCGCACCGGCCCATGTGGAAATTCAGGCAGGGCCGCTCCGCGCCGATGTCCCGCGGAAACTGTCGGCGGCAGGTGGGCAGGCGCAAAGCCTGACATACCGCATCCACTGCCTGACGGGTCTCGTACCGCCCGCCAAAGGGACCGAAGTACTTCGCGCCGTCATTGGCGGGTCGATTCACCAGAGTGAATTTAGGATACCGCCCCCGGCTGAGGCGCACCAGCGGATAGCCCTTGTCATCCTTCAGCAGGATGTTGTACCGGGGCATATGCCGCTTGATGAGGGAGTTTTCCAGCACCAGCGCCTCAAATTCACTGGTGACGAAGATCGTGTCGAAATGATCTACCTGACTGACCATCTGCCGGGTCTTGACACTGTGGGCCGCGCTGTCCTGAAAATACTGGCTCACCCGGTTTTTCAGTTTTTTCGCCTTGCCCACATAGATGACCTTCCCGGTCTTGTCCATCATCAGATAGACGCCGGGCTGTAAAGGCAGATCGTTGGCCTTTTCCCGCAGTTCGTCCTTTGTCATGATTTCGCCTCCTATCCGGCCTAAGAACAAAAGAGCATCACTTTACAGTGATGCTCTTTTTTGGTGCGCGAGGCGGGACTTGAACCCGCACG
>ERZ1027125.748-NODE-748-length-12327-cov-4.333768_pt1 | contig 12327 bp, 12 predicted proteins | sample MGYA00519249_ERZ1027125 | MGnify/ENA primary metagenome ERZ1027125 (study PRJEB26926, sample SAMN06164580) | human gut metagenome | biome: ENVO:00009003; feature: ENVO:2100002; material: ENVO:00002003 | host: Homo sapiens | place: USA | collected 2012 ... | reverse complement strand
CGTCAGAATATCAGGCAGGTCAAAGGAATGACGTTTATCGTAGACTGCTATAACGCCGCTCCCGATTCGGTCAAAGCGGCTCTCTCGACGTTGGGTCAGACTCCGTGTCCGCAGGGAGCCAAGCGTGTGGCAGTGCTTTCAGATATGCTGGAGCTTGGCAAGCACGCAAGGATTTTGCACAAAATGACGGGAGAATATGTCGGAGCGTCGGCGGCAGATGCGCTATACTGCTTTGGCAGCGACGCAAAATACTACATTGACGGCGCACTGAAAAAAGGTATGAGCGAGGATAGCTGTCATTTCTACGAGGATAAGCAGGAGATGATAGCGGCTTTGAAAAAGGAGCTTAAGGAGGGCGACGTGGTCCTCTTCAAGGGCAGCAGAGGAATGAAGCTGGAAGAGGCGGTAGATGCTCTGGAGTAAGCTGACTGCCGTAATTGTAATGCAGTTGGTTCTGAGCTACATTTTAGGGCGAACTCTCATACCCGTATTCAGACGAATGAAAACGGGTAAATATGACGGATATATCGGCGACAGACTAAGGACGGACGGCTCTGAGCCTGCTTTCGGAGGCGCAGTAATGCTGCTCGTGCTCGCTTTCGGGGTAATGACTGTTTCGGCGGTCGTCGGGGAAGCGTTAAGACTGTATTTAATTCTTGGATATATTGCGGTGATTTGCCTGTCGGGTATTATTGAGGACTTCATGACAGATGTCTGCGGTCTATCTTACGGGTTGAACATAGGCATAAAGCTTGGATGGCGCTTTTCAGCAAGTCTGGTTTTTTTGCTTATATACAAAAACTGCGGTTTTATTTCCGAAGAGATACTTCTTCCGTTTAGGCTCGGTTTTATCGATTTGGGAGCGGTTTTCGCTCCTTTGGGCGCGGTTGTGATGACTGTAGTTATAGGTTGTTTTTCGTTGTTGAATCGTTTCGGCACAGACGAAACTACCTGCTACGGCGGATTGGCTCAGACGGTGATTTTTATACAGGGCTTGACAGCGGCTGTGATCGGCGGTATAATAAGCAGTGAAAGTCTTGCCGTTTTCGGCTATATTACTTCGGCGTCGGCTCTCGGCGCTTTGATATGGGGGCTTTCTCCCGCAAAGCTGAGGGGCGGCTCGTCCGCAGGCTCGCTGTGCGGAGGTATCTCGGCGGCTTTGGTCTGCTTTACTTCAAATATAGAGATAGGTATGCTTCTTGCCGCTATGCCTGCGGTGTGCGACGCCGTGTGTACGGCGGTCCAGCTTGCGGTGTATAAAACGAGCAGAAAGCTTGTATTTAAAGGCTCGTCCCTGCACAGCCATTTGAAGGCAAAGGGCATGAGCGACTATAAAGTAATTTTTATTTTTACGGTCTGCGCCGTAGTTTTCAGCGTCGGTGCGGTTTTATATGCGGTGTACAGTACGAATGTGGTGCTGTAGAACAAAAGGAGGGTGTTTACTGTTGGCTTCAAATGCTGAAAAAAGAGCTGCGCCTAATATGCAGGCGGGACGGAAGCGAAAAAGCCTGAATTTCAGATTTGTGCTGTCGGAGATAGATAAAACGTTTTTTCTGATAGTTGTGATCCTGCTGGTATTCGGTCTGATAATGGTGTTTTCCGCAAGCTATGCGGCGGCGGAGAGCGAACATGGAAATCCCTACCACTTTGTGCAAAGACAGCTGATGTGCGCAGCTTTGGGACTGGTCGCGATGTTTGTGGCTTCTTATCTTGATTACAATTTCTTTTTTAATACCAAAATTGCATATCTGTTTTTTATCGGCTCGTATGTACTTTGCGTTATAACGTCGTTTTTCGGACAGGAAACGGCGGGAGCGCGGCGCTGGTTTACCATATTCGGAGTACAGTTTCAGCCGTCGGAGCTGCTGAAAATAGCGTTTATCGTGATCTTCGGCTACATACTTTCGGTAAATTTCCAGAAGTTTAAAAATAGCTGGCACCACAGCATTCTGCCGTTTGTTATCATTTTTATAATGGTATTCGGAGTGCTTATACTGCAAAGGCATATGTCTGCGGTAATGCTTTTTGGAATTATCGGTGTCTCAATGATGTTTGTCAGCGATATACCTCCTAAATATTTTTGGCGTTTTATCGGCGTATGCGCTGTAGCCGCAATTATAGGCGTGCTTGTTCTTGTGATAGCCGGCGGCGGAAACTTCAGCTATATCACGGACCGTATCGAGAGCTGGAAGGACCCTATGTCCGATCCCTCGAACACTACTCACCAGACCTATGAATCAATGCTTGCTATAGGTTCCGGAGGCTGGTTCGGTCTGGGCTTCGGCGAGTCGCGCCAGAAGTACCTATATCTGCCCGAGTCGCAGAACGACTTTATTTTCGCAATTATATGCGAGGAGCTTGGATTTGTCGGCGGAGTGGTAGTAGTACTGCTTTTCCTTACGTTTATAATCAAGGGCTTGCAGATAGCGGCCAATGCCAGAGACCGTTTCGGCATGATGCTCGCTACGGGAATTACCGTGCAGATAGGCTCGCAGGCGTTATTAAATATAATGGTAGCGTCCAATGCATTTCCGAATACGGGTATATCGCTGCCGTTTTTCAGCGCAGGCGGTACGGCTTTGGTTTTCCAGCTTTTCGAGGTTGGGATACTCATGAGCGTGTCAAGACAAACGCTGAAAAACAAGAGCGCCGTTTCGCAAACTTAGCGCTTATAATCTAATTACAAGGAGAAAACAAGTTATGCTGAGAGTATTATTGGCAGGCGGCGGTACGGCGGGTCATGTAAATCCTGCGCTCGCTATAGCCGAGATAATAAAGTCGCACGAACCCGACGCTGAATTTGCTTTTGCTGGAAATCCCGAAAAGCTGGAGGCAAAGCTTGTGCCGCAAGCGGGTCATAAGTTTTATCCCATATCTGTAGAGGGATTTCAGCGTAAGCTGAACGGCAAGAATATAAAGAGAAATCTCCACGCTCTGAAATGCCTGACAAAGACCGGCGGAAGAAGCAAGGAGATAATAAACGACTTCAAACCCGATCTGGTGATAGGCACCGGCGGTTACGTTGCCGGACCTGTAGTCAGAATGGCGGCTAAGATGGGCATACCTACGGCTATACATGAGCAAAACGCATATCCGGGAGTTACAAATAAGCTGCTCTCTAAGTATGCCGACAAGGTCATGCTTACCGTGGAGGAGGCAAAACAGTATCTCGATCCTAAGATCGAATATACCGTTACAGGTCTGCCGGTGCGCTCGGGCTTTGCTACGGTCACTAAGGACGAAGCAAGACGCCAGCTTGGATTTGACAAAGATACGGTATGCATACTGTCCACAGGCGGAAGTCTTGGAGCGGGGGCGATAAATTCTACGGTTCTCGATCTTATCGCATGGTATAAAAACGAGGGTATAACGGTAAACCATATCCACTCGTACGGCGGAAACGGCAGAGAAACACAGTTTGAAAAGTGCCTTGCCGAGAGAGGAGTACGGTTGGAGGGAAATCCTCATCTGATAGTAAAAGAGTACATAAATAATATGCCTACCTGCATGGCGGCAGCCGATCTTGTGATATCACGCTGCGGAGCGAATGCGCTTACCGAGCTTGAGGCGATGGGCAGAGGCTCTATACTCGTTCCCTCTCCTATAGTGGCGGGAAACCATCAATATCATAACGGAATGGTACTGCAAAAGGCAGGCGCCGCAATAGTTATAGAGCAAAAAGATCTGACCTCGGAATGGCTTATAAACACTGTAAAAAATTTGCTGGACGACAGAAAAAAGCTTGCGGCTCTCTCGGAAAACGCCGCTAAAATATATATCAAGGATACCAACGACAGAATATATAACGCTTTAAAGCCGCTGATAGATAAAACGAAGAAGTAAAACATGAAAGGAATTTACATATGGCAAAAAGGCCTTCAATGGATACAATAAAAACGCCCGATCTGAATAATCTGGACGCAAAGCAGTCAAAAGTGCTTAATACTTTTGACAGATATACCCGTGCGGAGGACTACTCCGGAAAGGTGAGGGCGGATTTTTCAAGAGCGCAGAAGGTGACGGATTTTGAACTTAAATCCTTGCAGGAGGAAAAGCGCGATAAGACTGAGGTACTTGTTGAAGAATTTTCCGCTAAAAAGGTTCCGACCTCTGCTGCCAGCGCTATGAATAAGGGCGTTAAGGTAAGGGGCAAATATGTCGCAAGGAAAAAGATCATAGCAGCCGTTGTTATTGCAATTGCTATTATTGTCTTTATAACGCTTTTTGTTCCGCCTATCTATTTTGCAAACGACGCGGAAAGTTCCTGCCGAAAAGAGGACATATTTGCAGAATCGGGAGCTACTCAGTTCAGAGCGGATATCATGAACAATAATCATGTATATAATGTAGAAGCTCTCTCAAGCGACAGAAGCGACAGCTACAGGATATGCACAGTTGCATTCGACGTAAAGAACTGGTCGCCTTTTACTTTTGAAGCTGACGATTACGTCATTTCAAACGGAGGAGATTTTGACTCGCATATCGTTTATTCCACTGCAGTAGGCGACTCGACTACGATTCCTGCGTTTACAAATAAAACTATTCAGATAGAGATACTTATAAACAAGGACGGACTCAGCGACGAGGAGTTTGACAGAGCTATTACTTCGCTTACCATATCTACCGCAGGGGCTGAGAAGAAGATTTCTAAAAACGGAGGAATACCTTGTATCCCTGCGTTTATGAATGTTTCCGATGTTATAACCTTTGACCCCGACGCCTGATGTAAAATAAGTCGGTATTCACCCGAAAAGCCTGCGACGCATATTATGTGACATACTTATTTTTAGTGAGGTGCATAAGTTATGCAAAGGCTTAAAATAGAGGGCGGACGGCGGCTGAGCGGAGAACTGAGCGTACAAGGTGCAAAAAACAGCGTGCTTCCGATTCTCAGCGCCTGTGTTTTGGTAAACGACGAGGTAAAGCTGAAAGGATGTCCCTCGCTTTCGGATGTTTACGCCGCAATGAGGATACTGGGAGATACCGGCTGCAAATGCGAAAAGTATGAAAACGAAATACTTGTAAATTCGCGAATGCTTGATAAAACGGAGGTTTCTGAAGCGCTTATGCGCAGGATGCGTTCGTCTATAATATTTATGGGAGCACTGCTTGGAAGGACCGGCGAGTGTACTCTGACCTTTCCCGGAGGCTGCGAGCTTGGACCCAGACCTATCGATCTGCATTTGAGTGCACTCAGACAGATGGGAACGCATATAACAGAGGAGCATGGAGCTTTGATATGTCGTTGTCCCGACGGTCTTAAAGGAAGTTTTATTAATCTTTCCTTTCCCTCAGTAGGAGCGACCGAGAATATAATGCTTGCCGCTGCCGCCGCAGATGGAGAAACGATAATTTGCAATGCCGCAAGGGAACCTGAAATATGCGATCTGGCGGAATTTCTGGGCGCCTGCGGAGCGGATATCCGCGGAGCGGGCAGCCCGAGGATAATTATAAAGGGCGTGGACAAAAGCAGTCTGCACGGCTGTGAGTACGCAGTAATGCCTGACAGAATAGCGGCGGTTACATATCTTTGTATGGCGGCTGTTACAGGCGGAGAGATAGCCCTCAATGGGGCAAGAGGTTCGGATATAGAGGCCGTTATTAATGTGCTCAGACTTGCAGGCTGTGAGATATACGACTGCGACGGAAGACTTTATCTTACTGCAAGGCGCAGGCTGAAGGCGGTCAGAACGGTGCGTACGCAGCCGTATCCGGGTTTTCCGACCGACGCGCAGGCTATAGTGATGGCGTGTCTTACGAAATCAGAGGGTACGGGTATATTCGTCGAGGATATATTTGAAAACCGTTTTCGTCATGTCGACGAGCTTGTAAGAATGGGCGCGGATATTAAGACCGAGGGACGGGTAGCCGTGGTAAGCGGCGTAAAAAGACTTTCGGGTGCGAGCGTGGTAGCTCCCGACCTGCGAGGAGGCGCGGCGCTGTGCGTTGCGGCTGCGGCTGCAGAGGGCGAAACGCTTATATCTAATGTAAATCTTATTGACAGAGGTTATGACGCAATAGAAAAGGCAATGAGCGGATTGGGCGCGAGAGCGAGCCGGGTAAATTGCTGAAAACGACGCTAAAATCGCTTTATAAGACAGGATGTACAATATACACGAAAAGGAAATGGGATAAATAAAATGGAAAACAACAGATATAATCAGCCATACGGCTACAGAAGCTCGGCGGTGCGCCAGCGTAAAAAAAGCGCTACAGCTAACTTATATCTTACGATCGGTTTTTCGGTCTTGGCGGCGCTTGGCGCGCTGCTGAGCGTAAACGTGTTTTTTAATCTCAGCCCGCAGGGGATAACCGTAAAGGGTACGGACCTGTATACGGCAGAGCAGATACAATATGTGGGCGGTATAAGCGGTGGACAGAATCTTATAAGACTCAACACGGATTTTATAGCCGCACGCTTGAAATCGAATCTGGCCTATGTAGAGGATGTGACGGTACAAAAAGAATATCCGAATTCGCTTGTGATAACGATAAATCAGGCAGTGCCGTCCGCGCAGATAGAGGACGACGGCAGGTATTATACCGTTTCGGAATCGGGCAGAGTTCTTGAAAACGCTCTGGCAGACAGAAATCCTAAATATCCGCTTGTCAGGGGATATGAGCTTAAAGAATGCGAGGTGGGAGCTTCCGCGGAATCAAATGACGCACAGAAGACGGAAATACTTACTCAGATATTTACCGAGATAAACAAAGTCGGTTTTGATAAAATAACCATAATAGATATTACAGACAGGACTGATATAAGACTAAGTTATGACGACAGAATAGAAATATGTCTTGGAAGCTCGAAGGATCTTGATATAAAGATGTCGTACATAAAGTCGGTAATAGACTTAGGTCTTCCTGCAAGCTATGAAGGTACGCTCAGATACAACGGTATAGAGAGCGGAATATCGGCGATACCTAAGTAAGAAAATGTTGTTCCTGCGATATCTCAGGACAGTTCTGTCACGGATTCGCTTCCGGCAGACGACAGCTCTGAAGAAGACAGCGGCTTGTATACCGATTATAACGATCAAAGCTCATATACAGATTACAGTACCGATTATACGAATGGCGGTTATGGCAATACGGACACTAATACCGATGATTATAATTACGATTATAACGACGGGTACGACAACGGATATTATGGATATGACGAAAACAATTACGACTACGGCTACTACAACGATCAGGATTATAATTATGGGTGGTAGATCTCGAAATAGATAAAATGCACAATAGAAACAATAAAGCTGACGGCAGATTTGTGCTTTTGGCTAAAATTTGGCGAATGCTGAATTATTGGCTTTACTTTTATGATAATTTGTGATAATATAAGAGTATATCTATTATTGCGCTTATTTTTGGACAGTTGTAAGAGTTAAGGCGTAATAGCTCATTATTCAGATAAATAAAATGAATATATGTAAAAATTTTCAGTTGGCAGGAGGATGTTTAATATGGCATATGAATTTCTCGATAAGCATAACGGAAACGATGAAAAGGAAGCAAAAATCAAGGTTATCGGCGTAGGCGGCGGCGGCGGAAACGCACTTAACTGCATTGCGGAAAGCGGTATTACCGGAAACGGTGAGAACGTTGAGTACATAGCGGTAAATACCGACGCTCAGGCGTTGAGAAACTCAAAGGCTACTTCTACTATCCAGATCGGCGTTAAGCGCACCAGCGGTCTTGGCGCAGGAGCAAAGCCCGAGGTAGGCGCAGAGGCAGCTCATGAGAACGAGGACGATATCGATAAGGCTGTTTCCGATGCAGATATGGTTTTTGTTACCGCAGGCATGGGCGGAGGCACAGGTACAGGTGCAGCTCCCGTAGTTGCCAAGATAGCGCACGATGCGGGAAAGCTTACTATAGCCGTAGTTACCAAGCCTTTCAGATTTGAAGGCTCCAAGAAGATGGCCAAGGCGGAAAAAGGTATCGCGGAGCTTATCCAGAACGTTGACGCTCTTATCGTTATTCCTAATCAGAATCTTCTTAATCTCAGAGCAGAGAAAATTTCTATGCGCGATTCTTACCGATTGGCTGACGAGGTTCTCAAGACCGATGTTATAGCAATTGCCGAGATCATTACAAGGCATGACGATATCAACGTTGATTTTGCCGACGTTACTACTATACTTAAGGACTCCGGCTATGCTCATATGGCTATCGGCTACGGTCAGGGCAAGGATAAAGTTCAGGACGTAGTTTCTCAGGTTGTGAAGAGCGATCTGCTCGGTACTAAGATAGAGGGCGCTAAGAGATTGCTGGTAAATATAACTATGAGCGAAGACATCGGAGTCGACGAAGTCGCAGATCTTACCGACGCTATCACGGAGGCGGTTGACGAGGATGCAGAGATCATCTTTGGTAACGGTTATGATGAAAACATGAAGGACGAGGTCAAGGTGACCGTTATCGCCGCAGATTTCGGAGGAGCGGAAACCAAGGAGGCTTCCTATTCTAAGTCTGCTGGATCTGCTCAGGAAACTTCATCAAGAGACTTTGAAAGGGACGCCAAGGCTGACGCAGAGGCTATGCACAGAGCGGGTGTCAAAGCAGCCGATAATACCAAGTATTACGACGATATTTTTAATATTATCAACAAAAAGTAATAACATTTTTTGTCTGACAGAGCGCTTGAAAAATGGGCGCTCTGTTTTATTTGTATATTAATTAAATAGGAGAAATCAACGAAAACGTTTAAGTAAACGGTGGTAGATTTGTATAATCCGCAGAGAATTAATAATTTTGAAAACTAATAGTTATTTTAAACAAAAAAATTAAATGATATTTGTGTAAAGCAATGAACTTTTGGAAAATTGTTGTTTTAGGTTGAAAAAATCAAAGAAGTATAGTATAATTAAGTTATGTAATCTACTAAATTTTTTGGGAGGAATACAATATGGCTAACAATGGTTATTTGAGAACTGTCCGTATGGGCGGATTTGACAAGCAGGACGTACTTGCTTATGTAGATGATCTGAACTCAAAGATATATAATCTTGAGAATAAGGTCAAGGATCAGGAGGAAACTATAGAAAGACTTGAGCTTGCCGGAAACGCGGCTCCTGCCGAGGATTTCAAGGGTAAGGAAGAGCTTGAGAAGAAAGTAGAAGAGGCTAAGAATAAGGTTGCCGAGCTGATGGCTTCTACAGACTCTATGAATATGAGAATCGCTGACTATGAGCAGCAGATTTCGGATAAAGACGCTACTATTGCAGAGCAGAACGAACAGATTGAAGAGCTGAAGGAAAAGCTTGAAAAGGCTGAGAAAGAAGCAGCCTCTGCTACAGGAGCGGCTCCTGCATTCGATCTCGGAAACGTCTTTATCGAGGCTCAGAATACTGCCAATAAGGTAGTTACCGAGGCTAAGAAGGCTGCTAAGCAGCTCACTGACGAGGCTGAAGCACAGGCTAATCAGATAGTCGACGACGCTAACGCGCAGGCCGAGGCTACGGTAACAAAGGCTCAGAACGAGGCAACGCAAACTATGCAGTCTGCCGCTCAGAGCGCCGAGTCCATGACGGCTGCGGCTAAGGCTGAGGTAGACGCTATCACATCATCAGCTAAGAAGGAAGCAGAAGCACTTACAGCTAATGCTAAGGCTGCTGCTGAGAAGACTACCGATGACGCAAATGCAAGAGCATATAAGGTAACTACCGAGGCTGAGGCCAAGGCTGCCAAGATGATAGAGGACGCAAAGAATCAGGCTGCTAACATCAGTTCCAGATCCGCCGAGATAAAGGAAGAGGTCAAGACTAAGTTTGAGGGTCTGAACGAAACTGTAAGCAAGCTGCTTGCATCGCTTAACGATCTCAATTCTCAGAGTATGCAGATGGCTTCTTCTGCAAGAGATCTTATTGACGAGGGACTTGACCTTGTAGAGGATGCGGAATAATTATTGTATCGGACAAACTATAGCATGAATATAACTCTGATTGAGTGAAAATTGTAATTTGCAGGAGAGTGCGAATAACTGATTTCGCACTCTCCTTTTTATTATTGCTTTTATGTACAAAATTCAGAGAGCATTCTGTAAAATGTTACAAAAAAAATGTTTTCTTAAATATTCTTTAAAAATTACTTGACTTTTTTGTTAGCTTGTGTTATTCTAAATATAGTGTTATGTAATTGTTGCGGATTTTGGACGGTGGCGTAAATGGCGGATATAAGCGGAGATTTTGAGTATTTCGATTGTAGGGAATATGAAAATTTCAGTGACGGAGAGCTTGCCAGACGTTCTGTAAACGATCCGAAGGCTGCTGCGCAGTTGGTTATCAGGATGTTTCCGTATATTCGGGCCGTTGCTTATCGTATCAGTCCCGATATTGCCGACGATTTGGTTCAGGAGGGTCTTCTTTCGCTGCTAAATGCCGCTTCGGCTTTTGACGAAACAAAGGGCACCTTTAAAACATATGCCGTTTCCTGCGCTAAGAATCGTATGCTTACGGCTGTAAAACCAAACAGTCTTTTGGGTGGTTATGAAGATATAGATGAACTGTCTGACGCTATAACAGAAACAGTAGAAGCGAATGGTCTTTCCGATCATGAAAGATTATTAGATTTGTACGAAGCCATGGAGCGTTGTCTTTCTAATACCGAGAAGAGCGTTATAACATGTTATATATCCGGTTGCAGCTACCGCGAGATAGCCGTACGTCTTTCAATAAGCGAAAAGTCTGTTGACAACGCTTTGCAGAGGGCAAGAAGAAAGCTCAGAGAGGAGCTTTTGGATTAAAAAGTATATTATAAATTTATGTGTCAATGCTCGCAGCAGAATGTCGTAAATTTTTTGCGGTATTCAGACGGTGCAATTCCGTCGTGACGCACATTCTATTTTTAATTTGTTTGGGTTCGGGGTAAGCCCGAGATGCCGGAAAGGTTTGGTTAATCATGTTTGAAGACAAGACATTAGTATGCAAGGATTGCGGAAACGAATTCGTATTCACAGCAGGCGAACAGGAATTTTATGCTGAAAAGGGCTTTGAAAATGAGCCTCAGAGATGTAAGGCTTGCCGTGACGCCCGTAAGCAGGGAACAAGGGGAGAGAGAAAATTCTATACCGCTACTTGCGCAGCTTGCGGTGGAGAAGCTAAGGTTCCTTTCATTCCACGCGAGGATAAGCCTGTATATTGCAGCGCTTGCTTCGCTAAGATGAAAGAGGAATAATTTATCCTGATATTTTAATTCGGCAATTTTTATGCTAATAGGACAGCCCGTCTTTTGCTTTTTGCTTAAAGACGGGCTGTTTGTTATTATGTATTCAAAGATAATCTTCACGTATCGGCGTAAAAACGTCTATGACTTCGCCGGCTTCAATTACCTTAAAGGAGTGAGGGGTGTTGCCGGGAATAGCATAGCTGTCACCCGGAAGCAAATCATATTCTTTATCCTCGATTGTAATATGATATTTGCCTGAAATTACATATCCGCTTTGTTCGTGGGGATGTTTATGCCGGTCAGCAAAATCCCCTAAAACGTAATTCATTTTACAAACAATGCTTTTCTCTCCTACGGCAAGTGAATCCAATGAAACGCCTTGAAAGGTTCTTTTCTTTGCGTTTTCCTTTTTGCAGATCATTTTTTGTTCCTGTCTAAAAAAAATTCGAAAGCAATATTTCCTCTTTCATACTCGTAATTATCAAGCTTTATTTCCTTGAATCCGAATTTGTGATATATGTGCATGGCTGCTTTAAGATTGCTGTTTGAAAGAATGAAGAGCTTTGACGCACCATGTGAAGCCGCCCAATCAATGCAGGCTTTGAAAACTGCTGAACCCGCCCCATGATGATCGATATGCTTGTTCGAGGCCAGTTTACATATTTCCCAGCTGTTATTTATATCATTCATAGGTTTGACCATGCAGCATGCGAGGACATTTTCGTCTTCTATCGCAAAAAATATCATGCCGCCGTTATCAATTGATTTTTCTATATTTTCAAACGTGTCTTTATCCTCTTTTTCGAGCTTTCCGAAATTATCGGTGATCCAGTCTGTATTGTATTCAATAAAATATTTTTTATATTTGGGACTGAATTCAACAATTTTCATATTGATTTTCCTTTCTGCTAAAAATTATCTCAATAGTTTTCATAGCGTTTTCAATCGCTTCGCAATCCTCGTTGGTGAGGTTATTTATCAATTGACTGATCTGTTCATCCGATTCCTTTATAAGCTTTTGTGTAACATTTTCGCCATACTCTGTCAGATAGATAACGTTTACTCGTAAATCATCTGCTGATGTCACACGTCGAATCAATCCATTCTTTTCAAATCGTTTTATAATGCGGCTTAGATAACTTTTGTCAATATGCAAGC
>ERZ1027125.747-NODE-747-length-12338-cov-5.168363_pt1 | contig 12338 bp, 10 predicted proteins | sample MGYA00519249_ERZ1027125 | MGnify/ENA primary metagenome ERZ1027125 (study PRJEB26926, sample SAMN06164580) | human gut metagenome | biome: ENVO:00009003; feature: ENVO:2100002; material: ENVO:00002003 | host: Homo sapiens | place: USA | collected 2012 ... | reverse complement strand
CGCGTAAGATCGTCGGCAGCGTCAGATGTGTATAAGAGACAGTCCCCGTGCCTTTCGGAGCGAGCTCCATCAAGTTTAGACGCTTCTCAACAAAAGGAAGAAGTCGGCGAAGAACATACAGTTTTTGCTGTTCTGAATCGTATCCAGCGGGATTATAGTCAGCAGCGGAGATTAACACATCAATCCATTCTTCTAGGGTAAATGCTCGTCTGGCCTCTTTATAAAATTCTAGGTCTACAGTGTAGGGACAAAATGGACTGTACTCGATGAGTTTAATTACACCTTTTCCTTGACGCGAGGAGTAATCTTTGCCCCAAATCAGCTCAACAATACCCCAGTTTTCACTTTCTTTGAGGAGTGTTTCCTTCCACCGGGAGACAACATCATTTGCCACCTCCCCGGATGCGCCGGAACGTGTACCGCCAAAATCAGGAAGCTCAAACAAGGTCTTCCCGGTCTTAATATCGACATTTACACGGATTCTTGCCAGAAAGCGGACGGTTTCTCCGTTCACCATCTCAAATTTAAATTGCTCAAAATCCTCGCGGCTCGGAATATACTGGCGGATATATCTCAGTACGCTGTCGTAGTCAATGATTCCATCGTCATCCGAAAACTTCATTACTAGCCAGTCACGCATATACGAAGGTAGGCTCAAATTGGAAAAGAACTCTGTCCTTTCTGGATTCTTCAGCACCACCATGTCGGAAAAAACATCGCGTACTTTATCTTCCAGCATATTGGTTCCTCCTTCCATCACAGGAATAGTGTACATCCCTGTTCCTTAAATTCTTGGATTTTTATTTCGAGGTCATTTTTTGTACACTCCAAGTATTCTGCCAAGCAATCTATGCAGTAATAATCTTCTGTGTCCGTACCAAGCAGTTTTTTGCACAAAGCAACCTCATCTTTTTTAAGTGCTTTTTCACACTCACAGCATTCTATTTTTCTTCTCATAGGCCCATCCCACCAAACGGGTCATCGTTTTTACTGATGCCTTGAGCCTTAACCTTAAGAGTAACATTGGGAAGAAGCCGCCCGTTAGCTATTACCGAGAGGGTAATGTCATCAGTAGTAACACCGTCTAAAATGACAAGCCATGACCCATCCGCATTCATCGTACAGGTGGCTTCCTTGTTATAATAAGAAACTTCCAGCGTTGATATGGGGCGACTAAATTGCAGAGCTTTTTCTACATGCCCATTTTTCTTTGTAACAAACAGGCCGCCTTTGGGCTTGCATGTTACAGGAGGAAGCGGTTGCTTCCTCTTGATTACGATAACAGACACGAGCCGTTCTTCCGCTGTATTTCCCCCATGGATTTCCCCAACAACATCATGTTCATCCGTGTTTCCACCAGCTGCATTGCCGCTCACCGAGAAGTGCTGGTAGTTATCCATAACTAGATAGCGCTTGCCATTTGAAGTAGCTACGACCGTATTGGGCAAAGCAATTACATCTCCAGCATTGTCATTGAGCTCACAAAATCTTCCAAAGCTACGAACCGTTGACTTTTTAGGAGCAGAAATTGGGACGACATTTTCCTGATGAAACGCAAGTGCCGCAAAACGGCTGCTTCCGTGGTCACCAGTCACAACTACATACTCGTGGTTCTCCAAGAGCTCCTCAACCTTCTTAGCCGCATCAGAAAACACGGAAAGCTGATGGACAATGCAGGAGTAGTAGCTTTTGTCATCTGGCATTCCCTTATGCGAGAAGGAATCTAGCCTATCCCACTTAATGGTCATGGGGTCGTGTTCGTCCCATTGATGATTATATTCTGTTTCTGTGGGCAGAAGTGCAGTGGCTAGTTTTACGGATTCCGGAACAATGCCCCGTACTTTTAGCTCGTATAGAAACAAGGGCGTATATTCACTTCCAAATCCGTCAATCCAAAATGACACGCAGTCTTGCCCCTGCAGCTTATGCATGAGCTTGTACCGAGCATCAAATCGGTCAAAAGTCATTTGGACTGGATAATCACCCGGATATCGATTGATGATTTTGTTCTTACGATACCAGGCCATATACTCATCTATGACATCATCACAACCTATTTCATCCTTCATGTAAGATGCCAAAGATGGATAATCACGTTCTAACAAGGTAGTAGCTATCGCGCTCGGTTCAGCACCACTACGAAGCATGTTACTGATTACCTTGACAGCATATATTCTACGGCTGCAGCAGCCTGAAAAATCTCACATGTTCCGACCGCAAGATTCTTGCGAAATATTCCGCCTCCGCTGCATCTCTTTCCACGGATGTCCATGTAATGGCAAGGACATTTTATGCTTCGGGGAGAGAGGAAGAATGCTTCTGGGGCAAACGCAGTATAAACGTAAGGATGTAAAGACTCTGACCTTCCAAAGCTCCCTCAGTGGTGTCCCCAGCAGTGCTTGGGACGTGTCAGAAGCCGGGGACGGAAGCGTACTGGCATGGATGGATAATAGTAATCTGTACGTAGCCTCTGATGGGGAAATTGCGCCGAATTCTCACGCTTCTTGGATATTTCAGGATTTCGTGAATCTGAAGGCAATCGATTTTGGGAACTGCTTTGTTACCTCCAATGTAACAGACATGAGCAATATGTTTAGCTACTGCAGCAGCTTGACGGAACTGGATTTATCCAATTTTGATACATCCAACGTGACAAATATGAGAGGCATGTTTGACAACTGCGGCAATCTGACCAGCTTGGATTTATCCAATTTCGACACTTCCAACGTAACAGATATGAATTCCATGTTTTACTATTGCCAAAGTCTGACCAGCTTGGACTTATCCGGCTTTGAGACACCCCCCTACGTGCGAAGCATATATAGAATGTTTAAGGGGTGCGACAAGCTGAAGAATCTCATATGTTCCGACGGCAAGATTCTTGAGGAATACAAAAATCGCTAACACCCACCCCGCCCGGCTCTGCCATCCAGAGCCGGGCAAAATTTTTTCAAAATTGTCGCACACCGCGCAACCGCAAATTTCGTAAACTTGCTATAATAAAATTATCAAATAGGCAGTAGACAACATCATCAAGCGATGATATTATTTTATTATAGTGGTCATCACCGGGAACACGGAACCGAACGTCAGGCCACTGAAAGAGGAGAGAAACATGAAATTTGACCGCTGTTTTGGCTGTATGGAGGAAATTCACGGCTACCCCTGCCCCGTCTGCGGCTTTGACCCCGCGCAGGCCGCCGCACCCAATTATGTGCTTCCCTATGGGGCGATTTTGAACGGCAGATACATCGTAGGAAAAATGCTGGGGCAGGGCGGCTTCGGCATCACCTATATCGGCTGGGACCTTGCCATGGAGCGGAAGGTCGCCATCAAGGAATACTACCCCTCCGGTCAGGTCAGCCGGAATCCCGGCTCCCGGGATTTGACATGGTATACCAACGAGCAGTCCCGGCAGGCAAGGCAGAACGGTATGCAGATGTTCCTGAAAGAGGCCCGAAAAATGTCCAAGGTGGACAATCTCACCAATGTGGTGCGGGTGCGAGATATTTTTCAGGAAAACGAGACGGCCTATATCGTCATGGACTTCGTGGAAGGCGAAACGCTGAAAGCACGGCTGGATAAGACCGGCCCTCTGACATGGAAGCAGGCGAAAGACATTTTCCTCCCCGCCATTCAGGCCATGGAGCAGGTACATCAGGCCGGTCTTGTCCACCGTGACATCAGCCCGGACAATCTGATGCTGACGCCGGACGGCAGGGTAATGATCCTCGATCTGGGCGCGGCAAAGGATCTGGCAATCAATAAAGGTGCGTCCTCGGCGATGGTCGTGAAAGGCGGCTTCAGCCCTCCGGAGCAGTACGCCCAGCAGGGCGGGTCCGGCTCATGGACGGATGTTTACGCCATGGCCGCAACCATGTACCACAGCCTGACCGGCGTCGTTCCCCCCACCGCTGTAGATCGTATGCAGGGAGAACCCGTAAACTGGGCATTGCTGGAAACCGGCGGCGTTCCGAATCATGTAATTGCGGCCCTGCAAAATGCAATGAAGCTCAACGCCAGAGAAAGAACGCAGACCATGGCAGAGCTTCTGAGCCAGTGCCAGTCCAAATCCGCCCATGCATCCAGGCCGGGGGCAAACCATTCCGGTTCGCAGAAAAAAGCAAATGCTGTGGTGATTGGTCTGGCTGTCGCCCTTTGCGCGATGACGGCGGTATTGGTAACTCTTTTTGTAAAAGCAAAGCCTGAGCCGCAGCCTGCGCCTACCAAAACCGTAGTACAGGCGGAACCCACCGTAAGCCATGTTGAACCGACTATAGCATATACGAAACCAACCGCTCCAAGCTCCAACCCGACGAAGCCAACGGCATCTACCGTGCCCGAAGAAACTCAGGCAAAGAAACCGGCCGTGAACGTGAATGATATCGTCAGCTTTGGCCATTACGAGCAGGATGGCAATCGCAGCAACGGCGCCGAGGCGATTGAATGGCTGGTGCTGGACGTTCAGGAGGACAGGGCGCTGCTGCTGAGCCGTTATGCGCTGGATGCTCAGCCTTTTCACAAGAAGTATGAGTATGTCACATGGGACACCAGCACAATTCGGCAATGGCTGAACGGCACGTTTTATAATTCCGCCTTTTCCGAGGACGAAAAAACAATTATGGAACGGACAACCCTCCTGCCGGACAGGAATCCCTATATCAAATGCGATTCCGGCAGGGAAACAGCGGACTATGTATTTCTTTTGAGTCTTGAAGAAGTGGATGCGTTCATTCAATCGAATGGGAATATCGATAAGGACGCGCTGCTTTGCTATCCCACGGATTACGCGGTACAGCAGGGGACATACAAAAACAAGGATACCGGCGGATGCTGGTGGTGGCTCAGAACCTCCGCAGATGACAACCTTGCCGTGTGCAGTGTAAACAGTGACACCATAATCGACTATCACGACGGTACAGTAAACTCTCCGAAAGCCGGTGTCCGTCCCGCCATATGGGTATCTATCGGTTAACATGCAAAACAGGAAGCAGAAATCTGGAACAAAGAGGAGCATGAGAGTAAGATGGAACTGAACAAATGCTTTGGCTGCATGGAGGAAATTCAGGGCTATCCCTGCCCCCACTGCGGCTTCGACCCGCGGAGCGTCAAAGGAATCGAGTACGCCCTGCCCATGGGAACGATCCTCGCGGGGAACTATCTGGTCGGCCGGGTGCTGGGGCAGGGCGGCTTCGGCATCACCTATGTCGGCTGGGATATCGCGCTGGAACGGAAGGTCGCCATCAAGGAATACTACCCCTCCGGTCAGGTCAGCCGGAATCCCGGCTCCCGGGGACTGACGTGGTACACCAGTGTGCAGTCCCAGCAGGCGAAACAGAACGGTACGCAGATGTTCCTGAAAGAGGCACGGAAAATGTCCAAAGTGGATGATATCCCCAACGTGGTACGGGTGCGGGATCTTTTTCAGGAAAACGAGACGGCCTACATCGTCATGGACTTTGTGGAAGGCGAAACGCTGAAAGCGCGGCTGGAAAAGACCGGCCCGCTGCCTTGGGAACAGGCAAAAGGCATTTTCCTTCCCGCCATTCAGGCCATGGAGCAGGTGCATCAGGCAGGGCTTGTCCACCGGGACATCAGCCCGGACAACCTGATGCTGACGCCGGACGGCAAGGTAAAGATTCTGGACTTGGGCGCGGCGAAGGACTTGAGCGTCAACAATGGCGCGTCCTCCATGCAGGTCGCCAAGGGCGGCTTCAGCCCCTTTGAGCAGTATACCCAGCGGGGCAGCTCCGGCCCATGGACGGACGTCTATGCCATGGCCGCCACGGTCTATTACACCCTGACCGGAAAACTGCCGCCCGTCGCCACCGACCGGGTGGTGGAGGACACCATCTCATGGGAGGAACCCGGCCTGAAAGCGTTGTCGGCGCAGGCGCTGGAAGCGCTGCAAAAGGCCATGGTGATATCCGCCAAAAACCGGATGCAGAGCATGGAGGAACTGGAAAAGGGACTGTACAGCACAACGGTAAAACCGGAACCCGCGCCAGCACCTCAGGCGGTGCAGGAAACCCAGCCGGAACCCCAGCCCGCACCAGAAACCCAGCCGGAATCTCAACCAGAGCAGGGGTCCAAGCCAAAATCTCAGCCGACACCGGAACCCGCGCCTCAGGCCCAATCGGAACCCAAGCCGGAAGCGGGTAAGAAGTCCGGGAAAAAGCTCTGGATTGCTGCGGCGGCGGTCATTGCCGTCGTGCTGTGCGGAGCGCTGGTATGGGCAAACGCCACGAAGCTGGTGAGTGATACCAGTGAACCCACGAGTGCGCCCGGATGCGAAACCCTCGGACATTCGTGGCAGTCAGCAACATGTACCGCCCCCAGAACTTGCACGAGATGTGGCGAAACAAGTGGCAGTGCGCTGGGACATGATTGGCCAACCATGGAAGAATTGTCATATTGTTCAAGATGTAACGAGCCTAACGGGAGTTTGGAATTACTGGACCCGAGTTCATATAAAGCGCTTTGGACAGGTCAGGATGTTGAATTTACCTTAGATAACGGGAAACGCGTTACGTGTACGATTTGGAATCCGGCCTTAAAAATTGAAAAATGCTACTCTCTCACTCTCTGTCTTCAGATTGACACATATTCCTATGGAAATATCAAAGGAGAATGGGGATTCTACATTCGGGATTTGGACGGAGCATGGCATCTGGCCGATACATTCACTCTTTCCGAAGACTATGTAGAAGCGCATTTTGAATTTGATGAACCAATATCCTTTGATGCGTGGGCTTGCCCGTGCCATGTTCTTGGTAATGGCTGGAACTTCTCCTATAGTTCATGGTTGCAGGATGTTACAGTCTTTACATGTACCGCCACCCCGACTACGGCTGCCACAGTTGCGGAGGAAGCGTCTTCTCAGCTTGTGTATCCCGTCTTAAACATGACGGACGCTGAGTTTGAGCAAGAAGTTATGCCGCTATTCGATGCCGCAGAATCCTGGACAAAAGAGACTGCGCCCCAAAACATCAAGGATTTCCCCATTTTCCCGGAATCGCTTTTTGAACTGTTTGACACACTTGAAGGTGCAGAATCAGAGATAGAAATTGCGAATTCCACACTGTCCTGGAAAACGAATTTGCTCGAGCTTCTCCCCGTCGGTATATCAGACCCATATTGGGGATATTTTGATAATAATGACGAGTGGCAGCGTGCGGCATTCAAGTCCGTAGGAAATGGCACATATATCGTTACAGCTTCTGCAGATGCACTGGCAGCTAACAGTTTCCCGACCATGTATTTCCATTGGTACACCTATCTGGAAGGGTGGGGAGAAGATATATATGTGAACTATGATATTTTAAATCAGCGCATTGAACAAACGCCATACGTTTCCCTGCAAATGTTGAATGGCGATTATCTTATTGAGTGGGGACATAATAATTGGGATGGCAAAAATAACTTTACTATTGATATATGCACATTTGTACCTGAAACACCCACAACTAGTGTTGCTACGAGCATTTGTTACCTGGTATATGACGCAGCCAGCGGCAAACTTATCAGTGTTACAAAACCTTAATTGCCCCCACCCCCAAAAACAACCAAGGAGTACACCATGAACCATTGTAAAAAATGCGGCCACGAGCTGTCGCCGACCGCAAAATTCTGCGGAAATAGCGGTGGAGCCGTACCAAAATGAAAAACGGCATACGATGCAAATTCGTTGATGTTGCCCGGCAAAGCATTATAGTTGTTATATACTAACTAAAATAAAGGAGAGAGGAACATGTATTGTTACAACTGCGGCAAAGAAATCGCGGAAACCGTGAAATTCTGCCCCTATTGCGGAGCAGAACAGAAGCAGCCTCAGCAGCCCGTCCAGCAGCAGGAACCCCAACCGCAGCCCATCCAGCAGCAACCCGCCCAATGGCAGAACCCCCAGCAGCAGGACACTCAATGGCAGGCCCCTCAGCAGCCCACCCAGCGGCAGAACCCTCCGGCGGCGAATAACAGCGGAAAAAACAATTCCTGGCAGTCCAGACTTCCCATCATTCTGGCAGCCGTCGCCCTTGTGGTCGTAGTTCTGCTTGCAGTGCGCGCGTTCCATAACCGCACCGATGCGCAGAACGAGCTGAAAGCGATCGCGACTACAGAACCTGCCGCTACCGAAGCCGCCCCCACCGAAAAAGTCACATACACCGAGCCTCCCGCCCCGACGGAAACAGAGGCCCTCACGGACGGCTGGCACACCATAAACGGAAAGCGCTATTACATTCAGGATGGTGAAAAGTATGTAGATCTTCAGGAAATCGACAACGCGCTGTACTACTTCGACGAAGACGGCGCACTGGCTGAGAATGAAGACGTGGACTATTATGGGACTACTTTACATGCAGGCCGCGATGGTATAATAGAAGGAATTACTATTGATGAAATTGGGGGAGAATGGTCAGATGAGTACTACCATTACGGGAATAACGGACGTAGTTCTGTTCTGGAATTATCCTTTGAAGTAGAAGACTGCGATTTCTTCCGGTTCTATCTGGAGGCAGGCGGCTTGCATGGTGCAAAGGTGAATGGAAAGTGGAAAATCTATGTCAGGCACAACGGCAACTGGGAATTTGTACAGGATATCAATTACACAGAGCCAAATGGATATTTTGACATAAAACTCGACGGTTACAAGAACTTTGATGCCATTACTGCTTGCCCGATGGTGCAGGGCAACGCCACCTACTCCGCGGTTTTCTACCTGCAAAACGTACATTGCGTACTGTAATCGTGATCCGGCCGCAAGAAGACAAAAAAATACCGCCGGGGCAATTGCCCCGGCGGTAACTCTTTTCAGTATCAGGCGCTGCGGAACCGGGCGAGGAAATCCTTTGTTTCCTGCTTCTGCGGGTTTCCAAACACTTCGGAGGGTACGCCTTCCTCACAGATGACGCCCTGACTCATAAACACCACATGATTGCTCACGTCCCGGGCGAAGGCCATCTCGTGGGTCACCACCAGCATGGTCATCCCTTCCCGCGCAAGAGACCGCATCACGTTCAGCACCTCGCCCACCATCTCCGGGTCCAGCGCGGAGGTGGGTTCGTCGAACAGCAGTACCTCCGGATCCATAGCCAGCGCCCGGGCAATGGCTACCCGCTGCTTCTGGCCGCCGGAGATCTGCCGGGGCTTTGCGTTGATGTAGGGTGCCATGCCCACCTTTTCCAGATAGGTCATGGCATGCGCCCGGGCTTCCTCCCGGCTCCGCTTCAGCACCTTCACCTGACCGACCATGCAGTTTTCCAGCACCGTCATATTGTTGAACAGATTGAAGGACTGAAACACCATACCCACATGGGCGCGGTAGGCCGGCGCGTTGATGCCCCGCCCGGCCACGTTCTTGCCGTGGTAGCAGACCTCGCCGGAGGTAGGGGTTTCCAGCAGGTTGATGCACCGAAGCAGCGTGCTTTTTCCGGAGCCGGAAGCGCCGATGATGGAGGTCACGTCGCCTTTGGCTACGGTAAAGTCAATGTCCCGGAGCACCTCGTGGCTTCCGAAGGACTTGGAAAGGTGGTTGACCTGTAAAATCACGTCTTCCATATTAATATTCTCCTTTCGGTCTTCCGGAATCAAACTCGCCGCTGCGCTCGTCGAAGGGCGTCTTGCGGCTGGGGTGGGAATAGGTACCGGCGCTCATGGCCAGAGAGTCCGTGCTCACCAGCTCGTAATTGTCGCTGCCGTCCAGCCGCTTTTCAAGCCAACGCAGCAGGAAAGACGCCGCCAGCGTCAGCATCAGATACCCCGCCATCTCGATCACGGCTGAGGGAAAATACAGCAGATTGACGCCCACAATGTTCCGATGGGTGGCAAAAAACTCCACGAAGCCGATAACGAACATCACGGAGGTGTCCTTGATGTTGATAATAAAGTTGTTGCCGATCTGGGGGATGATGTTCCGCAGCGCCTGAGGCATGATGACGTTCACCATGGTCTGCACATGGGTCATACCGATGGCTTTCGCGCCCTCGGTCTGGCCGGGGTCAATGGAAATAATGCCGCCCCGGACGGATTCGGCCATGTATGCGCCGGTGTTGATGGACACCACGATGATGGCTGCCACCCAGATGCCGCCCATTCCCTTGAAGGCCACCGCGCCGTCGGTGAAGTAGGGCAGACCGTAGAAGATGAACACCGCCTGTAAGACCATGGGCGTTCCCCGGAACACCTCCACGTAAATCCGGATCAGCGCCCGCAGCAGCTTCAGGAAGAAGCGCTTGACCGGTGGGTCCTGCCGGGTGTAGGGAATGGTGTTGAGAATGCCGCACAGCAGGCCGATCACGCAGCCGATCAGGGTCGCGACCACCGCCAGAACCAGCGTGTTCCGGATGCCGGTAAAATAAGCGCCGGAGTACGTCTCCCACAGCTTTCCGATGTCGGTTATCAGTTTTGCAAGCTTATCCATGAGGCACCTCAGATCGCGGGCTGAACGGCAATCGCCTCGTTCATGATCTGGTTCATGTCCTCCACGGTCATTCCGCTGAGGACCGCATTCATGGCGTCCAGCAGGGTGGTGTTGCCCTTGACCACGGAGATACCGATGTTGATCTCACCGGCGTCTACCTGAAAATTGTCCTCGCTGCCGGAGAAGTCCAGAATCACCAGATTGTCGTAGGTGGCGCAGGCGCCCATAGCGGTGGGCATATCGGTGCAGATGTAATCCACAGTGCCGGAGGTGACGGCCATGACCATGGCCGGAGCCGTTTCGGAAGCGGGCATCAGCTGGGCGCCTTCGATCTGGGGCAGGCAGGTGTCATACCAGATGGTGCCGGTCTGAGCGGTGCAGGAGCCGGAAAGCTGGGAAATGCCGGTGGCGGAGGCCAAGGGGCTATCCTTCCGGGTGACGCAGACGATGGAAGCGTAGAAGTAAGGGCCTGCCATGTCAACTTCCTGAAGCCGCGTCTCGGTCATGGACTGACCGGCAATGACGGCGTCCAGCTGACCGGCGTTCAGCGCGGGAACCAGGCCGTCCCAGCCGATGGCCATGATCTCCAGCTCCCAGCCGTTGGCCTCACAGATCTTCTTGGCGATCATGACGTCATAGCCGTTGGCATAAGCGCCGGGGTTGTTGGCGATGGGAACAGCGCCGTTGGAGTCGTCCATCTGGGTCCAGTTGTAGGGGGCGTAGGCACACTCCATGCCCACGGTGAGCACGCCGTCCTCCACGCCGGAGAGAACCACGGAACTGGCCGCAGTGGGTGCGGCGGAAGCGGCGGGAGCGTCGGAAGCAGAACTTCCACAGGCGGTCATGGACAGGACCATGAGCAGGGACAGGATAACGGATACGAACTTCTTCATTTTGGGATCGACCTTTCTTTTTTGCATTAAAAAATGAACCGCTTTGGAAAGCGGTCCATGGAAATGCGGAGACCCCACAAAAAGAAAGGAGTGATCCGAACAGCCAATGATAGCGCTTCACAAAGATTTTTTGTGACAGTCCGGCAGATGTTCTCTGACGACCCAGTATGAAAAACCCGGGCAGATTTCCCACACTTCGGCGGTGATCCCTTTCTCCTTCGGCGGCTGCACGACCTTGCCGGAGGGTACTGATGAGTACCGCGCCTCTATCAAGCGATTCAATTTTGAGTGTATCCTAGCATCGCGGTTTCCGATTGTCAATAGCTTTTTCGGTGCATCCGCGTTTTTTGTATAATCTTCCAAATCAGAAGCGAACCCTACCATTCCATTTCGGCGAATCCGGCACATGTCGCCCATCTGTGCGCGAATCCCGGCTTGACATTTGCCCCTTCTCCCGGTAAACTGGTTCTATCAAATATACGGAGGAAACAGCGATGGATCACAGGGAATTGGCGGCGGAGCTCTTTTTATCCGACAGCAACTGCGCCCAGGCGGTGCTGGAGGCCTTCGGCGACGTAACGGGGCTTGAAAAGAGCTTCGCGGCGAAGCTGGCGTCCTCCTTCGGCGGCGGCATGGGGCGGATGCGGGAGGTCTGCGGTGCGGTCAGCGGGATGCTGATGGTGGCGGGGCTTCTGTACGGCTATGACGCCCCCGGCGAGAACGACGTGAACAAAAAAGCCCATTACCGGCTGGTGCAGAACCTTGCGGGGCAGTTCCGGGAGAAGAAGGAATCTTCTCCGGCGGAGATTGTGTATCCGGTCCATCTACCGTGATCCGTGCGATCGCGGCAGGAAAAGCAGCGGCAGCAAATATCGATGAATATCTTGGCTTCCATCATGAGATGTCAACAGATGTAGAGATCCCACAGCCAAATCTCAATGATAAGCTGCAGAGTGGAAGAATTCATCTGACCGATAGAGAAGCCTGTGAACGTAAAAAAGACTTTGAAGGAGTGGAATACTCCATGA
>ERZ1027125.746-NODE-746-length-12342-cov-4.644991_pt1 | contig 12342 bp, 8 predicted proteins | sample MGYA00519249_ERZ1027125 | MGnify/ENA primary metagenome ERZ1027125 (study PRJEB26926, sample SAMN06164580) | human gut metagenome | biome: ENVO:00009003; feature: ENVO:2100002; material: ENVO:00002003 | host: Homo sapiens | place: USA | collected 2012 ... | reverse complement strand
GCGGCCGTGGTCTCAGCGGCGGTGGCGGCGGGAGCCTCGGTGGTGGTCTTGGTGGTGTTGCTGCTGCCGCAGCCGGCGAACATGGACATGACCATCAGAACGGTCAGCGCAAGTGCAAATACCTTTTTCATAATTTTACTCTCCTTTTCATTTTTGACCTCCCGTAGCTGGGAGGTGATTGATGAGTGCATTATAGCGCGTATTTTATTCATCGTCAATAGGATGAATATACAACAATGAAGAGAAAATAAGGCCGTATGTAATATAAATACTACAAAAACCCGCAAGTTTAACATGTATATGTGAATATTCAGGGAATTCATCCTAAATTATTCCAGCAACTGAGTGCATATTATTCATCATAGATGAATATACAGCCATGCAAAGCCGCTGGTTGACGGAGAGAACAGCATCTGGTATAATTTTATGAAGAACATAATCGGGAGGACGCCCTATGAAAACCACCGTGAAGGAACTGGACTACGAAAAAGTCATGGCGCTGCCCCAGTATCCCCATCTGAACCCCATCCGGCCCGGCATTTTCTGGCGCACCCTCGTGCGGGGGCTGTCCATTCTGGGACTGGCCGGAACCCACTTCCATTACACCAGCGAGGGAATGGAGAAGGTCGGTAAGAACGAGCCGTGCCTGATTCTCATGAACCATTCCTGCTTTCTGGATTTGCAGATCGCAAGCGCCATTTTGTATCCCCGACCCTACAATATTATCTGTACATCCGACGGCTTTGTGGGCATGGGCGGCCTGATGGCATGGGCGATGCGCACCATCGGCTGCGTACCCACCCGGAAATTCGTCACCGACCTGACGCTGGTGCAGGATATGGTCTACTGCCTGAAAGACCTGAAAAGCAGCGTTCTCATGTACCCGGAGGCCAGCTATTCCTTCGATGGCACCTGCACGGTGCTGCCCCGGAAAATGGGCGTGCTGCTGAAAAAGCTGGACGTGCCTGTGGTGATGATCGAGACTTTCGGCGCCTTCAGCCGCAACCCGTTGTACAATGAATTGCAGGTGCGCAAGAGCGTTCCCGTTTCGGCGAAGGTGCGCCTGCTGTACAGCCGGGAGGATCTGAAGGAGAAATCCGTCAAGGAGCTGTCCGACGGGCTGGACAAAGCCTTCTCTTTCGACCAGTTCCGCTGGCAGAGGGAAAACGGCATTCAGATCACCGACGGTTTCCGGGCGGACGGTCTGGAGCGTATTCTGTATAAATGTCCCCATTGCGGCACGGAGGGGGAGACGGAGTTTTCCCACGTCCCCGACTGGTATCGCTGGGAGCGGGAGCAGGTGCGCCGGGAGCTTGAGGACGGAACATACAAGCTGGACATCGACGTGGACATAGCCATGATGGTGGATTTCAAGGCCATTTATAAGGTAGGGCAGGGGCATCTGACCCACGACCGGGAGGGCTTCACCCTCACGGGCTGCGGCGGGAAGCTCCGCTACACACAGAAGCCCACAGCTTCCTATGGCCTGTACGCCGACTACTACTGGTACGAGATCGCGGACACCATCTGCATCGGCGACAACCGGTGCCTGTATTACTGCTTCCCGAAGAAAGGCTACCCGGTGGCGAAGGCCCGCCTGGCGGCGGAGGAGCTGTACAAGCTCTGCAAGACCCGGGCGCTGGCAAAATAAGCATGAAAAATCCCCGACTTTGGTTGACCAGACCAAGTCGGGGATTTTCAGAGAAAAAGAGAGGTAAGAAAATGAAAAAGAAAATTATCATTGAGTACGTTTTCATTATATCCGGGGGCTATTAAAAAAATAAGTGCGCAAATATTAAATAAGTGTTAAGCACGTAAAATTGAGGATGGTATTTTTGTGCAGAATGACAAATGTGAATTTTTTGTAGCTTGTGGGATGCAACCCTTGACATTTTTTCAAATTGGGGTATAGTAAAGACAAATGAATTAGCACTCTTACAACAAGAGTGCTAAAGCGAAAGGAAGGTAAAGTAGATGAACTTCAATAACTATACCCAAAAATCGATTGAGGCCGTCCAGAGCGCGCAGCAGCTGGCGGTTCAGAATTCTCATCAGCAGATGGAGCAGGTGCATCTGCTTCTGGCATTGCTGCGGCAGGAGGGCGGTCTGACCCCTCAGCTGCTGAAAAAGATGGACGTTACGGTGGAAAGTCTGGAAGCGGCGGCGGAGGCCGAGCTGCGAAAGATTCCCGGCGTGCGGACAAGTCAGGCCATGGACAGCTTTTATGTCAGCGCCGACGTACAGGCCGCGTTCAATGCGGCGGAGCAGCAGGCGCAGACCATGAAGGATGAATATGTGTCTGTGGAGCATCTGTTCCTGGGGCTGCTGGAAACTGCCCGGGGCGGCGTGAAGGAGCTGTTCAAGACCTATCAGATTACAAAGGAGCGTGTTCTGAAGGCTTTGCAGGAAGTCCGGGGCAATCAGCGTGTCACCACCGACAACCCGGAGGGAACCTACGACGCGCTGGAAAAGTACGGCACGGATCTGGTCAAGCGGGCAAGAGAGCAGAAGATGGATCCGGTGATCGGCCGTGACGAGGAAATCCGGAACGTCATCCGCATTCTGTCCCGAAAGACGAAGAACAACCCTGTGCTCATCGGCGAACCCGGCGTTGGCAAAACCGCCATTGCCGAGGGACTTGCCCAGCGAATCGTGAAGAAGGACGTCCCCAAACAGCTGCAGGACAAGACCATTTTCTCTCTGGATATGGGCGCGCTGATCGCGGGCGCCAAGTACCGGGGCGAGTTTGAGGAACGGCTGAAGGCTGTGCTGAACGAGGTGAAGAAGTCCGAGGGCAAGATCATCCTGTTCATCGATGAACTGCACACCATTGTGGGCGCAGGAAAGACCGAGGGCAGCATGGATGCCGGAAACCTTTTGAAGCCCATGCTGGCTCGGGGCGAGCTGCACTGCATCGGTGCGACGACGCTGGACGAGTACCGCCAGTATATCGAAAAGGACGCCGCTCTGGAGCGCCGGTTCCAGCCGGTGCAGGTGGATGAACCCACGGTGGAGGATACCATCGCAATTCTGCGTGGCTTGAAGGAGCGGTACGAGGTGTTCCACGGCGTGAAGATCGCGGACTCCGCCATCATTGCCGCCGCAACGCTGTCCCATCGGTATATCACCGACCGGTTCCTGCCCGACAAGGCCATCGACCTGATTGATGAAGCCTGTGCCCAGATCCGGACGGAAATGGACTCCATGCCTACTGAGCTGGACGCGGTGTCCCGGAAGATCATCCAGATGGAGATCGAGGAGGCCGCTCTGAAGAAGGAGGAGGACGAGCTGTCCAAGGCACGTCTTGCCGAGCTGCAAAAGGAGCTGGCGGAGGAACGGGATTCCTTCAACGCCATGAAGGCGCAGTGGGAGAACGAGAAGAACGCCATTGGCCGGGTGCAGCAGCTGCGGGAGAAGATTGAGGACTTGAACCGTCAGATCGAGGCCGCCGAGCAGAGCTATGACCTGGAAAAGGCGGCGGAGCTGAAATATGGCCGCCTGCCGGAAGCCAAGAAGCAGCTGGAAGAGGAAGAGCGCCGTGCCCAGTCCGCGAAAGACAGCAATATCCTTCGGGATAGAGTCACCGACGAGGAAATCGCCAAGATCGTGGAGCGCTGGACGGGCATTCCCGTTTCCCGGCTGGTGCAGGGAGAGCGGGAGAAGCTGCTGACCCTGGACGAGACCCTGCATAAGCGGGTAGTCGGTCAGGACGAAGCGGTTCAGGCCGTCACGGAAGCCATCCAGCGCAGCCGCGCGGGCATTCAGGACCCCAACCGCCCCATCGGCTCGTTCCTGTTCCTCGGCCCCACGGGCGTGGGCAAGACCGAGCTTGCCAAGGCGCTGGCGCAGGCGCTGTTTGACGACGAGAACAACATGGTGCGTATCGACATGTCCGAATACATGGAGAAATACTCCGTGTCCCGTCTCATTGGCGCGCCTCCCGGATACGTGGGCTATGAAGAAGGCGGCCAGCTGACCGAAGCGGTACGCCGCAAGCCCTACTCCGTCGTCCTGTTCGACGAGGTGGAGAAGGCGCATCCCGACGTGTTCAACGTCCTGCTGCAAGTGCTGGACGACGGCCGGATCACCGATTCTCAGGGCAGAACCGTGGACTTCAAGAACACCATTCTGATCCTGACCTCCAACCTCGGCTCTGAGTATATCCTGAACGGCATCAACGCCGACGGCAGCATTGAGGAAAGTGCCAAGGAGCAGGTTCGCGCGCTGCTGCGCCGCACCTTCCGGCCGGAATTCCTCAACCGTCTGGACGAGATCGTGTTCTACAAACCCCTGACCAAGGAGAATGTGACCAAGATCATCGACCTGCAGATCGCCAAGCTCAACGACCGTCTGGCTGACCAGCAGATCCTCTGTGAGCTGACGCCTGCGGCCAAGGCCGCCATTGTGGACGCGGCCTATGACCCGCAGTACGGCGCCCGTCCCCTGCGCCGCTATGTGCAGCATACGGTGGAGACCATGCTCAGCAAGCGTCTGCTTCGGGGTGACGTTACCCCGGGTCAGACCGTCACCGTGGACGCCGAAAACGGCGAACTGGTGATGAAATAATTCCCCAAAAACAAATGCCCTGTCCGCTGAAAAGCGGACAGGGCGTTTTGCGTTTATTCCAGTTCCGTGCGGAGGGTGAGGGCTTCCGGCAGGTGGAAAATTTCCTTTTTCAGGAACAGGGGATAGAAATATTCCCGTTCCAGCCGGTCAAAGGGCAACCATTCAAATTTGTGGGTGTGGTGCCGTTCCAACAGGGTAAACTTTTCGCCTTTGGACAGCAAATCCGTGTGGGAAATGTCCATCAGGAAGTACAGGCACAGCTCGTGGTAGTGCAGGCCGTCCACATCCTCTGTGAAAAATGCCTGATTCAGCCACAGGGGACGGATGATTTCCGGGGTGATCTCCAGTTCCTCCTGAACCTCCCGCACCACGGCGGCTTCCGCCGTTTCCCCCATCTGCACCCTCCCGCCGGGGAGGTAATAGTAGGGGGAGCGCTCGTCGTGCATGGCAAGAAGTTTGCCCTCCGAAATGATGACGGCGCAGACACGGTAATTGAACTTTTCCTTGCCGGAGACAAAAGAAAGGTCTATGCCGCTCATACGTACTGCTGGGTGTTCACATCCACCACGCCCCGGGTCGTCAGGCGCAGGGTGGGGATGACGGGCAGGCTCATGAAGGACAGCGTCATGAACGGGTCGATGTCCGTGCCGACGCCCAGAGCGTGGGCGGCCTTCTTGGCGTCCTCCAGAAGGGTATTGACCTCCCGCAGGGGCTTGCCACTGATGATGCCGGCAATTTCCAGAGGAAGCTCGGCCAGCACCTGCCCGTTCTCCACGACCACGATGCCGCCTCGGTTCCGGGCAATGCGGTTGACGGCGAAGGCCATGTCCTCGTCATTTGTGCCGACGCAGATGATGTTGTGGCTGTCATGGGCGACGGAGGTGGCCACCGCGCCGGATTTCAGACCGTAGCCCTTGAGGTAGCCGATGCCGATGTGGCGGGTATTTTTATGCCGCTCTACAACGGCCATTTTCAGAATGTCCTTGGATACGTCCACACCGGCGGCGTAGCCCGCGTCCTCGGTGATGATCTGCCCCGGCACCATGCCGATGACGCCCCGCAGACGGGTGTTGGCAAAGTCCGCGGGAGAAAGCACCGGCAGGTGGAAGGTGTCGTGGGCGCGCTTGTTCAGGTGTTCCGGGATCTCGGGCAGGGGGAAGTCCTCCACAATGCCGTCGTGGTAGACCCGCTTGCCCCGCTTGTACACCGTCACCACGTGGAAGTCCTTCAAATCCTCCACGATGGCGAAGTCCGCAAGATATCCGGGGGCGATGGCGCCCCGGTTATTCAGCAGGAAGTACCGGGCGGCGTGGAGACAGGCCACCTGCACGGTCATGATGGGGTCGGCACCCATGGCGACAGCTTCCCGGCAGATGTAATCGATGTGACCCTTTTCCAGCAGATCGCTGGGGTGCTTGTCGTCGGTGCAGAACATGCAGCGGCTGAAATATTTCTGGGACTTGATCAGGGGCATCAGAGCCTCCAGATTCCGGGCGGCGGTGCCCTCCCGGATCATGATGAACTGACCCAGTTTCAATTTTTTCATGGCGTCGTCAATGTCCGCGCACTCATGGTCGGAGTAGACGCCGGCGGCAATGTAGGCGTTCAGGTCGGTGCCGGAAAGACCGGGGGCGTGGCCGTCGATCTTCTTGTGGTGCGCCTGAGACGCAATGATCTTGGCAACGGTGGGGGAGTCGGCGGAGATCACGCCGGGGAAATTCATCATTTCCGCAAGACCCAGCACCCGGGGGTGGTCGAAAAAGCTGTCGATATCCCGGTAGTCCAGATTCGCGCCGCTTTCGTCCAGCGCCGACGCCGGGACGCAGGAGGGAATCATAAACTGGGTGTCCACGGGCAGCCCTTCCGTGGCGCAGAGCATATAGTCGATGCCGTCGGTGCCCATGACGTTGGTGATCTCATGGGGGTCGGTGATGACGGTGGTGGTGCCGTGGGGGATGACTGCCCGGGCAAACTCCGCGGGGGAAACCAGACTGGATTCCAGATGGATGTGGGCGTCGATGAAGCCGGGGCAGACGATCTTGCCGGTCATGTCCACTTCGTCCCGGCCTTCGTAGCTGCCGAGGCCCACGATCAGACCCTCCGCCACGGCAATGTCGCCGGTGTCCAGCTCCCCGGAAAACACGTTGACATAGGTGGCGTTTTTCAGAACCAGATCGGCTTTCTCCCGCCCGGCGGCGACATCAATGATGTGCAGCTTTTTTAGAAGCTTGCGGTTGATCTTTCCCGACCAGCTTTCTGTATAACTCATAAAATCTGCCCCTTTCCAAGTCTTTGACCAGTATAGCACACCCGGGGGAAAATGTAAATTGCCTATTTTGCGGCGGCTGGGATGAATTGAGACTTGCAAAAGAATGTAAAGTTGCTATAATAGAGAAAACGTATGATGGCGGGGTGTGCCTGCCGGAAAGGAGCGCAAATATGTCTCTGCGGGGAAAGCTGGTGGTCTTCTGGATGAAGCACCGACCCAGGCACATTGCTACCACGCAGATGGTTGCACTGATGTTTGCCGCGATCATTCTCCTGGGGGCGCTGCTGCTGACTCTGCCCGCCGCGTCCCGGGACGGGGTGTCCTGCGGGCTGCGCCCGGCGCTGTTTACGGCCACCTCCGCCACCTGCGTGACGGGACTGGTGCTGTACGATACCTGGAGCCAGTGGAGCGGCTTCGGGCAAGTCGTGATTCTGTGCCTGATCCAAATTGGCGGATTGGGCTTCATGTCCGTGGCGACACTGCTGATTTTTCTGCTGCGCAGGAAGATCGGCCTCCAGCAGCGGCTGATGATCGCCCAGTCCCTGAGCGTGAACGATATCAAGGGCGTGGTGCGGCTGCAAAAACTGGTGCTCACCGGAAGCTTCTCCGTGGAGGCCGTGGGGGCGATCATTCTGACCCTTCGGTTCTGGCCGGAGTATGGGTTTACAAGAGCGCTGCGCTGGGGCATTTTTCACTCTGTTTCCGCGTTCTGCAATGCGGGCTTTGACATTTTCGGCGCCATTGCCCCGGGGCAGAGCCTGATAGAATTTAACGCAGACCCCGTTGTGCTTCTGACGCTGTCGGCGCTGATCATCATCGGCGGCCTGGGCTTTCTGGTGTGGGAGAACATTGCCCGGAAGCGCTCCTTGCGCAAGTTCAGCGTGTACACCAAGCTGGTACTGCTGATCACGGCGGCGCTGCTTGCCGTCGGCTGGGCGGGAACCTGTCTGCTGGAATGGAACAACCCGGAGACGCTGGGCGGCATGACTGTGGGCGAAAAGCTGCTCAACGGCTTTTTCCAGTCCGCGACACTGCGCACCGCGGGGTTTGCGGCGATTGATCAGGCAAAGCTTACGGAAAGCGGCAAGGCCTTTTCCAGCGTGCTGATGTTCATCGGCGGCTCCTCCGGCTCCACCGCCGGCGGCATCAAGACCGTGACGTTTCTGGTGCTGGTGCTGACCATCTGGGCGAGAGCCAGAGGGAAAAGCACGGTCTGCGCCTTCAAGCGGACGATCCCCGACGAGCAGACCCAGAACGCCATGATCATTGCCTTTATCGTGCTGGCACTGGCCGTTTTCGGCGGCATTTTCATCAGCGCCACGTCGCCCATGGGCTTTACAGACGCCGTGTATGAGGCGGTTTCGGCGTTGGCGACCGTGGGATTAAGCGCGGGCGGTACGGCTTCCTTAAGTATCCCGGCGCAGATTCTGATCATTATTTATATGTATTTCGGACGGGTCGGCGTACTGACCATCAGCCTGGGCTTCCTGGCGGGAAACCGGGCGGAGGAGCGGTTCCGCTATGCGGAAACCAATTTGCTGATCGGATAAGGAGAGAATTATGAAGTCTTACATTGTCATCGGTCTCGGCCGTTTCGGCGGCTCTCTGGCGCGGCAGCTGTGCACGCTGGGGGCGGAGGTGCTGGCCATGGACGTGCACAACGACCTTGTGCAGCAGCTTGCCAACGACGTCACCCACGCGGTGGTGGGCGACGCCCGGGACAAGGAAGTCCTGCGGGCGCTGGGCGTGCGGAATTTTGACTGCGCGGTCATTGCCATCGGCGACGATCTTGCGGCCTCCGTGCTGATCACCATGAACTTAAAGGAGCTGGGCGCGCCCTACATCGTCTGCAAAGCCCACGACGAGACCCACCGGCTGGTTCTGGAAAAGCTGGGTGCCGACCGGGTGGTCATTCCGGAGCAGGAGCACGCCCAGCGGCTGGCGAGAAGCATGTACTCCCACAATGTGCTGGATTACATCGAGCTTTCCGAGGACTACGGAATTCTGGAGGTTCCCGCCCCCAAGAGCTGGATCGGCAAGTGCATCAATGAGCTGAACGTCCGGGCGAAGCTGGGCGTGAACATCATCGCCGTGGAAAACGGGGACAAGACCAACGTTTCCCCCGCCGCGGATTACCGGATTCAGGAGGGGGACGTGATGGTGGTTCTGGGGGACAATTACGCCCTCAGCAGGGTGCAGAAGCTGTGACGGAGCAGAGAATTACCTCCCGGAAAAATCCCCTTCTACAACAGGTGAAAAAGCTGCTTTCTTCCCGGAAGGCAAGGGAGGAAGCGGGGCTGTTCGCTGCCGACGGGGTCAAGCTTCTGGCGGAGGCCGTCCGCTGGTATCCGGGACTGGACACGGTGATCTTATCCGACGGCGTTCATGCGGACGTGCCGGAATCGGCGCGGCTTTTCCGTGTGCCGGAGGATGTGATGGCCTCCATCTCCCCCATGGAAAGCCCGCAGGGGGCGTTGTTCCTGTGCCGCCTGCCGGAAAAGAAGACATATGCGCCGACACCCGGCTGCCTGCTGCTGGACGGCATTCAGGACCCGGGAAACCTTGGAACCATTCTGCGCACGGCGGACGCGCTGGACATTCCTGTGACGCTGCTGGAAGGCTGCGCCGACCCCTACAGCCCCAAGACGGTACGCGCCAGCATGGGTGCGGTGTTCCGCACCCAGCCGGTGAAAGCGGACTGGGCGGAGGTAAAGGCCGCCTGCGGGGTTGCCGGAATTCCTGTGGCTGTGACGGCACTGAGTCAGCGGGCGAAGGATTTGCGTCAGGCCGATTTGCGCGGCATGGCGGTGGTCATTGGCAGTGAAGGACAGGGCGTGCGCCGGGAAATTCTGGAAAGCGCCGACGGGGAGCTTATCATCCCCATGAATAAGCGCTGTGAGTCCCTGAACGCGGCGGTGGCGGCGGCCATCGTCATGTGGCAGATGAAACAGTAGATATAGTGTATAGAGAGAAACAGGTGAGAAAATGCTGGTACACTGGATATGGTTCGCCCATCGCCCCGGGCTGAACGACCGGGACAAAATGGCACTGTTGCAGCATTTTCGGGATCCTGAGGACATTTACTTCGCCGACGACGGGGCGTTTGGCGCCATCGGTCTCAGCGAGGAGGCAAAGACTGCCCTTCGGGAGAAAAATCTGACCTCCGCGGAGGAAATTCTGGAAGCCTGTGACCGGGAAAAGCTCCACATCCTGACCTGTCAGGATGCGGGTTATCCCGCACGGCTCAAAAACATTGCCGACCCGCCCGTTGTGCTGTATTATAAGGGGCGGCTGCCGGATTTTGACGGAAGCCCGGTGATCGGCGTGGTCGGCACCCGGAAGGCGTCGGCCTACGGCCTGACCACCGCCAAGCGCATGGGCTACCAGATTGCCCGCTGCGGCGGCATTGTGGTATCCGGAATGGCCTACGGCATCGACGGCATGGCGATGTCCGGAGCGCTGACCGCAGGCGCACCTGCGGTGGGCGTGCTGGGGTGCGGCGCGGATATCGTCTATCCCGTTTCCAACCGGGCGCTGTTCCGGGACACGGAGGAATACGGCTGCATTCTCAGCGAGTTCGCGCCGGGGACGCCGCCGGCAAAATGGACGTTTCCCAAGCGGAACCGGATTATCAGCGGCCTGAGCTGCGGGGTGCTGGTTGTGGAAGCGCCGGAGAAAAGCGGCGCGCTGATCACCGCCCGCTTAGCCGCCGAGCAGGGGCGGGACGTGTTCGCGGTGCCGGGAAACATCGACCAGCCGTCCTTTGTGGGGAGCAACCGGCTTCTGCGGGACGGGGCGATCATGGTTTCCTCCGGCTGGGACGTTCTGAGCGAATATGAAGCCCTCTTTCCGGATAAGATTCGGAAGGAAGATGCGCCCGCCCACCAGACGGCCTATCCGGACGAGGTGCGCAAGGCCGCAGAAGCGGAAAAACCGCTGCTGAAAGTGGCGCAGAAACTGCGTCTTCCCCGGAAAAATGAGAATCTTAAAAAAGATTTAGCCCATCAGGGCATTGACAAGACGCCTTGCGCGCCTTATAGTGACGTAGGCTCGGTCAGGCCGAAGCTGTCGCCGGAGGAGCAGACCATTGTGGACGCCCTGAGCGGCGGCGAGCGGCTGGTGGACGATGTGATCGCCGAAACCGGCCTGTCCACCGGAAAGCTGCTTTCCAGCCTGACCATGCTGGAACTGAAGGGCATAATCAAGCGACTGCCGGGCAAGCGCATTGTTTTGAGCGGGAAATAGAGAGACGTAACCGCTGAATCTGAAGTAACGAAACGGAGAATTTTCATTCATGGGCAAACCTGAAAATCTGGTGATTGTGGAGTCCCCCTCCAAGGCAAAGACCATTGGCAAATACCTGGGAGACGACTATGTCGTCAAGGCCAGCATGGGGCATCTCCGGGATCTGCCGAAAAGCACGATGGGCGTGGATTTGGAGCATGATTTTACCCCCCATTATATCCCTGTCCGGGGCAAGGAATCCCTGATCAAGGAACTGAAAACCGATGCGGAAAAGGCGAAAACCGTGTACCTTGCAACCGACCCTGACCGGGAGGGCGAGGCCATTTCGTGGCATTTGAAAGAGCTGCTGAACCTCCCCGACGGGAAGGCGCAGCGTGTGACCTTTAATGAGATCACCCAGAAGGTGGTCAAGGAGTCCATCCGCCACCCCCGGGATATCGACTATGATCTGGTTGACGCCCAGCAGGCGCGGCGTATTCTGGACAGGATCGTGGGCTATGAGCTTTCCCCGCTGCTGTGGAAAAAGATTCGGCGGGGTCTGTCCGCAGGCCGCGTTCAGTCCGTCGCCACCCGGCTGGTGGTTGACCGGGAAAACGAAATTCGCGCGTTCCAGCCCAAGGAATACTGGACGCTGGACGTGACATTGAACCGTATGGGCAAGCCCGGCACCTTTGTCGCCCACTACTGGGGCGAGGAAAAGAAGCGGGAGCTGGAGAATGAGGCTGATACCCTTGCCGTGATCGGCGACATCGACGGGAAGGAATTCGACGTTACCAACGTCAAAAAAGCGGAGAAAAAGCGTTATTCCGCCCCGCCCTTCACCACCTCCACCCTGCAGCAGGAGGCATCCCGGAAGCTGGGCTTCACGCCGAAAAAGACCATGATGGTCGCCCAGCAGCTGTATGAAGGCGTGGACGTGGCAGGGGAAGGTACCACCGGTTTAATTACCTACATGCGTACCGACTCTCTGCGGCTTTCCGACGAGGCCATGGACGCTGCCGCCGGGTTTATCCGCAGCCGCTACGGAAATGAGTATTATTACGGCCAGCACCATGTGTTCAAGACCAAGGCAGGGGCGCAGGACGCCCACGAAGCTATCCGGCCGTCCCATGTGGAACTGGAGCCGGAACGGGTGCGTACCAGTCTGACCCCCGATCAGTATAAGCTCTACAAGCTGATCTGGAGCCGCTTCCTCGCGACGCAGATGGCCTGCTGTCTCTTATACACATCTCCGAGCCCACGAGACCGGAGCCTATCTCGTA
>ERZ1027125.744-NODE-744-length-12346-cov-4.438370_pt1 | contig 12346 bp, 9 predicted proteins | sample MGYA00519249_ERZ1027125 | MGnify/ENA primary metagenome ERZ1027125 (study PRJEB26926, sample SAMN06164580) | human gut metagenome | biome: ENVO:00009003; feature: ENVO:2100002; material: ENVO:00002003 | host: Homo sapiens | place: USA | collected 2012 ... | reverse complement strand
GGGCGGGCAGGTCTATTACCTCCACAACCGCACGGAAACCATCGACCAGTGCGCCGCCGCGATCAAACGCCGGATTCCGGGCATCAGCGTGGGCGTCGCCCACGGCCAGATGGGCGAGGACGCGCTGGGAGACGTGATGCAGTCCATGGCCGAGGGCGAGATTCAGGTGCTGGTATGCACCACCATCATCGAAACCGGTCTGGACATTCCCAACGCCAACACCCTCATCATCGAAAACGCCGACCGGTTCGGCCTGAGCCAGCTGCACCAGCTTCGCGGCCGGGTGGGACGCTCCACCCGCCACGCCTACGCCTATTTCACCTACCGTCCGGAGAAGAATCTCACCGAGGTCGCCGAGAAGCGGCTATCTGCCATCCGGGACTTTGCCGAATTCGGCTCCGGCTTCAAAATTGCCATGCGCGATCTGGAGATTCGGGGCGCGGGCAATCTCTTAGGCGCCGAGCAGTCCGGCCATATGTCCAGCGTGGGCTACGATATGTACCTCAAGCTGCTGGACGAGGCAGTTCTGGAGGAAAAGGGCGAAGCCCCCAAGGCACCGGAATGCACCGCCGACCTGAACGTCACCGCCAATGTGGACAAAGACTACGTCTCCCGGGGCGAGGAACGGATGGACCTGTACCGCCGCATGGCCGCCATCCGCTCTCAGGAGGACGCCGACGATCTGCTGGACGAGATCGTCGATCGCTACGGCGAGCCGCCCAAGGGCGTGCTGAATCTCATCGATATCGCCCTTCTCCGGGCGAAGGCACGGCAGGTCGGCATCAAGGACATCCGCCAGAAGTCCGGAGACGTGCTGTTCACCCTGAGCAATCTGAATTTCGAAGCCGTGGGCGCGCTGTGTTCCGACCCGGATTACAAGCAGCGGGTCACCTTCCTCGCCAGCGCCAAGGAACCCACTCTCCGCTTCAAGCTCGCCAACGGCGTGGACAGCCTGAAACAGAGCAAGCTGTTTGTGGAGCACTATACCAGCTTTTTCCAGAGCTGACGTTTTGGGAACCTCTGAATAAATCGTCTGCGGCTGTGAGCGGATCTTTTTCGCCCACTCTTCGGTATCGAAAACGGGAAATACATACAGTATTCCGCCGTTTCCGATACCTCGATTGGACGAAAAATCTCGCGCTCACAGCTCTTGCCGATTTGTTCAGAGGTTCCCTTGACATTCCGTGTTATAATAGCGTTGAATCCAACCTTCCCTCAGGAAAGGAGCAGCCTATGTCTAAAGGCAAATTTTCCAACCCCCGGCCATACCGGGAAGAAGAACGTGAAATCGAAAAGAGCTTCCGCCAGCTGACCGGTCAGGAGAAGCCCGCGAAGCCGGATGACCCCATCTTCTCCCAAGCCTCCGTCCCTGATCTGGACACCACCGACCCGGAGGCCGCCGACCTTATCACCGAGGCCGACAGCCTGTTTCCCGAAGAGAACAGTCTGTTTTCCGGAGAAGACAGCCCGGTTCCCGACGAGGAACTGGACTTTTCACTGGACGAGAAGGAGAACCCCCCGAAGCGCGGCACTCCGTCCTTCCTTGATAAGGCTCTTTCCTTTGTGGACAACAACCAGAAGCCCGTGATGGTGGCTCTGTGCGCCGCCGCGCTGGTTCTGATCATTTCCCTGATTGCCATTTTCGTCGTCAACGTCTCCGGCGACCCCTACGGCAAAAAAATTCTGAACAATGTCACCGTCGCCGGTGTGAACGTGGGCGGGATGAGCAAGTCCGATGCCATCACCGCCGTTCGCGCTGTTACCGACCAGACCTACACGAAGCAGGCCATGGTGGTGACTCTGGGCGATACCACCTTACAGCTGTCCCCCAGCGATACCGGCGCGAAGCTGGACGTAAAGGCCGCCGTCAACGCCGCCTATGCCTACGGCAGAACCGGCACCAAGTCTGAGCGTCAGGAGGCCTACCAGGCGTCCCTCAGGAGCAACCACATCATCGGGCTGCTGCCCTACCTGCATCTGAAGCAGGATTATATCAAGGGCGTTCTGGAGGACTACGCCGGAACCGCCGGCAGTCTGCTGACCCAGACCACCTACGCCCTGGAAGGCGACGTCCCCGATCTTGCGACGGACAAATTTGACGAAGAACACGCCCCTCAGCTGACACTGGTCATCACAATGGGAACTCCCGGCGTAAATTTCAACGTAGATGATGTGTTCAACCAGATTCTGGACGCCTACAGCATGAACGTTTTCACCGTAAAGGCGGAGGGCGCGCAGGCCGAGGGCGAACCGGATGCCGTTGATTTGCAGAAAATTTACGACGATGTCTGCGTAGAGCCCGTGGACGCCACCGTCAATATGCAGACCTTCAAGGCCATCCCCGGCTCCTACGGCTACGTGTTCGACATGGTGCAGGCGCAGAAGCAGGTCAGTGCGGCGCAGTACGGCGAGGTCGTCCGCGTTCCCATGGAATATGTCGCCCCGGAAATTCTGGACGACGACGTGTTCTTCCGGGATGTTCTGGGCAGCACCAGCACGCCCCACAGTAACAACGCCAACCGCACCGCCAATCTGGAGCTGGCATGTAAGGCGCTGAACGGCGTCGTGCTGAACCCCGGCGAGACCTTCTCCTTCAACGACACTTTGGGCGAACGCACCACCGCAAAGGGCTACAAGTCCGCCCCGGCATATTCCGGCGACGATCTGGTGAATCAGGTTGGCGGCGGCATCTGTCAGGTCTCCTCCACGCTGTATTGCAGCACCCTGCTGGCCGATCTGGAAATTGTCTCCCGCACCAACCACGGTTTCCCCGTGAACTATATCAATTACGGCATGGACGCCACCGTCAGCTGGCGCTCTCCCGACTTCAAGTTCCGCAACAACACCAATTACCCCATTAAAATTGAGGCAAGCGTCAGCGGCGGCTATGTCAATGTGCAGATCCTCGGCACCGACGAGAAGGACTATTACATTGAAATGAGCTATGTCATCTCCGAGACCTACAAGCCCGAGACGGAGTACAAGGACTTCAAGCCCGACAACCCTGAGGGCTACAAGAACGGAGACGTGATTGAGGAAGGCACCACCGGCTATCTGGTCAAGACGTACAAGAGCAAGTACGACAAGGCCACCGGCGTGCTGATCTCCAAGGATTTTGTCGCCAATTCCCGGTACAAGACAGTGAACAAGGTGGTCGCGCGGGTCGAAGAGCCGACAGAACCTACGACCGTACCCACAGCGCCGTCCACCGCCCCCTCTACCGAACCTGCCACCACACCCACGGCACCGTCTACCACACCGCCTACCACGCCATCCACTTCCGAGCCTTCCACTACCGAAGCCTCGGAGAACGGCGGAGATTCCGGCGGCGAATAAGAAAACCATCTGCATACGCAAACGGCGTGACCTTCCCCGGTCACGCCGTTTGTTTCTATTCAATAAAGTGGGATTTACCGTAATCAACCGCCGGACACGGCTTTCTGCTTCCCATATTTTTCTTCCATTTCGTCCGTGTGAGCATGAAGCAGCTCCAACGCCCGCGCCTGAACGCAGGACAGCGACCTCTGATCCGTATCCGCGAACTCGCGTTTGATTCTTGCGGAGGCCATAGCGTGGCTGTCGCCGGTTCTGCTTTCATCCGCTTCCGGCAGGAACTTTTGCAGCAACCCCAGATTGCCGGAATAGTGAAGCTCCACCAGTTTTGCCCGGTATTCCAGCTCTGCGGGGGTGATTCCCGGGAATTGCTTCATATCTACGGTGTGCTGGGCTTCGTGCTTCAGGAGCGAAACCAGAAACCGCTCGCTTTCAAAGTCATACGCCTGCTCGATGCAGTTGATCGTGCCGTCGGGGGAAGCCCAGCCGCCCGTACCGAACCTGCCGAAGGTCAGATAATCCATCCAGCTGCGGAACACGAAGCCCTTGAGAATGTTGACGGTATATTCCGCCGTCCCGTTCGGCAGCTCAACCTGATAGGCGGTGGGAACCGTTTCCCGCCAGACGTAGGGGCCGTAATAGCCCTGTGTTTTCCCGAAAAGCGCATGATAGCCCTCCGCCTCAAACACTGCGTGAAGCCGCTCTGTCAGAAGCGCTTCCTCCGCGTTGGGCATATTCAGAAGCGCTTTCAGCCCCGCCAGCAGCTTCTCTGCGGCCTCCGCCTCCGGCAAGCCGCAGTAAAAGGTATCCCGGTAATAGATCTGGTACAAGCGGAGTATCTCGTTGAGCTTGTCCGGTATGTCGAATGTGCGGTATTCGCCATTTTCAAAGATCGCCACATATGCAGGAAGAATGTCCTTGAATTCCTCATGTTTCCGCATGTACGCGATAGCGCCTTTGATATCACCATTCATGAAAAACTGACTGATATCCATATCCGCTCTCCTCTGCAACGTTTGCCCCCATTCTACCATATAACGGCAGGAAGCACAAGAGCCGCTGTTACACCCCTTGCATTTGCCGGGAAATGTAGTATAATGAGGAAAATACGTTTCCGTTTCTGCATTGACTTTTTTCAGGAGGAAAATCCATGTCAAAAGGCCATTTTTCCGCGGATTCCCCGCAAAAAAGCGTTTCTCCCCGCCGAATTATCACGGTGGCTGTGATTTGCGTGCTGGTTCTGGCGCTGGCGGCGGTCGGTTTCTTTCTTGTCCGCCCCGCCCTCGACCCCTATCACTGCCGTATGGCCGACGGCGTCTCCATCGCCGGGGTGGACGTTGGCGGCATGACCAAAGGGGAGGCCAGAAAAGCCCTTCAGGCGGCTCTGGACGAGACGCTGTACCGGGAAAACCTGACGGTGGCGCTGCCCATGGAATCCATTACCCTCTCCCCCGCCGACACTGGCGTTCAGGTGGACGTCCGCGCCGCCGTGAACGATGCCTACCGCATGGGTCGTTCCGACGGCTCTCTCCCCGGCAACATGGATTTGCGTCCCTACCTGAGTGTAAACTCCGAATATATCCGCACCGCGCTGGAGGGCTATGCCAGCGAGTTTGACACAGAATTCAGCGACTCCCACTACACCCTCACCGGCGACGCCCCCGACCTCGGCACGGAAAACCACGACCCCAGCGCCCCCTGCCAGACGTTGGAACTGACCGTGGGCGTTCCCAAAGCGCATCTGGACGTGGACAGCGCCTGTGACCAGATTCTGAGGGCTTACAGTCAGGCCGTGGCCGCCTGCCGGGCGGGAGAATACCGCGTCACCGTGGACATCCCTGCGGAATCCGCCCCCGCGGAGCTGGACTTGGATGCCATTTACGATGAAATCTGCACCGCGCCCGTTGACGATTCCCTCGACATGACGGAATACCGGTTCGTCCCCGGCTCCTACGGCTATTCCTTCGATCTGGACGCGGCGAAAGCGGCGCTGGCGCAGGCCAAGCCCGGGGAAACCGTCTCCGTTCCCATGACGTTCGTGGAGCCGGAAATTCTGGGGGATGCCGTTTATTTCCGGGATGTTCTCGGCTCCTGCGAGACGAAGCACAGCGACAATGAAAACCGCAATACCAATCTGCGCCTGCTCTGCGAAGCCCTCAACGGGGTCGTCGTTCAGCCGGGAGAGACCTTCTCCTACAACGACACGCTGGGCGAGCGCACGGCGGAAAAGGGCTACAAGCCCGCCCCCGCCTACTCCGGCAACCGCCTGACCGACGCCATCGGCGGCGGCGTGTGTCAGGGCTCCAGCACATTGTACAACTGCGTACTGCTTGCCGATCTGGAGGTCGTCACCCGCTCCTGCCACGGCGCGACTGTGGCCTATCTTCCTCTGGGACTGGACGCCGCCGTGAACTGGGGCACCACCGATTTCCAGTTCCGCAACAATTTCCACTTCCCCGTGAAAATCGAAGCGGAAACCACGGTCGATCTTGTGAAAATGCGGATTCTGGGTACGGATGAAAAGGATTATTACATTGAAATGACTTCCGGCTACGACGACAGCAGAGAAGACGTGATCTACGCCGTCAGCTACAAGAACAAGTACAGCAAGGAAACCGGCGAGCTGATCAGCAAAGACCGGGAAGCTTTCTCCACCTACTACCGGAATGTCGGATAAAGGCAAACTGTCTCCCGCGGCAGTTGGTGTACCGTACGAGTCCCCCTTGCCTCTCCCTATGGGAGAGGTGGCCGAGCGCAGCGAGGACGGAGAGGGTATACTAGGCTGCAATACCCTCTCAGTCACCTTCGGTGACAGCTCTCCCAGAGGGAGCGCCAAGGGGTCTGTGCCCGCATTTTGGCACGAAAAATGGAGCGTATCTGTATCGATACGCTCCATTCACTGTTGGCAGCATTTTATTTCGCCCGGATGTCCAGATGATAATCGATCATACCGGCTTCGGTGTTTTCAATGACGATCTGATACGTAAGATCGATGGTTCCGCCGTCGGGTACAATGTCATAAAATACATTGGTGGCCTTCACCGTAATCATCAGCGTTCCAAATTCCATCTGATACAGCGATTCGTGAGAAACCCCCTCCTGAAAGAGCATTCTGGAATTCAGTGCGCCCTCCCGGTTCAGCGTGACCTTCCCCGGCTCCACCCGGAAGGTGGTGACCACACCGGCAAGGCCAGTCAGTTCGCTTTCCTCGTAGGTGATGTCCCAGCCGCCGTCCCGGAATTCCATCGTCCCCTCGGTGACCAGCTCAATGGTCTCCGGCTCCTGCTCGCCGTAGCGCTGGCGTCCCTGAATGGAAAGAACCACGTCCCGCTTCATCGGAACGCCTCCACGGCCAACCGCAGCAGCTCATCAATGAGCTGGGAATAGGGAATCCCGCTGGCCTCAAACAGCTTGGGATACATGGAAATGGAGGTGAATCCCGGCAGGGTGTTGATCTCGTTGAACACCACCCGGTTTTCGTCGTGGGTCACGAAGAAGTCCACCCGGCTTAAGCCCTGGCAGCCCACGGCGTTGTAGACCTTCACCGCCGTCTCCCGCACCACTTCCTCCACCTCGGCGGGGATGCGGGCGGGGATATAGGCCTTGGAGGTCTCGGTGAGGTACTTGGCGTCGTAATCGTAGAATTCCGCGCCGGAGTCGATCTCGCCGCAGACGGAGACCATGGGATTATCGTTGCCCATGACGGCCACCTCGATCTCCTTGCCGTTGATGAATTCCTCTACCAGAATTTTCTTATCGTACTTTCCGGCATAGCGAAGGCCGCTGCGCAGAGCGTCCCGGTCGCCGACCTTGGAAACGCCCACGGAGGAGCCGGTACCGGCGGGCTTGACGAACATGGGATAGCGGAAGCGGTTTTCCAGCAAATCCAGCGTGTTCTCCATATGGTTTTCCAGCTCGCCCGCCCGAACCAGCTGCCAGGCCGCCTGGGGGACGCCCGCCTGATCTGCCACCAGCTTGGTCAGGCTCTTATCCATGGCCACGGCAGACGCGGCAATGTGAGGGCCGACATAGGGGATGCCCGCCATTTGCAGCAGTCCCTGCATGGCGCCGTCCTCGCCGTTCTCGCCATGGAGCACCGGGAACACCACGTCGATGCGCTCCCGCACCACGCAGTCGCCCTCGAAGCTCAGAAGCCCCTGTCCCCGGACGGGGGAAATGGTCGCCCGTCGGTTTTCAGGACAGCTTCTCCATTCATCGGTGACCAGCTTGGAATAGTCCTTGCCGCCGTAGAGTATCCAGTCCCCCTCCTTCGTGATGCCCACGGGGAACAGATTATACTTGCTTTCGTCAATGTGATTCAGCACAGACTCCGCCGAGCGCAGGGAAACCTCATGCTCCGGGCTCATCCCGCCGAAGAGAATACAAACACTGAGTTTTTTCACGTCATCGCCTCATTCTACCTGATACTAGTTTTTGATAAAATGGTTATAAACCATTTTATCAGGCCGCTGTTTCAGCGGTCTGCGGCGTAGCCGCTAAAAACGAAAGTCCATACATTTCTCGCCGCCGTCGGCGGACTGCGAAATATTCGCAGGATAAAATGGTGTTAACCATTTTATCGAGAAATAGTATGAATATCCGCTGCTTTTTCGCCAGAAAAGCGGATGCAGCTGCGCAATGCTGCTATAAATATATTTTTTACAATTTTCATCTGGAAATCCGAAACTTTGGTGCTATAATAGAGAGAATATAAGAGCGGCGCGGCGGCTGATACCCCGCGCTTTCCCGTGAGTGTGCTCCACGCGCTTTTTGAAAGGAGGGTATGTATGCAGATCAATCTGACACCGAAAGAATTCCGCCGGCTGCTGGATCTGGTGTACATCGGAAACTGGGTGCTGAACTCCACCCGGGGCGAAGACCGCTTCGCCGACTATGACAATCTGGAGAGCAAACTGTTTGCCCTGTCCCCCGCCCTGTCCGAGCATTGGAACGGAACCGTCGTTCCCTCCCGCGCCTATCAGGAGGGCGGGATTCACGAGGCCATCGCCTGCTATGAGGACAACGTTTTTTACGAAATACTGGCGGAGGAACTTTCCCGCCGGGACATGGACTATCCGGAGATCACCGACGACAATTACGATGAGATCGTCACACGGATGGATCGGTACATGTCGGAATTTGAGCTGTCCGGCGTTGACCATCTGGTTCTGGATGAAGAAAACGCCTAAACCTCTGACGTGCCGGTTTCCCGGCACGTTTTTTTATTACTCACCGCTGATCAGCGCTTCACCGGCACGGAAGATATCGCCCGCGCCCATGGTGACCACAATGTCCCCCTCCCGGACGTTCTCCCGCAGATAGGCGGTAACGTCGGGCAGGGTCTCGCAGTACACCGCACCGGGGATCTGCTCCGCCAGCTGAGCGGAGGAAATGCCGATGGTGTTCCGTTCCCGGGCGGCGTAGATCTCCGCCAGAACCACCACGTCGGACTTTTTCAGTTCCCGGACGAAGTCGTCGAACAGCGCCTTTGTGCGGGAATAGGTGTGGGGCTGGAAGGCCAGCACCACCCGCTTGTAGCCCATGGAGCGCACGGCTTCCAGGGTCGCACGCAACTCGTCGGGATGGTGGGCGTAATCATCGTAAACATCCGCGCCGTTGAACTTGCCCTTGAACTCCATGCGCCGTCCCGCGCCGTGGAAGGACTGGATGCCCTTGGAGACCGTCTCTCCGGGAATGCCCATCATCCACGCGGCAGCCGACGCCGCCAGAGCGTTCATGGCATTGTGCCTGCCCAGAACGCCCATGTCCAGATGGCAGTAGTATTTCCCGTCGCAGATCACGTCAAAGTGCCGCCAGTCGGGGTGCATATTGGCCGCGTGAATGCGGTTTCCTTCCCCAAGGCCGAAGGAAACATAGTCGATGCCCTCCATGGCCTGCACCGTATGGGGGTCGTCGCCGTTGGCGACCACGCCGAAGGTGGCCAGAGACGCAAACTTGTGGAAGGATTTCTGGATGTCCGCCAGATCTTTGAAATAATCCAGATGATCCGCCTCCACGTTCAGCACGATCGCCAGCGTGGGGAAGAAATTCAGGAAGGAATCACAGTATTCGCAGCTTTCCAGCACGATGGTGTCCCCGTGGCCGACCCGGTGTCCCGCGTGCAGCAGGGGCAGGTAGCCGCCGATCATGACCGTGGGGTCCATATCCGCTTCCATGAGGATATGGGTCACCATGGACGTGGTGGTGGTCTTTCCGTGTGTGCCGGAGACGCAGATGGCGTTATGGTAGGACTTCATGATCTCGCCCCATGCCTGCGCCCGCTCAAACACGGGGATGCCTGCGGCACGGGCGGCAGCGATCTCCGGGTTGTCATTGTGGGCGGCGGCGGTGCGGATGATGCAGTCCGCGCCCTCAATATTCTCCGCCCGGTGTCCGATGGCGACGGGAATGCCCTGTTCGATCAGCTCATCCGTGGACACGGATGCGTTCATATCCGAACCAGTGACCTCCATGCCCATGCCCTTCAGCACCAGACCCAGCGGCCGCATGGATACGCCGCCGATCCCCACAAGATGCACATGATGGCCGGGCGTCAGATATTCCGTGATTTTCTTACTATTCAGCATGTATGTCAGTTCCCCCACAGGTGATCCTGCCCCGGCCGGACCCGGGGAATCTCTGATTCCCTTACGCCGGAGCACAGAACGAAATTTTTCCGCAACTTTTAGCATTATACAACATTGCCTTGAATTTTACAACCACAAAAAGCGGCCGAAGGGAAGTTTTTCGTCATAATCTTCCTTATTTTCCGAAAAATCCCCTCATTACACCCGCCGTATCACGCCGCAGGCGATTTTTTTGCCCGCGTTTCCCGCCGGTTGGGTGTGAAAATCGTCCGCGCTTCCGTGAATGACCACCGTCCGCCCAACCACCTCGCAGGGCGTGAATCTGCCCGTCTCCACCGCGAGGAACGCCCGCCCGGCCATGCTGAGCAGCGGCGGCAAGTCTCCCGCGTGACGGGGATGCTCCCGGGCGTCCGGGTTATAATGTCCTCCGGTATCCGAAAAGTCCGTGCCGCCGCAGTCGCTGCCCTCGTGGATGTGAAAGGCGAAAAAGCCGGTGTCGTTTTCCGGAAGCCCACTGACCTCCGCCGTCACCAGCGTGCCGCCGGGTATGGCGTAAAACCGCACCGTCCCCTTGAGCTTCGGCGCACCCATGCCGCCCCGGACGCAGGCGATCGCCTGCGGATTCGTGGATGGAATTCTCATAATCTAAGCACCTCCTGACCATTTTATGCACGGCGCTTCTTTTCTGTCCCCAAATTGTCGAAAATTGGCGAAAGGAAGTGAATTGAAAATTGAGTGCAGCTGTGATATTCTATATCCATCGGAAGGTGGGAGACATATGGACGCAATGAAGCTGTTGATTGCGGATGGAAACGAGGAATTCCGGCGGGCGCTTGCCGCCGAGCTGCAGGGGGCATACCATGTCCGGTGCTGCGGCGACGGGAAAGAGGCACTGTCGCTTCTGCGTTCCTTTGTCCCTGACGTTCTGGTGCTTGATCTGATGCTTCCCGAGCTGGACGGCATCAGTCTGCTGCAATCCGCCGCCAGTGCCGGACTGTGTCCCATGGTGCTGGTGACCTCCCGCTTTTATAACGATTATATTCTGGGCGCTCTCGGCGAGCTGAGCGTGGGCTACATGATGCGAAAGCCCTGCGATATCCCCGCTACCGCGGCCAGAATCGGCGACCTGAGCCGCCATATCCGCGCGCCGCTGGTAACGCCGCCCGACCCTCAGACGCAGGTGACCAATCTGTTGCTTTCCCTGAACATTCCTTCCAAACTCCGGGGCTACGCATACCTCCGGGAAGCCATTCCGAGGATGATGAAGGACCCCGACCAGCCCATTACAAAGGTGCTGTATCCGGCGGTGGGCGCGGTCTTCGGCTGCAAGGGCACCCACGTGGAGCGCTCCATCCGAAGCGCCATCGATACCGCATGGAAGCAGCGGGACGACCGTGTCTGGCAGCGGTATTTCCGCGTCGGCTCCGACGGCGTCATTCCCCGCCCGTCCAACGCCGCCTTCATTTCCCGTCTGGCAGACGCTCTGCGGCTGAATCAGGACGCCGGAAACTATGAGGAATGAATCGGAAAAATGGACATACCCTAATGATACCAACTGACTTGGAGGCGCTGTCATGAAAAAGCAAACCTCTCCCCCTAACCGCCGCGGCAGGCTCGTACTGCTGTGCTTTGTGCTGGGGCTGATCCTGATCGTGATGCTTGTGGGAACGGTCTACTTACAGCACCTGCTGGGGCGCATCCACTATGTGGATTCCGGCACCGCCCCGACCCTTTCCCCGGAGGAGCTGGACGCCTATCTCGCCACCCAGCCGGAGGAGATCAACACCGCCCCCACCATGGACCCCGAGGACGTCACCTTCCCGGACTATGACGCCGACATCGGCAGGGACAGCGACATCATCAACATTCTGCTCATCGGTCAGGACCGCCGGGAGGACGAGACCCGGGCGCGTTCGGATTCCATGATCCTGTGTACCTTCCACAAATCCGAAAAGAAACTGACCATGACTTCCTTCCTCCGGGATACCTATGTCAAAATCCCCGGCTACGGCCAGAACCGGATCAATGTGGCCTACGCCGCTGGCGGAATGTCCCTTCTGAATAAGACTTTGGAGAACAATTTCGGCGTCCACATCGACGGCAACGTGGAGGTGGACTTCTACCAGTTTGCCGACATCGTCGATCTTCTGGGAGGCGTGGAGGTAGACCTGCGCAACGACGAAGCCCAATGGGTCAACCGGGAGACCGGCAGCGGCCTTTCCGAGGGAACAAATCTCCTGAACGGTCAGCAGGCACTGGCCTACGCCCGCATCCGCAAACTGGATGCCGACGGGGATTTCAGCCGGACGAACCGCCAGCGCAAAGTCATCACCGCGCTGCTGGATGCCTACCGGGACACCAGTCTTTCCTCCGCCCTGTCCCTTCTCTGTCTCTTATACACATCTCCGAGCCCACGAGACCGGAGC
>ERZ1027125.742-NODE-742-length-12378-cov-4.832184_pt1 | contig 12378 bp, 12 predicted proteins | sample MGYA00519249_ERZ1027125 | MGnify/ENA primary metagenome ERZ1027125 (study PRJEB26926, sample SAMN06164580) | human gut metagenome | biome: ENVO:00009003; feature: ENVO:2100002; material: ENVO:00002003 | host: Homo sapiens | place: USA | collected 2012 ... | reverse complement strand
AAAATAAATAGGGCGGCAATCGTGAGATACGGTTGCCGCCCAAACTTTTTTTGACAACTTTTCAGATCATCTTGAAAAGTTCATTTGTTTGCGATATAATATTTGTAGATGATGATATAACGAACTTTTTAGAAAGGAACCATTATGGATATACATTCTGTCAGACAACAGCTGCGGATGAAAAGCATCTACGATATTCCGCTTCGGGTAACCTACTATGCCCGTGTTTCCTCAGAATCGGATGAGCAGCTGAACTCTCTGGGCAACCAGATCAGTTATTACGAGGATTTCATCAGGAAGAACGCTGCGTGGACATTCGTGCCGGGATATATTGACGAGGGACTGTCCGGTATTTCCACCAAACGCCGTGAGAATTTCAATCGCATGGTGGATGATGCAGAAGCCGGTAAATTTGATCTTGTTATCACAAAGGAAATCTCCCGTTTTGCTCGCAATACGCTGGACTCCATCCAGTATACCAGACAGCTGCTGAATGCGGGAGTCGGCGTTTTTTTCCAGAACGACAACATCAATACCTTTGATGAGGACTCTGAACTTCGCCTGTCCATCATGTCCTCCATCGCACAGGATGAACTCCGCAAGCTGTCCTCCCGTGTGAAATTTGGGCATCAGCAGGCCATCAAGCAGAATGTAGTGCTGGGCAACAGCCGTATCTTTGGATATATCAAAAATGATGGCCGTTTGGTTATAGATGAAGATCAGGCTGTGATGGTTCGGCAGCTGTTTGAACTGTATGCCACCGATGAATACTCCATGAAACAGCTTGAAACACTGTTCTGGGAAAAGGGATACCGTAACCACAACGGCAAGAAAATAGCCCACTCCACCATGTCGGGCATGATTTCCAATCCTAAATACAAGGGCTACTATGTGGGCAACAAGGTCAAGGTGGTGGATATGTTCACCAAAAAGCAGAAATTCCTCCCGCCGGAAGAATGGGTCATGTTCAAGGATGAAACGGGAGAAATCGTACCGGCTATCGTTTCCGAAGAACTGTGGGAGCAGGCTAATGCTGTACTTCGCAGGAGAAGCGAGGATGTGAAGAACCGACAGGGTGTCTGCAATCATGCCAATCTTTTGACCGGCAAACTGTTCTGTACCCATTGCGGCACTCCCTACTACCGCCGTGACTCCGTGGATCGGCAGGGTAACAAAAACTCCAAGTGGGTATGCTCCGGGAAAATCAACAATGGCAAAGACAGCTGTGATTCCATCCCGATCTATGAGAAAGAACTGATTCCTTTGCTCTTTGAGGTGTTTCGTGATACAAGGGAAGCCTCCGCCGCTATGCTGGAAGAATACGAGCGGATGTACCGTGCCATGACCAGCGACAGCAATATTGAGAAGAAAATCGAGTCAGCACAGGCAACCATTGAGCTGACCCTGAAAAAGAAAAGCAAGCTGTTGGAACTGGTAGCCCTCGACAGTATTACACCTGCTGATTTTAAGTCCATGACTGCCCAGTGCAACGCCGACATCAAAGCCGCTGAACAGGAGCTTGCCGAGCTTCGAGAACAGCAGGAATCCAGCGAGGAGTTTCGCAGCAACATGGAGCGTATCCGCAAGGTGCTTCGGGATGCCGAGCGTGACTGTCAAAACGGCGAGATCACCAAGGAATTTATCGATACTTTTATTGATAAAATCTTTGCTACGCCGGAGGGTGACGGCACTATGCGGCTGGACATCAAGATTTTCACGGGTGAAAGCTGTGAAAAGTATCTGCAGAAGCTAAAAAGAAAAGCAAATCTCGAAGGTCGTACGGGTCACACGTTCAAGAAGATGATCGAGGCTTACGAGCAGGGTCTGCAGTAACGCAAACAGGGCGCTCTGAAAGAGCGCCCTGCCTTTTCATTTTTATACTATTTCCTGATTAAAATCTTAATTTTAATCAGGAAATAGTATCAGTCACCTTCGGTGACAGCTCTCCCAGAGGGAGAGCCAAGGGGCTGCATACGTTGGCACGAGAAATGGAGCGCAGCTGTACCGATACGCTCCATTTACTGTTTTACGTCCACCCATCAAAGGCGGGGCGTGGTCTTTTATCCGTTAAAAGTTTTCCTCAAGCAGCGCCCCGAACGCATCCTGGGAAAGCGGGTCCGTCACGGAAATGGAGTAGGCGTAGCTTCCGTCCGTCCAGATGGCCAGACTGTACGCGCCGTTGCCGCCCTTTAAGGTCACGGCGTTTCCGGAGATTTCCAGTGTTTCCTCCTGCGCGTACACATTGTAGTCGCCGGAATTGTCCTCCGTTCCGGGGGATTTGCGGTAGCATAGGCTGTCACTGCCGCCGAAATACTGGATTTCCGCCAGTTCGTCCCAATAGGACACATATTCCGTGCGCTCCACCGTAAAGGGAACGCCCGTCAGCCCGTTCATGGGAATCCCCGTTTTTTCGGTCAGCGCTTCCAGACTGTCCACGGTGTCGATCTGGGCGACCGCCATCATCCCCTGTTCCGGCGGGTCTGTCTGCTTCGGCTTCCAGACGTACCAGCAGCACACCACGATGGCAAGACAGGCCGCCAATGTAACCAGCCGCCGGGTCAGCTGACGCTTCTTCTGCTTTGCCTGTTCTGCTCCCACATTGCGGAGGACTCGCTGCCGCATTTCCGGCGTCACTTCGATTTTATCCATGATCTGCTCATACTTCAAAGTCATAGCCCTCCTGCAAAATGGTTTTCAGCTTTTCCCTGCCCCGGCGAAGGTCGGAACGGACAGTGGACGGATTCCGCTGTAAGATTTTTGCGATTTCCTCCGTGGAATAGCCCTCGTAATAGTGCAGGTGGATCACCTCCCGGAACTGCACCGGCAATTCCTTCACCGCGTCCCAGACGAAGGACAGGTCTTCCCGCCCTTCCTCTGCCAGCTCGTCACTCAGCTCGTCGGAGGTTCGGAGGGCGTTGTACTCGATGCGGTTCTTGCTCAGGTTCGCCGCCACCCGCAGGAGCCACGCCTTTTTGTGCTCCTCGCTTTCAAAGTTGGGGGCAGCGGTCAGAAGCTTCAGAAGCGTGTCCTGCAAGACTTCCTCCGCGTCCGCCATGTTGTGGAGATAGCTGTAGGCGCAGCGCAGAATGGCGTTTCCGTAGGTATCCAGAGCATCCGCCGCCATCTGCCCCGCCCGGTCATCCGCCTTCGTCTGCTGCTTTTCCTGCGGGAGCAGGCGCAGAGCAAACGCGTACAGCCGCCCCAGAAGCCGCCACCACAGGGGCATGGGAATTGCTATTGCTTCCATTCCAAAGGTTCCTTCCTTCTAAAATTCAGGCTGTTTTTCAGGCCAGAGCTTCCACCCAGACGCTCAGCTGCTCGGCGCTCATACCGGCGTTGCACATTACGGCGTAGGAATAGGTGCCGTCCGTCCATGTCGCGGTATAGATCAGGCCGTCGTTGCCCTTGCAGAGGACAGTGTGCCCGTCGATGGTCTGCTCTTCGGTAACATCGTAGGTGTTGTAGTCGCCGCTGATGTCGTCGCCGCCCACGCCCTTGCGGAAATACAGTGTGGAATCATCCTCGTCGCTGTTGCTGAAGATCACCTGGGCGATTTCGTTTTCAATGGCCGCGATGTACCGCTCCGTGTAACCGTCCACCGACTCAGGCGCGGTGAAGGAGAAACCGGCAAGCTTGCCCGCTTCTTCCAGGCTGGTGCATTCCTGCCAAGGGTTGGGAGTCTGTACGTTTTCGCTTTCATCCGCAGGCCCCCAAGTTTTGGGGTCGCTTCCGGGAATAACCGTACCGTCCGCTGTGAAAGATGCATTGTCCTTGTGGGTGGTGGGCGCGGGAGCATTTGCGTTTCCGCTGCATCCCACAATGGCCAGCGCCATCACCAAACTCAAAATAACAGCAATAAACTTTTCCATAATCAAAACATTCCTTTCTCTTTTCCGGCATTTCCGCCGTTCTATCCTGTATACAGCCGGGCAAAGGAAAATGTTGCAGTTTCCCCAAAAAATTTTTTGTGGCATTCTTTCGCGGTTTGCGGTATCATGATATGAAGGAGGTGATAAACATGTATTTTGCATACGGGGAAACGGAAGTTTCCTATCTGCGCCGGAAGGACAAGCGGCTCTGCGCGGTCATTGACCAAATCGGCCACATCGACCGCGCCGTAGATACCGACCTTTTTTCTTCCGTCATTCACCACATCATCGGCCAGCAGATCTCCACGAAGGCGCAGGCGACCATCTGGCAGCGGATGCAGGACGCGCTGGTGAAAGTGAACGCCGAGACCATTCTTGCGGCGGGCATCCCGAAGCTGCAGGCGCTGGGCATGACCTTCCGCAAGGCGGAGTACATCACGGATTTTGCCGAAAAAGTCCACACCGGCGCTTTTGATCTGGCCGCCGTGGAGCGGATGTCCGACGAGGACGCTATTGAAGCCCTGCGGGCGCTGAAAGGAATCGGCGTGTGGACTGCGGAGATGATTCTCCTGTTCTGTATGCAGCGCCCCGATATTTTCAGCTACGACGACCTTGCCATTCAGCGGGGCTTGCGGATGGTCTATCACCATCGGGAAATCGACCGGGCGCTGTTTGAAAAATACCGCCGCCGTTTCAGCCCTTATTGCAGCGTGGCAAGCCTGTACCTGTGGGCGGTGTCCGGTGGGGCGATCCCGGAAATGAAGGACTATAAGTCCAAATCCAAATGATCTTCCGGGGTCGCAAACGCTTTTTCAAAGGCCGCCGCGTCGGCCTGGGACGTTTCCCAGCCGTATTTTTTCAAATCCACGCACCAGCAGTGACCGTTCCAGTATGTGGGAACGCCGTCCTCCGCCAGAAGCGTGCGCTGCAAATCGGAAACGAGAAAGTGCTGCGCCCCGCTCAGCTCACCCTTACCGTTGACCACCCGGAAGGCAGGAATATCCTCCCCGGCCAGATTCTCCCGCAGTCCGTAGCCCACCTGTCTGGAATTTCTGGGCTTGCCGCAGAGCATGGCGATCTGCCCGTAGGTCGCGACTTTCCCTCTGGGGATGCGCAGGCAAACGAGCCGCATTTTTTCGTAAAACGTCATGATTTTCCCACCTTCGACCGTTGTCAGATTATTGTAGCACCGAACGGGGATTTGAACAACGGAAATTTATGCAAATCAAAAAAGGGGTGTTTTGTAATGAATAAAAAGGTACTGATCCTGTCCTCCAGCCCACGCAAGGGCGGCAATTCGGAGACGCTGGCCGCGGCCTTCGCCAAGGGCGCACTGGAAGCCGGGAATCTGGTGGAAACCGTACATCTCCGGGAAAAGAACTACGGCTTCTGCCGGGGCTGTCTCGCCTGCCAGAAGCTGGGGCACTGCGTCATCAGGGACGATGCCGTGGAGGTAACCGCAAAAATGCACGACGCCGACGTGCTTGTGTTCGCCACGCCGGTGTATTATTACAGCGTCAGCGGCCAGCTCAAGACCATGCTGGATCGCGCCAACCCGCTGTACGACACGGACTATGCCTTCACCAAAGCCTACCTGCTGGCGACGGCGGCGGAGGACGAGCCGGAAACGGTGGATGGCACCCGGACGGCCGTACAGGGCTGGGTGGACTGCTTCCTCCGCTGTGAGCTGGTGGACACGATCTTTGCGGGCGGCGTCAACGGCGTCGGCGACATTGCCGGACATCCCGCGCTGGAAAAATCCTATCAGGCTGGGAAATCCGTGTGATTCCGGCATTTTTACCCAATAGAAATGGCCGCATTCCCCTGACGGGGAATGCGGCCTTGAAATTGATTTGCTGTCAGAGAGGCAAGCCCGGCTTATCAACCCTCGCGGATCGCGGCCTGCGCGGCGGCGAGACGGGCGATGGGCACACGGAAGGGGCTGCAGGAAACATAGTCCAGACCGATCCGGTGGCAGAACTCCACGCTCATGGGGTCGCCGCCGTGCTCGCCGCAGATGCCGCAGTGCAGCTCCGGACGAACCTTCTTGCCCTTCTCCACAGCCATCTGCATCAGGGCACCGACGCCGGTCTGATCCAGCTTGGCGAAGGGGTCGTTCTCGAAGATCTTGGCGTCGTAGTAGGCGTCCAGGAACTTGCCTGCGTCGTCACGGCTGAAGCCGTAGGTCAGCTGGGTCAGGTCGTTGGTGCCGAAGCAGAAGAACTCCGCTTCCTTGGCGATCTCGCCGGCAGTCAGAGCCGCACGGGGGATCTCGATCATGGTGCCCACTTCATACTTCATATCGCTGCCGGCAGCCTCGATTTCTGCATCAGCGGTGGCAACCACGATGTCCTTTACATACTTCAGTTCCTTGGCATCGCAAGACAGGGGGATCATGATCTCCGGAGCCACGGTCCAATCCGGATGTGCCTTCTGTACATTGATGGCAGCGCGGATCACGGCCTTGGTCTGCATCTTAGCGATCTCAGGATAAGTCACAGCCAGACGCAGGCCACGGTGACCCATCATCGGGTTGAACTCATGCAGAGAAGCAATGATGGCCTTGATCTGCTCAACGCTCTTGCCCTGCGCCTTAGCCAGCTTCTCAATATCTTCTTCCTCAGTGGGAACGAACTCATGCAGCGGGGGATCCAGGAAACGGATGGTTACCGGGCAGCCCTCCAGCGCCTCATACAGCTTCTCAAAGTCGCCCTGCTGATACGGCAGGATCTTCTCCAGAGCAGCCTCGCGCTCCTCAACGGTGTCAGAGCAGATCATCTCACGGAAAGCAGCAATTCTGTCTTCCTCGAAGAACATATGCTCGGTACGGCACAGACCGATACCCTCAGCGCCCAGCTCACGAGCCTTCTTAGCGTCTGCGGGGGTGTCTGCGTTGGTGCGTACTTTCAGTACACGGAACTTATCGGCCCAGCCCATGATACGACCGAAGTCGCCGGAAATGGTTGCGTCCTGGGTAGCGATAATACCGTCATAAATATTACCGGTAGAACCGTCAATGGAGATGTAGTCGCCCTCGTGATAGGTCTTGCCTGCCAGAGTGAACTGCTTGTTGGCCTCGTCCATTACAATGTCGCCACAGCCGGATACGCAGCAGGTACCCATACCACGAGCAACAACGGCAGCGTGAGAAGTCATACCGCCGCGAACGGTCAGGATGCCCTGAGAAGCCTTCATGCCGGTGATGTCCTCGGGAGAAGTCTCCAGACGAACCAGAACCACCTTCTCGCCTCTCTCGTTCCACTCCACAGCGTCATCAGCGGTGAACACAACTTTACCGCAAGCAGCGCCGGGAGAAGCGCCCAGGCCCTTACCGGCCGGGGTAGCAGCCTTAATGGCAGCAGCGTCAAACTGCGGGTGCAGCAGGGTGTCCAGGTTACGAGGATCGATCATAGCAACGGCTTCTTCTTCCGTTCTCATGCCCTCGTCTACCAGATCGCAAGCAATCTTCAGAGCAGCCTGAGCGGTACGCTTACCGTTACGGGTCTGCAGCATGAACAGCTTACCGTGCTCCACGGTGAACTCCATGTCCTGCATATCTCTGTAATGGTTCTCCAAAGTCTGGCAAACCTGAGTGAACTGTGCAAAAGCCTCGGGGAACTTCTGCTCCATCTCCTGAATGTGCATAGGTGTACGCACACCGGCCACTACGTCCTCGCCCTGGGCGTTGGTCAGGAACTCACCGAAGAGGCCCTTTGCGCCGGTAGCGGGGTCACGGGTAAAGGCAACGCCGGTGCCGCAGTCATCGCCCATGTTACCAAAGGCCATGGACTGCACGTTAACGGCAGTACCCCAAGAATACGGAATGTCGTTGTCACGACGATATACATTTGCGCGGGGGTTGTCCCAAGAACGGAACACAGCCTTGATGGCGCCCATCAGCTGCTCCTTCGGATCCGTGGGGAAGTCCTCGCCGATCTTGGCCTTGTACTCGGCCTTGAACTGAGAAGCCAGCTCCTTCAGATCGTCAGCGTCCAGCTCCACATCCTGGGTAACGCCCTTTTTGGTCTTCATCTCATCAATGAGCTCCTCAAAGTACTTCTTACCCACTTCCATAACCACATCGGAATACATTTGGATAAATCTTCTGTAGCAGTCCCAAGCCCAACGGGGATTACCGGACTGGGTAGCGATGGTGTCCACAACATCCTCGTTCAGGCCCAGGTTCAGGATGGTGTCCATCATGCCGGGCATGGAAGCTCTTGCGCCGGAGCGAACGGATACCAGCAGCGGATTCTGCTTGTCGCCGAACTTCTTGCCGGTGATCTCTTCCATTTTAACGATATACTCGTCGATCTCAGCCTGAATCTCAGCGCTGATACCGCCGTCCTCATAATACTGAGTGCAAGCCTCTGTAGTGATAGTGAAGCCCTGGGGAACGGGAAGACCGATATTGGTCATCTCAGCCAGATTAGCTCCCTTACCGCCGAGAAGCTCTCTCATGCTAGCATTACCTTCAGAGAAAAGATAACAATACTTCTTTGCCATTGGTTTTCTACCTCCAATATATTTTTTGACATTTGCGTCAGTGAATGCCATAACGTGCTCTCACTGTGGTCATGCAGACCTACTGTCACAAATATATTATAACAGATTTCGGTCATAATTTCCATAGTTTTAGGCAAATTTTATGCCTGTGATTTTGCACAATTTTTCAGCTTACTTTTTGTACACATTTCTCAGTGCTATTAAAGGCAGCCGCCTTTCGCACACTCTCTCCGCTTATTCTGTCAATATATAGGATCAGCGTTTATTGTTTTTCCAGCTTTATAGATTCAAAGCAGTAGACCGCAGTCATGATCAGCCATATAGCCGACACGCATATAACAGGCAGAACTCCCGTGCGGAAAACAAACTGTGCCATAAGGCAGATAAGCCACAAGACCATACATGAATAATTTGCCGCTTTGAAAGCCTTGAACGCCGACTTATACATCATCATTTTCTGCGCTTCGTCGTGGCTTTCCTCCCACTTTTTCTGGAAATTCAGATCGAGCAGGTCGCCCTGTTTTTCGGGGTTCATGCGCTTGAAAAGCTCTATGCACTTTCTTGACATTATAAATATCATCAGATACACCAGAATAAACAAGCTCATACCGCCTACGCCTAATATGCGTGACAACGGCTTTGACACGTCGCCAAACTCGATTATCTCCGCCATAAGCGAGAAAAACAGCAGGTTTAATATAGTGCAGATATTCAGTATGGTGACAGGCGTGTTCAATCGGTTTTCCAGCCTCAGCATCTCGTCCTCGTCATCCTTGCCGAGCGACTTGTATGCACGAGCCGTTTTTGCATATATACAGCAGGCAACGGCAGTCAGCGATGTCATCAATATAACATACAGCGCAGGCACTGTATAGACTGCTGCGGTTTTTACTGCGGCTTTTATACTCTCGATATCGAGCGAAAGCTCTGCCCTTTTTGCCAGACAGCCAAATACATAGCCGGCCGCGCCGCACAGTACCATAATTGCAATATATATCAAAGCCTTTGTTCTCACACTCATTTTCTTTCTGTCATTCTTATTCATATCACTCTTCCTCCTCATACTCAAAAACGTCCTCTACCGCAACGCCGCATATCCTAGCTATCTTCAGCGCAAGCGTTACCGAGGGCGAATAATCTCCTCGCTCTATCTGACTTATCGTCTGGCGCGAGGTCCCGACAAGCTTTCCCATCTCCTGCTGATTTACCCCCAGCCGCGCCCTCATTTCTTTCAGATGATTTTTCAGCGGCATTTAATCAGCTCCTTTCTCGTCCTCTTTTTCGTCATCCTTGCCGGATACATTGTACATAGCCCAGCCGAAGGTCTGAGAAAATAGAAGACCCAGAGCGATTCCCAAACACCAATTATCAAAAAGCATCGCATATCCCAATCCTATAGCCAAACCCATCAAAAATCCCCAGTAGTTCTTCCTTTCTTCAACGCTCTTAGGAATATAATAATCATCATTCCAGATTATAGCCTGACAATCATAAAGCGAAGCCTGCTCCTTTAGATCTACAAGAAAGTCGTTCTTTATCTTTTCTGAAATTCCGTCCAATTCAGAAACACGGTATTCGTACACAAGTTCATACACGTTCAGTTCCTTGCTTTTCAGCTTTTCCGACTTCTCCGCCGTCATGAAATCGTCCGCATTTCTCAGAGTCTTGCGGAAAATGTAGCAAGCGTACAGCTCTTTCTTTTTCCTGAGCGCATAAACCTTGCCGCCGTTTTCAAGCACCTCAAGCATCTGCGCTCTCAATTCCTTGTCGCCCACAAGCCCGGCAAGCCTTGTTCCTATCTCAATCTTCTGCGATCTTTTCTTAGAAATGCTTACAATGTCGTAACCCTTGATGTAGCCTATCATAATAAATCCTCCATATGTTTAATCATTAAATTGACAAGTATTCTTTCATCTTTGACAAGAATGACTTTCACTTTGACAACTTTTCTTTACATTTATGATTATATCACTGACAAGTATAGTTGTCAATAGCATTTTGGAAGATTTTTTGATCCGGCTATAATTTCGTTATTATTTCACAAAATCGTCCTTATTTTCATATACAAAACCATATATATCAACAAATAAACCGAACCGAGAAAAAATCCCGGTTCGGTTTATCTGGATTTATTTACCTGTTCATATCATAATCGTAAATCTCGTCGGGTCTGACGATCCCTCGGCGAAGCAGAATATCCAAGCGGTCGCTAAGGCGTATCGTGCGTATCTTCTTTCTCAGCTGCAAAACATGAGAGGGCGAAACGCTCAACTCGTCTACGCCCATCGCCAGAAACAGCTCGGTAAGCTCCGTTTCCGCCGCCAGCTCTCCGCAAATGCCTATCCATTTTCCGTAGCGGTGTGCGCTGTCGCACGCCGTCTTTATCATTCTCAGCACTGCCAGATGGTGAGGTCTGCAATACTTTTCAAGCCGGGAATCCTGCCTGTCTATCGCCAGCGAGTACTGCTCCAGATCGTTTGTACCAACGCTGAAAAAGTCAACTTCCTTAGCCAGTTCGTCACTGAGCATGACCGCTGCGGGCGTTTCTACCATTATTCCTACTTCCACTTTATCCGAATACGGGTGTCCCTCTGCGTCCAGCTCTTCCTTTACGTCCTGTATCATAGCCTTGACTGCGATCACCTCTTCGGGATCTATTATCATAGGAAACTGTATCGCAAGCTGACCGTAAACGGAGGCTCTGTACAATGCTCTCAGCTGCGTTCTCAGTATTTCGGGACGCTCGAAGCAAAGACGTATAGAGCATATACCCATAGCAGGATTATCCTGCTTTGCCTCGCCGAACAAATCGGGGTATTTATCGGGTCCTATATCGAGGGTGCGTATTATTACTTTTTTACCGTTCATTTTTTCAAGGACACGCCTGTAGGTATAGAATTGAAGCTCCTCGTCGGGAAAATCGTCGTTTTGCAGATATAAAAATTCGCTTCTGAAAAGTCCTATTCCGCCTGCATCATTTTCCTCTACATACTTCAGATCCATAAGTCCGCTGATATTTGCGTAAACTTGTATTTCAGTACCGTCCAGCGTTATATTTTTACGTCCTCTGAGGCGCTTAAGAAGCTCGCGCTTTCTTCCCTCGTCCTCTCTTTTTGCTATCATTTTCCGCTTTATATCGTTGTCGGGATCGATGTAAAGTACGCCCGAGTAACCGTCAAGCACCGCCTCGCAGCCGTTGTACTCGTCCGAAAGAGCCTTGCCGAACGCTACTGCGGAGGGTATATTCATAGTACGGGCAAGTATCGAGGAGTGAGAGTTCGCCGAACCGTAGCAGGCGCATATAGCCCTTACCATCTTCTTGTCAAGTCCTACAGTTTCGCTGGGCTCCAGGTCAAAGCAGCACAATATAGTATCCTTATCAAAATCCATGACCTGCTCGGATTTATTCTGGATATGACGTATAAGTCTGCGTGACACGTCTTTGACATCGGCGGTTCTGGCTCTGATATACTCGTCCTCGGCTCTGCCCAGCTCGCCCGCTATCTGTGCGGCGGCAAGATGTACCGCATAGTCTGCGTTACACGCTTCCGACGTTATGGTCTGCTCTATCCTAGTAACAAAGGAGTCATCAGAAAGCAGCATTTTGTGTATCATAAAGATATCGGCGTGGTCACGTCCGATATTCGATATCTCTTTGTCATACAGAGCGTCAAGCTCCTCCTCCGCTTTTCTACGGGCGTACTCGTACCTCTGCATTTCAAGCTCTATGCTGCCCACTTTACGTTTTTTTATTTCCTCCTCGTCACGCTCGTAAAACGCAAGCCTGCCGAAAACTATACCTCCTGCGACCGCTCTTCCCTTCAATCTTTCCATATACGCACTCCCTCTCGATAATATGCACAAAAGCCGCAAGGTCATGAGCTTCTCCGCAGGCTTTTTCATACTCGGTATGTTATATAATAATATTATACCATAAAATAAAATATCCGCAATAGATTTCAGGCTGTCTCTTATACACATCTGACGCTGCCGACGATCTTAC
>ERZ1027125.740-NODE-740-length-12384-cov-6.288426_pt1 | contig 12384 bp, 9 predicted proteins | sample MGYA00519249_ERZ1027125 | MGnify/ENA primary metagenome ERZ1027125 (study PRJEB26926, sample SAMN06164580) | human gut metagenome | biome: ENVO:00009003; feature: ENVO:2100002; material: ENVO:00002003 | host: Homo sapiens | place: USA | collected 2012 ... | reverse complement strand
AGATAGGCTCCGGTCTCGTGGGCTCGGAGATGTGTATAAGAGACAGGATATATATATCAATGACCGTCGTGCAGATCCTTCTGCTGCTTCTCGGCGGCATACCGCTGTTTGACTCGGTGAACATATCGCTCAGCACGGTGTCCACCGGCGGCTTCTGCGTCCGCAACGACAGTATGGCGTCCTACGGCGCTTATGCGCAGAACGTGACGCTTGTTTTCATGACCCTGTGCAGCATGAGCTTCAGCCTGTTTTACTGCGCCCTTGCGCGCGAATTTCTGCGCATCCGCCGCAGCCGCGAGCTGCGTACCTTTGTCATCGTCGTCCTGGGTGTTGCGCTGCTCATGGGCATCGACACTGCCTCGAAATTCACGTCCGTCGCCGACGGCGTCCACCACACTCTGTTCCAGGTCGTCTCAATCATCAGCACGACCTGCTATGTGTCGATCGACGCAAGCTTCTGGTCGCCCTTTGTTTGGGCTATGCTGACCGTTTTGATGATAACCGGCCCCATGTCCGGCTCGACGGGCGGCGGCATGAAGCTGTCGCGCGTGATGATCCTCGCCAAGAGCACCTATCGCGCCATTGCGCGCACCGTCACGCCGAATTCCGTGCACCTTATCCACCTTGACGGCGAGATCGTCGAGGAGGACACGGTCTCCGCGGTCGAAAGCTTTGCCATTGCGTATTTCATGGCGGTCATTTTGACTGCCGTGGTGCTGTCGATAAACGGTCTGAGCATCGGCGACGGTATGCTCGCTGCGATCTCCAGCCTCAGCAACGTCGGCTACGGCATCGACTCGAACACCTTCACCATGGGTGTTTCCGGGCTTAATATAATAAGTAAGGCAGTCCTGTGCTTCGACATGTTCCTCGGACGCCTCGAAATTTTCCCCATGCTCGTCCTCTTCGCCCCCGAAACATGGCGGAAGTAGCTAGCTGTGCTAGCTACTTAGCAGTTAGCAGATAGCTGATAGCGGTTAGCCCCAAACTCTCGGCTATCAGCTATCGACTAACAGCTAGCTAGCGCAGCTAGCTCACTCTCAGCTAGCTAACAGCTAACAGCTAACTACGACTGAAAGGAGTAGTTCCATGATCAAAGACTATAAAGACCTGATAATGTGGCAAAAATCCATGACCTTGGCCGAGGAGGCCTATGCCATAGTCAAGCTGCTGCCGAAGGAAGAGACCTATGCACTGTCCGACCAAATGCGCCGAGCGGCGGTGTCTGTTCCGTCGAACATAGCCGAGGGGTATCAAAGGAAGTCGGATGGCTACATAAAGAACTTTCTGAACATGGCGCGCGGCTCGAATGCCGAGCTTGAAACGCAGCTTTTGCTGTGCATCCGCCTTGGCTATATTTCAAAGACCGAGGCTCAGAAAGCCTTACAGCTCACGGAAGAACTCTCAAAAATGCTCAGTGGGTTCATAAACAAGCTCGCTAACAGCCGTTAGCGAGCTTGTAGCAGTTAGCTTATAGCTGATAGCAGTTAGCCCCAAGCTCTCAGCTATTGGCTATGAGCTAGCTAGCGCAGCTAGCTCACTAACAGCTATTAGCTATTAGCTCTCCGCTAACAATTCGGTTACTTTGTAACCGAATTGTTGCCCAAAAATTATTAAAAACACTTGAAACATGTAAAGTCGTATGCTATAATCAAGAAAAATATGTTTGGTGTGGGTTTTCTCCCGTATCCAAGCGTATTTGACAAAACTTTTTCAACCCAATTTTTAAACGGAGGTAAACAAGAGAAAATGAAAAAGAGACTGTTGAGCATGCTGATGGCTGTTCTCATGATCGCATCTCTGGTTCCGGCTACTGCTCTGGCAGCACCGGCTGATTGCGACCATGCTGATGGCGTTGTTATCAGCATCAAGAAAGATGCAGCTGCAAAGCAGCCCGGCATCGAAGTCGTGCTCTGCAATGACTGCGAAACTTATGATGTTAAAGTAGTTAAGTTCGCAAAGGACAGAGACACTTGCAAGGTTTGCAAGAACCCCGTAACTAAGGAAATCGTAGCAGCAAGCTGTGAGCTTCCCGGCGTTACCATTACTTACTGCGGCGATTGCGGTCAGCCTTATGGTCAAAATGCCGTAGAGATGAAGCCCGCACTTGGCCACAACTACGACACCTTTAAGGTCGTTAAGGCACCTACCTGCCAGTATGATGGCTGGGGCTATGCTATCTGCAAGAACTGCGGCGAACCCCAATTCATTTACAGTGCAGAGATGGTGGCCGAGCTGATTAATCGCGACAACTTCAAGACTTCTAAGGAATACCTTGCTCGCGTTGCTGAAGTTGCTCTGATGTTCGCTGCAACTAATGTAGATCATGCTAACAAGGATGCTCTTGTTGCAGTTACCAAGGAAACTGAGCTTGAGGATGGCACTGTCCTGAAGCCCGCTGTTAAGGCATTCCATGCTGCAACTGTTACTGAAAAAGATACCGACAGAGTCATTTACGTAAATAAGGACAAAGACGGTAACGTTATTGATGGCACTGGCTATACTGGCGATTATGTCTGCCCCGACTGCGATTACGTCCTCCATGGTGCAAAAGATGAAGCACTGAACAGCGCACATGCTGCAAAGATGGCTATCGTTGCTTATGGCGAGCTGCCCGGCGTTGACGAAGATGGCGAGCCGTACGACGGCAAAACCGATACCATTAAGTGCGGCGTTTGCGGCGTAACTTATGGCGGCGAGAAGATTCCTTATGTTTCTGCTTATCCCATGACCAAAGACGCTGTTAAAGCTACCTGCACCACTAAGGGCTATACTGGCGACGTCTACAAGCTCGATGCAAATGGCAACGAGTATGTTGCAGAAAAGGGCACTGAGATTCCTGCACTTGGCCACAAGTGGGTCGCTGTTGAGGGTAAGGACGCAACCTGCACTAAAGACGGCTACACTTACACCAACTACTTCAAGTGTGCAAATAAGGGCTGCGATGATCACAAGGGCGATGCAGCTAGCATAATCACTATTCCTGCTGGCCATAAGTATGTCCGCGAGACTTACCTTGAGCCTACCTGTAAGAATCAGGGTCTCGTAGTTATTGCATGCACTGTATGCGGTGATGTACAGAATGTTTACTATGCAAGCAAGGTTGCTTGCGTTGCAGCAGCTGAGCTTGCAAACGTTAAGGCAGCAACCTGCACTGAAGACGGCTACACCGGCGATACCGTCTGCAAGTGGTGCGGCAAGGTCCTCAAGGCTGGCGAAGTAGTCAAGGCTGCTGGCCACACTCCTGAGGAAGTTGCAGCTGTTGCAGCAACCTGCACCGAGACCGGCCTGACCGCTGGCTCCAAGTGCTCCGTCTGCGGCGAAGTCCTCACCGCTCAGGAAGTTGTTCCTGCACTCGGCCACGACTTCAAGGATGGCAAGTGCACCCGCTGCGGCGCAGCTGATCCCGACTATGTAGCACCTGTTGTCAACCCGTTCAAGGACGTTGAGAAGACCAGCCCCTACTACGATGCAATCATCTGGGCAGCTAAGGAAGAGATCACCACTGGCAAGACTGCTGACACCTTCGGCATCGACGAAGGCTGCACTCGTGCACAGATCGTCACCTTCCTGTACCGCGCAGCCGGTTCTCCCGAGGTCAAGGCTGACACCGTCAACCCCTTCACCGACGTAAGCAAGGACAGCGTATACTACAACGCAATCCTGTGGGCAGTCGAGAAGGGCATCACCAAGGGCACTACCGAGACCACCTTCGACCCGAATGCAGTTTGCACTCGTGGCCAGATCGTTACCTTCCTGTTCCGTGCATCCGGCGATGAGAAGGTTGCAACCGGCACCAACTTCGCAGATGTCGCTTCCGGCTCCTACTGCGCAGACGCAGTTGCATGGGCAGTTGCCAACAAGGTCGCCAATGGTTTCGCTGACGGCACCTTCCGTCCCGAAGCAACCTGCACTCGCGGCCAGGCTGTCACCTTCATCTACCGCGCACTCGCAGAGTAATTAATAATTCGCAATTCTAACGATGTTTAGAGCTTAGAGCATTTACTTAGTCTCTTGTTATAACTATTCGTTATGTTGCATAAAAGCAGCGCCGCAGTGGTTCTCCACTGCGGCGTTGTGATTTAAGGCGCGTTTACGCGCCTTAGCTATTAGCTAACAGCTATTAGCTATCAGCTCCCGGACAGGGATTAAGGCTGGAGGGTCAGTATCTGACCTCTTCCAGCCTTAATCCCTGTCCGGGCACCGTCGGTCCGGCGTTTTCGCGCACCTTTGATTCAAGCGCCCTTTTCACATCCTCGGCGCTCATCCGATGCGCCCCGGCCTCAAGCAGCGTGCCTACTATTATGCGCACCATGTTGTATAAAAATCCGTTGCCCGAAACCGTGAACCGTATCTCGTCGCCGATGCGCGTAATATCTATTGTATCTATCCGCCTCACGGCGGATTTTTTCATGCGCTTATTCGATTGAAACGCCGTGAAATCGTGCTCGCCGAGCAGAACTTTCGCCGCGTCCTGCATTGCGCCGATATCCAGCGCCTCGCTTACGCGATACATGTACTTTCGCTCGAAAACGTTCTGCACCGCGCTGTTCTGCACGCGGTATATATACGTTTTCCCGACGCAGCTCAGCCGCGCGTGAAATCGCGGCTCGGCAATGCTCAGCTCGAGCGCGGCAATGTCCTCCGGCAGCGCCTCGCGCAGCCGCGATAGTATATCGCTTGTATCCATCCCGGTTTCCGCCCGGAATGAAGCAACTTGCATCCGCGCATGCGCCCCGGCGTCCGTGCGCCCCGAGCCGCTTATCTCGATCTCCTGCCCGAGTATGCGCGAAAGCGCGGCCTCGACCTTGCCCTGTATCGTGTTTTCCGTGTTGCCCTGCCGCTGCCAGCCGCGGTATCGGCTGCCGTCATAGCTCAGGGTGAGTTTGTAATTATTCATATTCGAGCCTGAATTTTTTCAGCATGTACTCGGGGAAGTACGATTGCTTTGCCTGCCGCAGCCCCTCGTCGCCGACGTCGTCCTCGCGGTTTATGTATCGTATGCCGCACTTTTCAAGCTCGGTTTTTGCGAACAGGCAGTTTATCATCTGGAACGCGCCCTTGTACTCGCGCTTGCCCTTTTCGATGTGAACGATCAGCGTGTCGCCCATCACCTCGCCGATGCAGAATGCCGCGACCTCGCCGTCGGTGAGCAGAGCGTAGCCCGTGCAGCCGTAGGCCGCGAAGTCCTCGAGCACCTCGCGCGTGTGGTCGTTTTCGTACATCGCAAGCTCGCTCAAACCGGCGTCCGCCCAGTCATGCGCGCAGCACTCGGCGATGCGGTGCGCGTTCTCGGCCGTTATCGCCTCAAGCGTGTAGTCGGGGTAGAGCTTTTCAAACTGGTGGATCAGGTTGCGCTTTTTGCTGTATTTTTTCCCGGCGAGGTAGGCAAGATCCTCGGCCTTGTACATGTAGTCGGCAATGTCCGGCTCCTCGGCGGCGGTGAAGTCAAATTCCTTGCGCAGCTCGTCGAGCGCGTCCTCAGGCACAAGGCTCATCGTGAGCCTGCCGCCGACCGTCTCGCGCAGCGCGCGCACCCTGTCGCACAGGCTGCCCTCGCCCAGCGGCAGCAAATAGTCGTACTCGCCGCCGTGCCGCGATCTTTCGCGCATGAACAGAACTCCGTCCTCTATCTTGTATTCGTAGCCGAATCTGTCGGCCCACATGAAAACGCCCAGCACCGAGTAGTCGCACGAGCGATACTGCGCGCGCAGGTACGGGCGCAGCGCGCCGACGTCGCTTAAAGTGATTTGTTTGAAATCCAACGGTGGATACCTCTTTTCGCGTTATGCGGCTATTATAACATATCCCCCATGCCGATAACAAGCGCAGAAAAAGTCATGAAAAGACATAAAAAGCCATGCCGTAGGACTTTTTTTATTCACAATTATATGCTACAATCTATTTGTGAAATTATCTTTACATACGAAAGGCAATAATATGGGTTTCTTCAGTAAACTTTTCGGCAGCCACACCGATCATGAGCTTAAAAAAATATACCCTATCGTCGATAAGATAGAGGCGCTCGAGCCGCAGATGCAGGCACTTTCCGATGCCGAGCTGCGCGCAAAAACCGCCGAGTTCCGGAACCGCTATGATAACGGCGAGGATCTCGACTCCATGCTGCCCGAGGCATTCGCCGCGGTGCGCGAGGCCGCGTGGCGTGTCCTCGGCATGAAGCCGTTCCGCGTCCAGCTCATCGGCGGCATCGTCCTGCATCAGGGCCGCATCGCCGAGATGAAGACCGGCGAAGGCAAGACCCTCGTTGCGGTCATGCCGGCGTACCTCAACGCCATTACCGGCAACGGCGTGCATATCGTCACCGTCAACGACTACCTCGCCCGACGCGACAGCGAGTGGATGGGCAAGGTACACAGATTCATGGGTCTCGACGTCGGCCTGATTGTCCACGGCCTGACCAATGAGGAGCGCAAGGCCGCCTACGCCGCCGACATCACCTACGGCACAAATAACGAGATGGGCTTTGACTATCTGCGCGATAACATGGCCATTTATAAGGAAAGCCGCGTCCAGCGCGGCCACGCCTTTGCCATCGTTGACGAGGTTGACTCAATCCTCATCGACGAAGCGAGAACACCGCTTATAATCTCCGGCCAGGGCGACGAGAGCACCGATCTTTACCGTCAGGCAAACGATTTTGTCGCCGGACTTAAAAAGAAGGTCTATGCCTCCACCGACTCCAAGGAGGAAGAGGACGAGAACATCGACGCCGACTACGTTGTCGATGAAAAAGCGCGCACGGCGACGCTCACTGCACGCGGCATTGCCAAAGCCGAGCGCGCGTTCGGCCTTGAAAACTATGCCGATATCGAAAACTCGACCCTCACGCACCATATCAATCAGGCTCTGCGCGCGCACGGCATCATGAAGCGCGATATCGACTACGTCGTGAAAGACGGCGAGGTACTCATCGTCGATGAGTTCACCGGCCGCATCATGCTCGGCCGCCGCTACAGCGAGGGTCTGCATCAGGCGATCGAGGCAAAGGAGCACGTTGACGTTCAGCGCGAGAACAAAACGCTTGCGACCATCACGTTCCAGAACTACTTCAGACTTTACGATAAGCTCTCCGGCATGACCGGTACGGCCGTCACCGAGGCGGAGGAGTTTGAGTCGATCTATAAGCTCGATATTGTCGAGATCCCGACCAACAAGCCCGTTGCGCGTATCGACCAGCCCGACGTTGTTTACAAAACCGAGGCAGGAAAGGATCGCGCGATAATCGAGCAGATAATCGCCTGCCACGAAAAGGGGCAGCCTGTCCTGGTCGGCACGATATCCATCGAAAAGAGCGAATATCTCTCCAAGCTTTTGAAGGCGCGCGGCATCAAGCACAATGTGCTCAATGCAAAGCACCATGAAAAAGAGGCCGAGATCGTCGCTCAGGCCGGTAAGCTCGGCGCTGTTACGATCGCGACCAACATGGCCGGCCGTGGTACCGATATCATGCTCGGCGGCAACGCCGAATACCTCGCGAAGAACGACCTGCGCAAGGCAGGCTTCACCGAGGAGGTCATTGCCGACGCAACAGGCTATGCAGATACAGACAATGAAGAGATACTCAAGGCACGCGCGCTGTACGCCGAAAAGCTCAAGGAGCATAAGGCAGTCTGCGATGAGGAAGCCGAAAAGGTCAAAGCCGCCGGAGGCCTGTTCATCCTCGGCACCGAGCGCCACGAGTCGCGCCGTATAGACAACCAGCTGCGCGGCCGTGCAGGCCGTCAGGGCGATCCCGGCGAGAGCCGCTTCTATATTGCGCTGACCGATGACGTAATGCGTCTGTTTGGCTCCGAGCGTATGAGCAACATGATGGACTCCCTCGGTGTTGACGAGGATACACCGCTTGACCACAAGATGCTCTCCGGCGCGATCGAGCAGGCTCAGAAGACCGTCGAAAGCCGCAACTTCCAGACCCGTAAGAGTGTCCTGGAATACGACGACGTTATGAACCAGCAGCGCAATATCATCTATGATGAGCGCCGCAAGGTGCTCGACGGCGAGAATCTGCGCGAGAATATCAATAAGATGATCTACGACTTCGTTGCAGGGACTGTAAACGATGCTCTGCACGGCGGAGCTCCGGAAAACGAGGAGCACCTTGCCGAGGTCATTGCTCCCTTTGAAAAGCTCTTCCTGCCCAAGGACGCGGTGAAGTTTGAGGATTTCAAGGGCGCGCCCAAGGCTCAGGAGATCATCGACCGTGTGTATGACATTGCGCAGCAGGTCTACGATAAGCGAGAGGCGGAGTTTGGTACGGCTCCCGACGGGCAGCCCGTCATGCGAGAGATCGAGCGCGTTATCATGCTGCGCGTCGTTGATGAATACTGGATGGATCACATCGACGCAATGGCAGAGCTCAAGCGCGGAATCGGTCTGCGCGGCTACGGCAACGTAAAGCCCATCGACGCGTACAAGCGCGAGGGCTACGACATGTTCGAGGCGATGATAAACGGCATCCGCGAGGAAACCGTGCGCAGAATATTCACCGTCCGTGTCCGCAAGGAGCAGACGCTCGAGCGCAAGGCCGTTGCGAAGAATATGGCCGCAAACGTAGGCGGTGAAGCGCCCAAGAAAAAGCCCATCAAGAAAGCGCCGAAGCCCGGCCGCAACGATCCCTGCCCCTGCGGCAAGATGAAGGCCGACGGCTCACGCAGACTCAAGTACAAGGAGTGCTGCGGCAGAAACGACTGACGAGGAAGCATAATGGCATTTACTGAAAACATGCAGCACGGCTGCGTATACATGACGTCGGACAAAATCAGCGCAAAGCACATGTTCACAACGCGTATCGGCGGCGCGAGCAAGGGCGTTTTTGCGTCGTGGAACCTCGGTGTTAACCGCGGCGACGATGACGCCGCCGTCTGCGAAAACTATCGGCTTGCCGGTGAGATCATGGGCTGCGGAAAGGACGATTTCGTCGTCACAAAGCAGGTTCACGGCAGACTCGTTCACCTTGCCTGCGAAGCTGACCGATACCCGGTCGGTTCGGATAAGCGCATCGAGTGCGACGGGTTTGTTACAGATGTGAAGAACCTGCCGATCATGATCTATATTGCCGACTGTGTGCCGGTTTTGCTGCACGATCCCGAGGCGGAGGTCATCGCGGCGGTGCACTGCGGGTGGAAGAGCAGCGTGCAGGATATCCTCGGCGCGGCGGTCGAAAAAATGTGCGCGCTCGGAGCAAATCCTGAAAATATTCATGCGGCCATCGGCGCGAGCATCGGCAAATGCTGCTTTGAGTGCGATGACGATGTTCCCGAGGCTGTGGAGCGCTATCTCGGCGGCAAGACGGACGGACTTTTCGAGAATAAGCCAAACGGCAAAACGCATGTCGATCTGCGCGGCGCAAATGCACGCAGACTTGAGCAGCTCGGCCTTAAGCGCGAGAATATCGACGTGTCCGCCGAGTGCACGATGTGCCTTCCGGAGAAATACTGGTCGCACCGGGCAACCGACGGAGTTCGCGGCAGCATGGCGGCGACGATCATGCTCTGAGGTATAAAAATGTCAAGGATGAAAAGATTTATTGCGCTGCTGCTCGCGCTGCTGTCGGTGCTTTCGCTGGCAGCCTGCGGCACGGCCGACGATAATAAGGACGATTACGTCAAGGGCACGAGCGCCGGCAAGGAGCTTGGACAGACCGTCGCGGCCGATGATATATTCACGCTCAACTGCAATAAAAGCTACAGCATGAATCCGCTTATTGCGACGAATACGAATAATCAGCTCGTCTGTTGCCTTGTGTACGAGAACATCGTAGAGGTCGATAACAGCTTTGAGGTTCAGCCTAACGTTGTCAGCGAGTGGTCTACCGAGGACGGCTCAAGCTGGACGCTGAAGGTCGCATCGGGGCACACTTTCCATAACGGCGCAGCGCTCACCGCAACGGACGTTGCCTACACGATCCAGATCGCAATGAGAAACGACCGCTTCAGGGCGCGTCTTAGCTACGTTTCCGGCTGCTCGGCTACCGATTCGGAAACGGTCGTGGTCAATCTCTCAAAGAAAAACATGATGTTCCCGGCGCTTTTGAGCATCCCCGTCATTCAGTACGGAACAGCGACCCAGCCCTATCCCGGCGGCTCGGGACCTTACCAGTACGCCTCGGATTATAACAGCCTGACGGTGTTTTCAAAGCACAAGAACGCGGCGACAATGCCGCTGAAAACGATATATCTCAAGGAGTATTCCGGAACCGATGAGACGATATCGGCATTTGCCGATTCGCTTATTGATCTTGTGCTCAATGATCCGAGTTCAACGACAAATATCGGCTACGGCAGCGCAAACGACATCCGCGGCTTCAACACGACGAATATGCACTATATCGTCTTTAACTCTTACAGCACGGATTTTTCAAACGATGCGCTGCGGTTTGCGATGAACTATGCCTTCGACCGCGACAGTATAGTAAGCCAATTCGGCGGCTATGCGTTGGCGGCGAACCTGCCGATAAATCCGGCAAGCAGCCTGTATAACGAAAACTATGCAAAGCAGTTTAATTACAGCCTCAACAAGGTCCAGGAGGCTCTGACCAATGCCGGCATGAAGGACTATGACGGCGACGGATTCCTGGAGTTTAAAAACGGCGAGGAGATCATAAAGATCGACCTTAATTTCCTTGTTTACAGCGGCAGCACGATCAAGGTCAACGCCGCCAAGAAATTTGCCGAGGATATGAAGAGCATCGGACTTCAGGTCACGGTCGACAAGCAGGACTGGAATAATTACAAAAAGCTGCTCGACGCAGGCAACTATGATATAGCCTACTGCGAGGTGCGCCTAAACGGCGACTTTGACCCGAGCAAGCTGCTCACGTCCGGCGCGTCGATGAACTACGGCGCGGTTGCCGATTCGCAGCTTGATGAATTGATATCGGCTTATCTTTCCGCAAACGACGATGATCGCAGAACAGCCTGCGACAATATGTGCGCCTACATTGCAAACAAGGCCTACATCGTGCCGCTGGTGTTCGAGCGCCATCAGCTTATAAGCCATCGCGGCGTTGTCGAGGGCGCAAAGGCAAATGAGAATAATCCTCTGTGCGGTATCGAAAACTGGACCGTCAAGATCGAAAATGTAAAGAAATCGGAAGATACGACTAAAGATTGAGAAACGGAGAGGTGTCTTATGACAGATAAGGAGCTTTTGGCGATCGCGAGAGAGGCGTCCGGCAGAGCGTATGTTCCTTATTCCAAATTTGCAGTCGGCGCGGCGCTCGAATGCCGCGGCGGACGTGTATTCACCGGCTGCAACGTCGAAAACGCCGCGCTGGGCGATACGATTTGCGCCGAGCGCACGGCCTGCGTCAAGGCGATAAGCGAGGGCTACAGGGACTATGTCCGCCTTGCCATTTATGCCGAGAGCCAGAATTACTGCATGCCCTGCGGCTCCTGCCGCCAGTTTTTGTCCGAGTTTAACGACGGCGAGCTGGAGATCCTCTGCTGCAAGGCCGACGGCAGATATGTAAGCTACAGGCTCAAAGAGCTGCTGCCCTATACATTTAATTATTGATATGGAGCTTGAGCAACTGCGTGCCTTCGTCGCCGTGGCGGAGGAGAAGAGCTACACAAAGGCAGGGGAGCGGCTGTATATGAGCCACTCGACAATGTCGCGCGCCGTTTCGGCGCTTGAGCATGAGTTCGGCGTGCGCCTTATAAGCCGCGATAACCACGTAGCAGGGCTGACTCCCGAGGGCGAAAAGCTCTGCGAAATGGCCAAGAAACTGCTTGATATGGCTGCCGAGATCGAGGAAAAAATGCATTTAAGCTAAATCAACAAAAATTCGCACGAAATTTCTGCGAAAAGTACAAAACTCCCCCTTGACATAAAGGGGGAGTTTTGGTATCCTATTAGAGCGCCTGTGCGTTGCTGACGGGCGTATTATGCGATGAAGCGGGAGATTGCTCGTTTTTCGAGGTAACTTCCGTGGAGTATGTCCGGTACCGATGCCATTTCGGTACACAATCGGGCGGCTGAAGCGTACTGCACATGGTGTATATCACCTGTACGGTATCAGACCGGCTCAAAAAGGCCGGTTTGTTTTTCGGACAGGGTTTGATACACATGGTTGAGTGTGCAAAAATCCGCTTCATCCGTACGGGACATGAGGCGATCCCAATGACGCCGCAAAAACTGTACGAAAAGGAGAAAAAACAATGGCAAACAAGAACATGATCCGCATCAGACTCAAGGCTTACGATCATCAGCTGATCGACAAGGCCGCAGAGACCATCGTTGAGGCTGCAAAGCGCACCGATGCACAGGTTTCCGGCCCCATCCCCCTGCCCACCAAGACCGAGATCGTCACCATCCTCCGCGCTGTTCATAAGTATAAGGACAGCCGTGAGCAGTTCGAGCGCC
>ERZ1027125.723-NODE-723-length-12620-cov-4.815838_pt1 | contig 12620 bp, 7 predicted proteins | sample MGYA00519249_ERZ1027125 | MGnify/ENA primary metagenome ERZ1027125 (study PRJEB26926, sample SAMN06164580) | human gut metagenome | biome: ENVO:00009003; feature: ENVO:2100002; material: ENVO:00002003 | host: Homo sapiens | place: USA | collected 2012 ... | reverse complement strand
GCTTTCTTATTTTTTTCTTTTATATTCGCGCTTTACTTTTGTTGGGGCGGCTAGTCAGTCCGTCGTCCAAACAAAAGTAAAGCGCGAATATAAAAAAAAATGAAAATCTCTTGACAAGTCGTTGGAAATATAGTAAAATTAAATTATGCATTATGTTTTTTATTTATCTCTGACGTGCTGTTCGGCACGGCGGTTTATACTTATAAAATAAAAATGCTTTTTGAATCTTTAAAATTTTATATGAGAAAAGGGAAACGGCGAATTTTTACAAGCTGACTCAGATGTGCGTTTTGGTTTAAGATCATGAATTTGCGGCTTCCCAAACTTTCAAAGAAGGAGGAATACTATACATGAGTATAGGACTAGCGGCTACGTTGAGCGGCATTATCGCTTTTATCGTCGGCGGAGCTGTAGCGGCTTTCGTGGCGTTCAAGCAGGGCGTAAAGCATCGTCAGAGAACCGCTGAGGCTGCGATAGGATCGGCTGAGAAGGAAGCCGAGAGGATCACCGCAGAGGCTGAGAAAAACGCCGATTACCTCAAAAAAGAGGCTTTGGTAGAGGCTAACGACCAGATACATAAGCAGCGTCAGGAGGCCGAGAAGGAGATCAAGGAACGCAGAGGAGAGGTTTCCCGTCAGGAAAGACGTCTTAATCAGAAGGAAGAATCCCTCGACAGAAAGATGAACTCTCTTGAGCGTAAGGAGGATTCTCTTCAGGCAAAGCTTAAAAATGCTGATGAGAAGATAGCTGAGGCTGACAGGATAAAGAACAGCCAGCTCGAGGTGTTGGAAAGGATATCTCAGTTTACCGTCGAGCAGGCTAAGGAATATCTGCTTAACAGCCTGGAAAATGAGCTTACTCATGAAAAGGCTGTCAGAATATCCAACTACGAGGCTCAGATAAAGGACGAGTGCGAAAGCCGCGCAAGACAGTATATTTCTCTTGCCATCGCCCGCTGTGCTGCAGACCAGGTTTCCGAAGCGGCGGTATCCGTAGTTACTCTGCCTAACGACGATATGAAGGGCAGGATAATCGGACGTGAGGGAAGAAATATACGAGCTATAGAAACTCTTACAGGCGTAGATCTTATTATCGACGATACTCCCGAGGCTATTACGATTTCCTGCTTTGATCAGGTAAGACGCGAGGTCGCAAGAATCGCGCTTGAAAAGCTTATTTCCGACGGAAGGATACACCCGACCAGAATTGAGGAAATGGTAGACAAGGCTAAGCGCGAGGTAGAGCATAAGATCAAGCAGGAGGGCGAAAGGGCTATACTTGAAACTAATGTGCACGGTATCAACCATGAGCTTGTCAAGCTGCTCGGCAGACTCAGGTTCAGAACCAGCTATCGTCAAAATGTACTTAATCACTCTATCGAGGTTGCGCATTTGGCAGGTATGATGGCTTCTGAGCTGGGTGTAGACGCTAATCTTGCGAGAAGAGCCGGTCTGCTTCATGATATAGGAAAGGCTCTGAGCTACGAGATCGAAGGCTCTCATGTGCAGATAGGCGTCGACGTATGTAAAAAGTACAAGGAATCTGCGGACGTTATACATGCTATAGAGGCTCACCACGGTGACGTGGAAACGCACACGGTAGTAGCCGCGCTGGTTCAGGCTGCCGACGCGATCTCTGCGGCAAGACCGGGAGCGAGAAGCGAGAATTATGAAAACTATATAAAGCGTCTTGAAAAACTTGAGGAGATATGCACCTCGTTTGACGGAGTAGAGAAATCATACGCAATACAGGCGGGCAGAGAAGTAAGGATCATGGTTCAGCCCGAAAAGCTGGGCGATGAGAAAATGGCTATCGTAGCAAGAGATATTGCTAAGAAAATTGAAAACGAAATGAATTATCCGGGACAGATAAAGATAAGTCTTATTCGTGAGAGCCGTGTAGTTGAATACGCTAAGTAAATTTTAGAGAGCGGACATTTAAGCGGTGTCCGCTTTGATTTTTTTAGCTCCGCTTGCAGCGAACGAACAACTGACATTGTACGATGTTATAAAAACGGAGGGTTACTAAAGTATGGATAAAAAAATCACATATAGCGCTTCCTCGGACAGGCATTCCGAGCATAAGCATCTTTTCGGCACGGGCGGCAGTTCAGATTTTATTCTGAATATGAGCGTGGAGGGTACTCGTAAGCTTTGCGGTATTTATAGTATGATAGCTATGCTCATGGTCGCAGTTTCCGCTGTGCCTTATTATATATCCAAGCTTTTTGCAGAGGAAAACGACCTGCTTCTGCTGGACGACAAGCTGGGGGGAAAGCTGGTTTTTCTGGTAATGACGCTGCTGGTGGCGGCAGGCTTTATCGGCTTGCTTATTTTTATGATATGCTGTGTAAAAAAAGAGATAGTGCTTGGCAGAAACAAGGCGCTGCTGCTGTTTGCCGGAGTGTTTCTCTCCGCTGTGGTATCTACGCTTGCGGCGGATGATTTGGGAACGGCTTTCTTCGGATATCTCGACAGAGCGGAGGGTCTTATTACCTTGGTAGGCTATATCGGATTTTTTGCGATAGGAATGAGTATCACCTCCGAGAAATACCGCAGATATGCAGCAAATACCATGGTAGGTATCGGCTTTGTAAATTCCGTTATGGCAATTTTGCAGAGTATACCTGCACTGAGGAAGATAATACCCAGCTACTACAATTTCCTGTTTATAGATTATCGATCCGTGATGCTTGAGCAGAATTATAAGCTGAGCAGCTCGGAGTTTATGGGCAGCTATGCGGGCTACGACGCTTCCTACGCCGCAGACGGCTTTTGCTGTTCTCCGTTTGCACTGGGCGCATTGCTTACCGTTGCCTGTGCATTTGCGATAAGCAATGCCGCTTATGCTAAAAGTGTAAAGGGCAGAGTAATTAATATCGGCGCATTTGCGTTTATGTCAGGTGCGGCTGTGCTTACTCAGACATTCCCCGCAATGCTGGGTATCGCCTGCGTTTCGATAATGGCGGTGATTATTTCTGTAGCAAAGCATGCTCAGGCGAAAAAGTCAGATGAGGGTAAGAGCAATAGATTAAAGCCTCTCGTTTCGGCGGCTGCGTGTCTGCTTATAGCCGGAGGAGTTTTTGCGGGGATATTCATATCGGGCAATTTCAGACTGAGAAACGAGAGGATAATGTATACCGACGCTGTAGAAAGACTGAATGTAGTAGCATTTGCTCATTCGCCGAAAACCGAGGGTATCTATCCTACGCTCTGGTACGAGGGCTGGCTGTGTATGCAGGATAATCTGCTGATCGGCGTCGGTCCCGACAACTGGGGAACTATGAACAACGGCGGAGAGGGCATGGAGCTTGATCGTTCGTACAACGAGTATCTAGACGCAGGCATCACGAGGGGAATTATCGGAGCAGGTCTTTATATAGCTATTATCGCTGTTACCTTGGTAAAGGCTGTACGAATACTCAAAAGGGCGGATGAAAGCAACATAAAAACAGTATGCGGACTCTTCATGGCGTTTACGGCATATGCCGTTCAGGCGTTTTTCAATATTAGCACGGCTTCGTCGACTCCTTTCTTCTATCTTGTTATAGGCTTGATATGGAGCTATGAGGCAAAGGGCAAGTCTAATGTAAAGAAAACGGATTGATCCGAAAAAATGACGGTCATGTTTAATTTTATGACCGTCATTTTTTTATCTATTATCAATGTATGAATTACCATATTCCTTGCATAAAATCCGCGGCTGCTTCCTCAATTGATTTCTGCTCGTAATAATATAGATCAAACTGCTCGAAAAAGCTTTTGTATATATCGCTGTTTTCAAGGCTTTCGGGCATTAGCTTCAGATTTTGTGCATAGTCTGCGTCTGAGCCGTCCCCGGAGAAATCGGTGTGCTTTTTTATCATACGGCTTGCTTCGTAAGATACGCCGAAAAGCATATTTTTTCCGTCCAGAGTTTCCAGCGCCGAGCGAGATAAGGGTACGCCTTTTTCCGTACCCTGCAGCGTTACCATTTGTTCGTTGTTAAGCAGGTAGTTCAGCAGATTTGCCGCTTCCTGCGGGTGTTCGGTGTTTTTACTTACGGCGTATAAGCTGGTGGGTTTTACATACCAGCCGTAGGCTGTGCTTTCAGGCTGTGTAAGATAATCTCCTATCGCCACTCTGCTTTCACCGGACTCCTCGAGAGGAGCCGCATAGTACTGTGCGTCGGATACCCAAAGAAGCTGTCCTGCTGTTTGAGAATTAAAAAAATGTGATTTGTCATAGGCAGTACCGTACATCATCACGCCGCCGTCGATAAGTCTGCGGTAAAATTCCATCATAGAGATTATGTTTTCGCTGGTGTATGTCATTATTCCTGAGTCTGTAAACATCTCCTTGCCTGAGATCTGCGTTTCGTGGGCGACAAGCATAAGCCAGCAATATATGTCCGCTGAGTCGAGAACACAGATACCCTCCGGAGACAGCTTATCGGCGCAAACAAAAAGATCGTCCCATGTTTTTGGAATGTCAAGTCCGTACTTATCAAGCAGGGTTTCATTATAGTAAAAAGTGACTGCGTTCAGTGAAATGGGTATAGCGTTCAGCTTTCCGTTTACTCTGCCGTAGGACAGCTCCTCTTCAGAGAAATTTTCGAGATCAACATAGCTAACAAGCTTTTCTAAATCGTAAAATCCGTCACCGTCGGGCGAGTATTCTTTCAGCCACGAGTAATTTATCTGCATTATGTCGCTTTCCTTACCCGCTGCCATTAATATATCCAGATTTTCCTTGTAGCCTACAAAATCTCCATAGGAGGGCTGTATTTCTATCTTATTGCTGTCGGCATACTTTCCCAGTCCCGTTATAGTGTAATCGCTGCGCGCGTCGCTGCCCCACCATGAGAAGGATATTGACGGAACTGTATCTACGCGTATATGCTCGGCTTTTTTTTCACACGAGCAGAGAGAAGCAGCAGTAACACAGGCGGTAATGGCGCAGACTATTCGTCTATTTATATTCATTTTTCGTTACCTCTTAACCGTTTTCTTATTTCCGTAGATCGCCAAAGAATCGCCTTCCGACCTTTCGGCTGTCGTATATGCCTCGTTCGCTTTTTCAAGCAGACTGTCGAAATCCTCGGCGTGGTCGGGATATATGCAGGCGCCTATGGAAACGTGCAGCTTGAAATCAGTGTCTGCTCCTATAGTAAAATCGTCAAAAGCCTTTCTGAAATCCTCGCAGCCGTTTTTGAGCGATTCGTGGGCCTTAAAAAGATCAAATTCGCTGTAATCTGCAAAAACTACGATTCGGTCGTCGTAAATTCTTCCTATATATGCTTTTCTGTCGGCAAAGAAGTCCTGCGTTATACGCATAAGCTTAGAGCGCACATCGTTCCAATAACGCATGGAGAGCGTGGACTTTATCTGCTTTGCGTCCTTTATTCCAAGGATTATAAACGCATATGTGCTGCCTATTATAGAGGTTTCTATATGTTCGCTTATCTTTTCGTCCAGTCCGTATTCGTTCAGGGCGCCGGTCAGCGGGTCGGTAAATTCAGACGCAGGGTTTATGAGCTCCGAAAGTATGTATTTTCTTCCCGCCATTATGCCTATCGTCACGGAAATGATAATTATAAAAACAAAGGCGAATGATGCGATAATTATAATTAATGGAGCGGTTTCGGAATTGCCCGTACCGGCAGGAGAAGATAGGATAAGCTGCCAGCCGCAGTCGGTCCTCATAGATACCGACGCATTGTCGCGGGAGATAACGCAGTCTGAGGAATCAAAGTAGAAGAGACTTCCCAGATATTCAGGAATATCGCTGCCCGAAGCCAGCTCCGTATCGGTGGAATAAATAATCTTTTTATTTTCATCCGCAGCGATCAGTAAGAGATCGCTGTGTGGAGCGTCTGTGATAAAAACATTATTCAGTTCGGCGGTGTACATGGAAACCAGCACCATAGAGTGATCTGTGATCCTGCGAAGATAAAAAATCTTTCTGAAGTCGTTTCCCAGTCCGAAAATCCATTTGTCCGCTTTATCGCCGAGCAGCTCATAAAAACCTGAGAAGCTCAGTTCGGATAAACTGTCGGCAGTGCCTGTAGAAAATCTTCCTACGCTGCTTCCGTCGGAGAAGATCACGGCAAAGTCGCTGTAGTTTTTGCCGGCTGATATTTTGAGCAGCTCGTTTCCGGCGTTGTTTTTAAGCGAATTGTTTTCGTATTCGGCATAGCTGATTGCGACCGGGTCGTATTCTGTTATCGTGTCGCTCTTAAGAACGTCGGCGCAATCGGTTTCTGTGTTGGCAGTAAAATAATCGGCAGATTTGCACAGCTGAGCGTCGGCGTCTATGAGAAAGCCGGCAGTGCGTTCTGAGAACAGCTTGTTTAATGATAAAACGGACAGCAGCGCAGCTCCAAGGCATATAATAATTATCGCTGCGGTATAAAAGGTTATCATACGGTTTCGTATATTGCGCACAGTGACGGTTTTAGGCGATAGTTTGGATTGTACAGAGTGCATAATTCGATTCTCCTTTTTATGAAAAATCTTACTGTGGAATCCGCAAGCGACAGCCGTGCGGCATTCTCTTAAAAATAATTATATCATATTCTGATAAAAAAACAATAATAGAAAGTCAAAGTTCATTTATCATTCACATTTCGGAATTGTAATTGCTGTATTGAATATGTGTAAGAGAGCCTGAGAATAAGTTTATTTATTTTGTCACGAAATATATAAAAAGTATAAACATTTTTTGTTAGGATTTTTTTTATAAAAAACTTGAATGTCGAGGCGTTTTATGGTACAATAAATAAGTATCAGTATGACGGCAACAATGCGAAAGGATGAATCCTAATGATGAAAAACGAAATGTCAGCTGCCGAGGCTCTGGCAAACAGGCAAAACAGAAAAATCAGAAACAGACATATCGGATTTATTTTGTGTATAATTATTATCGCAATTATAGCAATAGTCAGTATAATAGCGGTAAATCAGATAAAGAAGAATGACAAGATACTTATGGCGCAGAATTTGATCTCCCAGTTTGAGATCAATACAACTTATCGTCAGCCGGAATTTAAGAGCGACGGCGACGAAGACGGCGACGGAGTTCTGAACGATATTGAAAACAGAAACGGAACGAATCCTCAGGACGAAGACTGCGACAACGACGGACTGACCGACGGCGACGAGGATGCGCTTGGAACAGATCCGCTCAATCCCGACACCGACGGAGACGGACTTCTCGACGGATATGAGCTTATGGTAGGACTTGATCCCTCGCAGACCAGTACCGACGGCAAGACGCCGGACGCTGAGGTAGTGGTCGATCTGGAGAAAAAGCAGGGAGAGCTTACGCTGAATGTAAGCGGAAATGCAAACATCGCCGACGTTTCTATTTCGGAGCTTAATCTTTTCAATATTTCTTCAAATACGAGCATTGTAAGCAAGGCGTATGATATAATTTCGGACGGAAGCTTTGAAAAAGCGAATATAACCTTTAAGGTAGATACTGACAGACTGAATAAGGCTGGCGGCTCTATGAAGGATATATCGATAATGAAGTTCGACTCTTCCAAGCAGAAGTACGATGTGGTGAAAAGCAAAGCAGACAGCTCTGCCGGTACGATATCTGCCGATATAAACGTTTACGGCACATATGTGGTGGGTATCGAAAAGACGGTAAACGAAATAGCAGTGACTAAAATAGCATTTCTGCTCGATAACTCAGGCTCTATGTATCCGGTGGAGCAGTGCGAGGTCTCACCTGAAAACGACGTTAATTTCAAGCGTCTTGATTTTACCAAGAGTCTTATAGACAGAATAGAGGGCGACGGCGACTACCAGTACAGTATAGCTAAATTCACCGGCACTTATACGGAGATGCAGAAATTCACGAACGATACGGATAAGCTGTATAAAGCGCTTAATAAGATAAAAAACGACGACGAGATATTCGACGGTTCGCATATCGAAACTGCGCTGGAAAAGTGTATGGATACTTTCAGCGGCGGAAAGTCGGGTAATCAGAGAAATATCATAGTGCTGCTTTCCGACGGAGCCTCCGACGAATCCTACGCAAAGAGCATAGGTCAGCTTGCGTCGATAGCAAATGAACGAAATATCATCGTTATGACTATAGGACTGGGCAGAGAGGCCGATAGAGCGTGGCTGCAGGAGGTTTCCTCGCAGACGGGAGGAAAGTACTATTCCGCTTCGGACGCAGACGCTCTTGAGAGCGTTTACAAGCAGATAGTGACTACGCTGAATTATGATATAGTAAACTACTCGGATACCGAGGAGGAGGCTACGGGTTACGCGCTGTATAATACCGGCTTCGATCCGATGAAAAACGGATTCAGCTTCAAGAATTTCCGTACGGCAGATACTCCGAGCGTCGATTTCGGAATGGCTGTGATGGCGCGCGACTGGTATACAGGCAGGCTGGAGCTTTCGCTTGGAAGCATTTCACCCTCGGCGGACAGCGAGCAGAAGTACGACTGCGACGGCTATAAGCTTAAAGGGACGGAGATCGAGGATAAAATAAAATCAAACGTGCAGCTCGGAGATATTGTTCCGACTATGATGACGGGAGAATTCGCAAGCGTAAAGGATTATCTGGATTACTCGTCTTCAGGCTCTGTATTAAAGGTAGATGAGGATAAGCTTTCAAAGGCTTTGGGGCAGGGCTGGTCCGTAAAGAAGTATAAACTGAGCGCAAATAATCTTAACTGGGAGAAGGTAGAACTCCTCTCGCTCGATATAAAAAATAATCTTGACAAGATAGAAAAAGCCAGCTCCGTATGGGAGGCACAGTTTTATCAGGCGCTTTACAGACTAAATGCGCTGCAGTGGGACGACGGTACGGCTTTTGATCTTTTTGGCGGCGACGAGGGCTTCGATCAGCTGAAAAAAATGCTGGCAATGGGCGAGCCTGTAGTAACGACTATAGACGGTTCGCACACTGTAAATGCGATAGGACTGATACAGGACAGCTCGGACCACAGGAAATATGTGCTGCAGGTATATGACAATAACTACCCCGGCTCGGTCAAGAAGCTGTACATAACGAGAGCTGCAAAGGGCGTGTTCGATATACAAGACGGCAAAGCGTCTTGTACTGGTTCGGAGTATCAGTACACCTGTGAGTACGAGGGCAAGCAGGTGGGAATAAGATTTTCCGATGTAGCTGTTCATTAATGGAAAAACTCTCTGCGAAATCATGGCAGAGAGGAATTGAGAAAACGTTTTCTGTAAATGTTGCACAAATTAAAGGTTGAAACTTCGTGCGATTTTAGAGCAACTTTAGGTGATAAAATGTTTAAAAGCTCTTGATTTTACGACGTTTTTCTGATATAATAAAGATGAATTAAAATAGCGTGTAAACAGGCACACTATAAATTCTATATAACATTTCTACAATATGGAGGAGATTTAAAATGAAAATTTCAAAGATTTTCGCAGGTATGTCTGCTCTTGCTCTTTCTGCTGCCGTAGTTGCTTCTGTAACTGCTTCGGCTGAGGAGTATAAAGCAAATAGCTTCTATCCTGCAAACGGCTCTACTAGCGGAACCTACACCTATACCTACACAGGCGATCAGCTTACTGCGGCTATAGACAACGGTCTGCAGCTTAGCGAAAATAAGGATGAGGAGACCGGTACGTCTACTTGGACCTGCGGTATGAACATTCAGGTAGGTCATATGACAAACGCTAAGGTAACAATGATCGCTAAGAGCTCTGCTAACAACATCTATAAGGGTGCAGACGCAGAACCCGGCAGCGAGGATTATCTCTGGACTGTACAGGCTTCATGGAATGCAGACGCTCCTGCCGATATGGAAGAGGGTACTGTTAAGTACACCGAAGACACTAAGAAGGGTGCAACCGAGCTTAACGGCTGGGATTCCGGAGCCGGAAAGTTCAACGGTCAGTGGGCTCAGTTCATGCTGACAGATGATAATCTTTCTGCTGTTACTATCGAGGTTACTGTTGACGTATCTGGTTCTACATGGGAGTATCATGAGTTTGATCCTGAAAAGTCTGACGATGACAATGCTTTCATTATATTCAACATGATGGGCAGCCCCTCTACAATAACTGAAAAGGCACCTTACGAAGAGATCTTCAAGAAGGCAGGTTCTGACGATTCTAACGCAAGCGGTACAGATTCTAAGAGCAGCGGCACAGACTCCAAGAGCAGCGGTACTGACTCTAAGTCCAGTGGTACTGACTCCAAGACTACATCCAACGGCGGCGGTACAACCTCTAAGGCTGGCGGCACTAACGGCGGCAACTCTACCAAGTCTACTTCTACAGCAGGCAATACAACAAGCGCAACTTCCGACAACACAGCTAACGCTGAGTCGGGCGCTGCAGCAGGAATCGGTCTTGCAATCGCTGCACTCGCAGGCGCTGCAATCGTAGTTTCCCGCAAGAAGTAATCAACTAAAATTTTGATTTACATAAAAAGGCTTTGCATATTGCAGAGCCTTTTTTGTTTTTATATAAACAGCCGAAATTTTTTTTGAAAAATTTTGTAGATTCGCTTGACATTTTGATTATTATATGTTATGATAATAAAAGCATAAGTTCAGATTTTAAATATATTTATTCAGATATTAAGACTAATATATGCGGAAATATCTGATGATATGATTTGATATCTGTTTTGTAATGTTTTAATACAGGTTAAAATTTTAAATGAAATGAGGTTGTTTTAATGAAGTTTTCTAAGATTATTGCCGGAATGTCGGCTATGGTAATTATGGTTACCGCTGCAGTGAGCGCAAGCGCAACTGATATTAATGAGGCGACCGAACAGGACAAATTCCCGAGCGTTCCGGAAAACTGGCTCTTACAGAGCGGAAATGCAGAAAGAGTTCTCAAGGGTGCAGAGTCCGATACCCCGATGTTTAAAAATGAAGAAGCTTCAAAAATCAAAGAGGTCGTTACCGCTGAAGTGTCGATTCAGTACACCGAGGATATTGGCGATGAGTATATCGCCAGCGGTTCTATCGTTCCGCAATCGTCTGCGAACTCTTGGGAGATGTACACCTGGTCTACCGACGGCACGGCTGACGCAGGCGTTACCGTGACTGACAACGGCGGCGGTTCTTACACGATTTCTCTGACAAAAGACGGCGGTCTTTACGGTGCGGATGATATGACGCTCGAAGGTACTTGGATCAAGCTTTGTATGCAGAATTTCGGAAAGACCAAAAAGGACGAGGAGTACGACAAGGAAAAAAATCCGCAGCTCCTCGTGCCTTATAGCATTGAGAGCGCGAAGCTTCTCGACGCAAGCGGAAACGAAGTGCTTCCGGGCGGTTCCGGTGTCGAAGACGAGAGTTCCGCCGCAGATGACAGTTCAAATACCGATTCAAATTCGAACAGTTCAGATTCTGCTGCAAGCGGCGCTGATTCTAAGACGACTAACTCCACAGGCGGCGGTTCAAATACTAAGCAGGGCGGCAGCACGGGCGGAAACTCCACCAGGTCTTCCGCTTCCCCCGAAACCAATATGAGCAACGTATCCGACAACACAGCTAATGCCGAGTCGGGCGCTGCAGCAGGAATCAGTCTTGCAATCGCTGCACTCGCAGGCGCTGCAATCGTAGTTTCCCGCAAGAAGTAATCAACTAAAATATTGATTTACATAAAAGGCTTTGCATATTGCAGAGCCTTTTTGTGTATATTATACTAAGTGTGTAAACGTTATCTGTTAATGTTCACTAATAAACGCTTGTATAATTGTTTAAATAGCATATTGAAACGACGGAACAATTGTGATATAATTATAATGTTAGAAAAGGTTAATTTTAACCATTTTAATTTTTTGGAGGTAATTACTATGAAGAAGATACTTGCTTGCACAGTTGCCGCAATTATAGCTGCATCTATGATGACAGCCTGCGGCGGCGATGACGACAGCTCGTCTAAGGCTACTGCTTCAAAGGCTGACACTACTTCGTCCGCTGCTGCCGAGGAATCCGCTGCTGATGAGTCTGCCGCTGAAGAATCAAAGGCTGATACAGAGGAGTCTGCCGCTGAAGAGTCAACTGCCGATGAATCCTCCGGCGACGGCGAAGAGGCTGCAGAGCCTAAGCCGATTTCCGAAATGCCTGCAACACTTCAGGATCTCGAAACAGCTTCACTTGCTTTCACTACCGATATGGATCCCGCTGATTTTGTTAAGGCTATGAACGAGTCTAACTTCGAGAACGATGAGTCCAATGTAGAGTTTACAATTGAAGAGGTAGAGGGTGTTCCTATGCTCCGTTGCCAGGTTCTCGATCTTAAGAACCCCGATCTTCCCGAAGCAGGCTACAAGATTCCTAAGATTCAGTTTGATGTTTCCAAGCTTTTTGGCGGCGACGCTGAAACGATCGGAAAGATATTTACTGTTGACGTTGAGTTTATGACAAAGGCTGTAGGTCCTTTCACTGCTGACGACGGCACAGAGTCTATGGTTCCCGGTAACTTCATGGGCGCGCTCGTTTCTCAGCCCGGTACCGATCCTGATTCTCTTGCGTGGAAAGAGCTTGACAGCAACCTTTCCGAGGCTGAGTGGACATCTGAGTGGGCAACTTATAAGTTTACAGTTCGTCCCGGTCTGTTAGGACCCTGTCTCTTATACACATCTCCGAGCCCACGAGACCGGAGCCTATCT